>Ga0075365_10000176_pt1 | contig 20658 bp, 19 predicted proteins | sample EndMetdeltDD1765_FD_71387 | JGI IMG/M metagenome (GOLD analysis project Ga0075365, IMG submission 71387) | Populus endosphere microbial communities from Tennessee, USA - Endosphere MetaG P. deltoides DD176-5 | ecosystem: Host-associated > Plants > Roots > Endosphere | place: USA: Tennessee... | reverse complement strand
AAAAATCAGCCCTGCCACGGATCGACAACGATAGCGCCGGTACCGTCGAAATCCCGTACGTTGCGCGTAACAACGGTCAGGTTGTGAACAAGCGCCGTCGAGGCGATCAAGGCATCGGCCTCGTTGCGACGGTCCGGGATATGCAGATGGGCGCAACGTGTTACTACGGCATCATCGATGGGAAGAATACGGCCCTCGAATTCAGGACGGACACGGTCATCCATCCATTTCCGCAAGAGAGCTCCCTGGGAACCATCACGGCGCTGAAGGCTCAATATGCCGCGTTCAATCTCAAGGATCGTGATCGCAGAAATAAACAGATCACTCGAATCCTGCGCGCTGACCCAGCGAGTGACGTTTGCATCTGCCTTGCCGTCTCCAGCCTTGCGCAGCTCGGAAACAACATTCGTGTCGAGCAGGTACTTCAAGACAGATCAATCTCGCGGGTAACAATTTCCGCTCTTGGGATATCAAGGTCAGTCTTCGACAGTCCAGGCATTGACAGTGCGTCGACGAGGTTGCGACGCCTTCCGGTGAGGCGCTCGAACTCGCTGTATGTCATCAACACATGAGAAGGCTTGCCACGATCGGTGATGATCACAGGTCCCGCCTGAGCGGCTTTCTTTGCCTTGCTGACATCGTGATTGACCTCACGGCTGGAAAAACTTGTCATACTCATACGAAGCCTTCATGTAGGTACATGCCTACATATAGCCCGCATTCGGCCTGACTGCAACACTCACATGACCCGGACATCAGGCGCGTCGCGGTATTGGTCTGCGTTGCTATTCCGTTGACCGTCACCATCTTATGGGCGGTAGTGCACCGGATTTCGCTTCTGCACGGGACCGCGGTTCAAACGGCAATCCCACCAGGCCCGTAGCGCGAACATCGCCCGGTTATTTATCGGGCGCGGTAAACCTCGCTGGATGACCGACGACGCGCAATAAACTCCCGAAGAACGGGGAGAAAAAAGCCTTGCTAAACCGCCCTACAGGAGGCTCCGGCTCCAGATAGAAAGAATGTCCGATAATATCGCTGTTATACTCATCCAGAATGATCCAGAGCCGCATATCTGCACCGGCCCGGCGCTTTTCAATCGCTGGGATCTCAATAGAAAAACGATCAGTTTCCGGCTTGTTGGTTTTCACGCGGAACTGAGCCGGTTTTTCCACCGAAAAGTGAGCCACCTCTGAGTATGGTTTTCTGATCAGGGTTTGGTCAAGTGATTGGCTTTTTCTCCTCTCTTCTGTGCTGCTGCGGCCGAGCTGGCTTTGAAGCGGAAGCTGTCGTTTCCGGTTTCCAGGATATGGCAACGATGGGTCAGGCGGTCCAGTAGAGCCGTGGTCATCTTGGCATCGCCGAAGACAGTGGCCCATTCGCTGAAGCTGAGGTTGGTGGTGATGACGACGCTGGTGCGCTCGTAAAGCTTGCTCAACAGGTGGAAGAGCAGCGCTCCGCCTGAAGTACTGAACGGAAGGTATCCGAGCTCATCGAGGATCAGCAGATCGAGACGGACCAACGCCTCAGCGATCTGGCCTGCCTTGCCTTTAGCCTTCTCCTGCTCGAGCGCGTTGACCAGCTCGATGGTCGAGAAGAAGCGTACCTTGCGGCGATGATGCTCGATCGCCTGGACGCCGAGGGCGGTCGCGACATGTGTTTTTCCTGTGCCCGGTCCGCCGACAAGCACTATATTCTGCGCCCCGTCGATGAACTCGCATCTGTGCAATTGGCGCACCGTCGCTTCGTTGATTTCGCTGGCGGCGAAGTCGTAGCCGGAGATGTCCTTATAGGCAGGGAAGCGGGCAGCCTTCATGTGATAGGCAATCGAGCAGACCTCGCGCTCAGCCATCTCGGCTTTTAGCAACTGGGACAGGATCGGCACGGCCGCATCAAAGGCTGGTGCTCCTTGCTCGATCAGGTCTGTGACCGCTTGGGCCATGCCATACATCTTCAGGCTACGCAGCATGATGACGACGGCGGCGCTGGCAGGATCATGACGCATGACGACCTCCCACAATCCGAACCCGCAAACCATCGTAGCGTTCTACATTCGCCTTGGGTTCAAGGAGCAAGGTCAGCGCCTGTGGCGTGTCGATGTCAGGACCGTCAGTCGTCTTTCCATCGATCAGACGATGCAGCAGGTTCAGCACATGCGTCTTGGTCGCTACGCCTTGATCCAGAGCCAGTTCCACAGCCCTGACGACGACCTGCTCATCGTGATGAAGCACCAGAGCGAGGATGTCGGCCATCTCCCGATCACCACCGGGGCGGCGAAGCATCTGGTCCTGCAGTCGTCGAAAAGCCAACGGCAATTCCAGGAACGGTGCGCCATTGCGCAGGGCTCCGGGCTTGCGCTGGATGACGGCAAGGTAATGCCGCCAGTCATAAATCGTCCGTGGTGGTTTGTCGTGGCTGCGTTCTATGATCCGCGGATGTTCGCAGAGCATATTGCCCTCAGCTGCAACGACCAGCCGCTCGGGATAAATCCGCAGGCTAACGGGCCGGTTGGCAAACGATGCTGGCACGCTGTAGCGGTTCCGCTCGAAGGTAATCAGGCATGTCGGCGAGACGCGCTTGCTCTGCTCGACGAAGCCGTCAAACATGGCGGGGAGCGCCATCAATGCTGCCCGCTCATCAGCCCAGACATCTGCGATCGAACCGGACAAGGTGCCGTGCGCCGTGTCTCGCCACAGGTCCTGGCAGTGCTGTTCCAGCCATGCGTTCAACGCCGCCAGATCTGGAAAGTCCGGCATCTGTTGCCACAGCCGTGGTCGGGCATCCTGGACGTTCTTTTCGACCTGGCCTTTCTCCCAACCCGCAGCGGGATTGCAGAACTCGGGCGCAAAAACGTAGTGGTTCGTCATCGCCTGGAAGCGGACATTGACCTGTCGCTCCTTGCCGCGACCGACGCGATCGACTGCTGTCTTCATGTTATCGTAAATGCCACGACCAGGTACGCCGCCGAACACGCGGAAGCCGTGCCAGTGCGCATCGAACAGCATCTCGTGCGTCTGCAGCAGGTAGGCTCTGACCAGAAACGCCCGACTGTGCGATAGCTTGATGTGTGCGACCTGAAGCTTGGTGCGCTCGCCGCCGATCACGGCATAATCTTCACTCCAATCGAATTGGAATGCTTCGCCTGCATGGAAAGACAGCGGAACGAATATGCCGCGGCCAGTCGTCTGCTGCTCAACCCGCCATTCACGGGCAAAGGCGGCGACCCGACCATAGGAGCCGGTAAAGCCGAGAACCACCAGATCGGCATGAAGCTGCTTCAGCGTTCGGCGCTGCTTGCGCGACCTCCCGGCCTCGGTCTTCAACCAGGCCGCCAGTTTGTCGGCAAAAGGATCAAGCTTGCTCGGCCGCTCCGGTACCGTGAACGTCGGCTCGATCGTACCAGCGTTCAAATACTTCGCGATCGTGTTACGCGACAAACCGGTATGCCGACTGATCTCGCGGATCGACTGCTTCTCGCGAAGCTTCATCCGACGGATGATGTTTAAAAGTCCCATGTGGATCACTCCGTTGCCCCCGTCGCTCACCGCGTTGGGGGAAGGTTCACATGGCTCAATTCTCAATGGAAATTATGCGTCTAACCGGCTCAGTTCCGCGTGAAAACCAACAGACAGGTGGTTGGCCTTCAGGCCGTAGCGTCCTGCTACTTCATTCACCGTTGCACCTGGTCGCAAGCTCTCTGAAACGATCCGTGCCTTGACCTCATCAGGCCATTGGCGGTGCGTCTCACGCCTGCTCCGTCGTGTTGTGAGAACCTCCAACGTAGACTCCATGGAGAAACTCCTTGTCGCTCATCCATGGAATGTCGATCACAGATCAGCCGACATAGGGCAACGTGGGTGCAGAACACCGGTTACGATCGAAGGGCAAAAACGCAAAAAGCCTCGTGATGGGGTTTTATTGGGATCGCAGGGATATTGGTTGCGGGGGCCTGCTTTCATCTTTACTTGCGATCATCGCAACCGCGCCATTTTTAATTAAAATCACTGCCGAACAGCGGTAAAAGCGGTCTATTTCGTACAGTTGCGTAGTAGCCTGGCGATAAATACACACGAACAGAAACCAGTCTAAACGTTCACTCATAGCCACCACTATGCCATCGCGCGCTGCATCTCTTCGACTAGGATAATGAGATCGGCAGGCCATAGATCAACGTTGATAATCCGGCGGCGGCCGTTGTCAGCATCGCTGTAAGAAAGCCTCTTCCATGAGACCTGTGCTCGGTCCTCGATCGCGAGTTGCCCGCCATGCGACATCGCATTTCGCACAACGCGAGCGAAGTTCCAAACGGGCGGCCAGGAGCGGGTCGATCCAAAGCGCTGCTTGAGGAGTGGCTTTTGATTTTCTACCATATTGACGAGAAGCAACTGACCAAGGCCATACATATAGTGCTCTAGCACGCCCAGATTCAGATTGCCTTGGATAGGCTTGGCTTCATAGGCGGCGAATTCAATCTGATGCGGCCAGGCGTTTCTGGTCATCGGAAAGACTGTTTGGAAGGGGTTCCATATCAAACGCACGTCACAAGCAGCGGCGTCGAAAATTGCCACGTCGTCATGCGCCCACGGCGCAGTCGGAGTCGTGTGATCGTAGATATCGGCCAAGCCAAAAAAGCCTTGCAACGCCGTGAGGTACGTTGCCAGACCGTGAAATGCGATATCGCCTGGACGAAATCGAACGACGCCAGCGTCCACTTCGGAGACCACACGGCTCACATCTCCGATGATCGCCCGGCTTACCATCTCGTTCCCACGCGCAACTTGACGAACCACGGTTGTGGTCCGCCAATCACCAGCGACCTACCTGAAAACATCACTAGCCTCCGAGAAGATGCGCGAGTTCGACGATGTTTGCGCCATTTGTGCCTACAGAGATTCTATTTCGGAACATCCGTCCGATTACCGATCTCAGGCCGTCGATATCGCGCTCGCTGATGCGCTCCATTCCTTCCCTGACCAAGCCTTCGTGCAATGTCGCGTCTACAGCGAGATATGCTTCCCCTGCGATGTCGCGGAAGATGCTTGTCAGGAACTCAGGTTGGCTTGCGAAAATCTTGAGACGTATCGCCTTCATTGCGTCGAGGGCGAGTTGCGTTGCCTCGACATCGTTGTCCCGTAGTGACCGGCGCGCAGAGACAAGCAGTTTATCGTGCCGCTCCGCGTCCTCTGCAGTCGCTAGCGTTCGCAGGTCATCGAAGTCGCACTCAGCCTCGTTGAGATCCCGCGACATGACCCGAACTACATTTTCCGGGCTAACGCTAAGCAGCGCCACTTCTTGTCTGATCCGGCGCGCTTCCTCGGTGACCGAGCGATGAACGTCAGCCTCGACCGAGGTCGAAAGCGCCGCGTGCTGTCCCTCAATCTTTTCTCTGAGGGCACCGATTTCGGTGGCAACTTCCGGCAACGCTTCCGACAGTGAGTTCAGGTCTTTTTCCGCCCTATCGAGAAGAGAGGATGCAATCTGCGCTCCTTGCTCGCCGTCGAAATTGATGTAACCGCCTTCCACATAGTAGAAGTTTCTGCTGTCGATGAGCCGACCGAGTTCCGGAAGCTCTACGGCCAGCGTAAGGGCGCCGTTGTCGCTCATGCGCCAATGAACGATGACGTCATGTCCCCGAGAAATCATCTCGCCTCGTTCGAGATCCGTCTCCGCGTCCAATCGGAAGTCGCCAATGTGAAGGTTGCGTTCCGGGTCGGTTACTCCCGCGGCCATATCGTACAACTCGATGTTGAGCGTGTCGGCAGTCCCTCCCCGCAGCGTCTTGCCAGCCCGGAAAGGTTGCTTGCCTTCGGCTGGCAACGCAGTACCCTTTGTCACGAGCGGTACAAGCTGGTTGCGTTCATAGCCGACGGTCCCCGTCTGCGTCTTCACTGCAAGGGTATATGTCATTGGGATGCTCGACGCGCTTGCCAAGGCCTTCGTGACGGTGATCTCCCGGGACAAGCCTGGCATCGGCACACCGTCTTTACCAGAGACGACGATCTTGAAACGGTTATCGCCATCACGGCGAAGATCAAGCTGGAGGCGCAGGGGGCCGTTGATAACGGAGCGACCCGTCGTTGAACCTGTCTCGTCGATCACCTCAATCCAATGGTCACCAGATACATGACCTTCAGGCTTCACGCTTAGTCGGACGGTGGACGTGGATACGCGGGCTGAGTAGTCAAATGTAAGGTTTATGGCCCCCTTCACCTCTTCCCGTGTCCGGGATGCCTTCTTCGTCGATTGTCTCTCGTCCCACACGCGGCTTTCCGCAAAAATGGCGGCACCCTTCGCGACGGCCGTCATGGGATCGAGCGTCTGATCAATCTCGATCGCCAATTCGCTCTGCAGCAGCTCTCGGATCAAGGGCATTTTCGATGGACCGCCAATTGGCACGATCCTGGCGATGTCTTCGGCACGATAGCCATTGTCCGCGATCACTTTGCGGCAGAGGGCGATCGTCTTGTCAATCAGGTCACGCGTGATCTCGGCAATCGCTTCGCGCGTCGTGTCGATCCCGAGGAATATCTCCGTTCCATCCAAGTCCTTCATCCTGATGTCGTCTTCGCTGGCAAAAATCGATGCAGAAGTCGATGCGGATAGCTGGATTTTAGCGCGTTCAATCGCGTGGTGGGAAATCGTTCTAAGGTGGCGATAGGTATCGTCGCCCTGGAAGTTGTGCGGCAAATTGAAGTTTTGGATCAGCCACGGCATGACGATGCTATCGAAAATGCACCGGTCGAAATCACGACCGCCGAGCATGTTAATACCCTCATGGGCGACCACGTTGACTGCCCCCCCGGTACTGATCACTAGCGCCACATCGAAAGTGCCGCCGCCGAGGTCGTAGATCAGGAAGACGCCATCCTTGACGGGGGAATTCGCGATAGCCGCGATAGCCGCGGCAACAGGTTCCTGAACCAGGCTGACCTTCTCGAGTCCCGCTGCATTAGCAGCTCGGATTGTCGCCTCGCTTTGCATCTGGTTGAATGCCGCCGGGATCGTAATCACCGCACCCTTAATGTTCCGCTCACCCGATTCTGTCGCCGCCTGCGCGACCAAGGTCCTGATGACTTCAGCACTGCATGCTTCCGGCGTCCATTCTTCACCATTGATCTTGAGCGGGCTATTGGTCCCCATCAACCGCTTGAAGCCGGATGCGACGCTCTGTGGTGATGAAACGGTCCGATCGTAGGCGCTTTTGCCAACAAACCGATGCCCACGCCGATCCACATAGATCACGCTTGGAAGGACGTCGCCGCCGTCGGAAGCCTTGAAGAGGCGGAGTTGGCCGCCAACGTAGCCGACGATGGCGGAATTCGAAGTTCCAAGATCGATGCCCAGATACATGATTATCTTCCGGTTAATGGTGTTGTGTTGCTGGCGAGAACCACCCGCCCCGCGAGTAAGGTCCGCATGTCGTGTACGACGGTCGGCTCGAGGGTCTTCTCAACGAACAGGTTCTCATCGGTGGCGAAATCGCCAAGATTGTCCGCCGAGGCAGGGCAGCCAGGACCATATGGCTCACCGTCAAACATGACGATTTTCAAGCCGGCTTCGGATGCGAGCGCAGTGAGCTGGAGCTCAGAGTATCGTAACTGGGACGATAGCCTCGCCCGCTCGCCTTCAGGCACGAGCTCAAGGGCTTTGGTGAAGCGCTGGATCAGCTTCCAGTGATCGACGCACAGTTTGGCAAACAGGGCCACGTCGGTTCCATCAGGCATGCTACCAGTTCCTCGCGATAGTGGACGCTTCTTCTGAAAACGCCGATGTTCTTAACGCCGCTTCACTTTGGACGGCACTCATGTCGGCCTGCATATACCGATAGCTTCCGCAGCGATTGTTGAAATCTCTGACCATTTCATTGAATTTTGCGATATGCGCGTTTGTCGTCGGCAAATCTCGAAGAAAATCCATTCGCTTACCCTGGAAGACGCAATATCGAATTTCGTTCCTGGAGAGCGTCTTTCCCGACCCAAACGACGGCCTTGTTTCAAGCTTCAAATCCACGGGCCGGACCGGGGGCGGTTTGGGAGCTGGCGTGTAGCTGGAGATACCAGAAGGTCCGTAATTCGTGGTCTGCGAAGTCGAGTACCCAGAAAACCCACCGCTTGATCCATAGCTCGACGAACCGTATGAGGACCGCTTCTCAGCGTTGGAAGCGATAGAAACGACTATAACGAAACCCACGATGGCAGCCCATACGAGCCACTTGATCCGCTTTGCTCGCTGCTTCCCTTTCAAGCTTGCCAGGAAAGCCGCGAATTCCGGCTTGACCGAAACGGGCGCACTCGCCACGATGGTTTCCAGCGCAGCAATCATCTCGGGAATATTGCCCTTATGCTTTTCGAGCTGGGGAAACTTCCAGTTCCGGAAGATTGTCGCGAGATCCTCATCGTACTTCTGCTTCATTTGATCGGACATCCGCGGTCGCAGTAGTCGGTCCACATAGTCGAGAACCAGATACGCAACATCAGGTCGGTCAGCATCGTTGTTAAAAGACAGAGAAAGCTCGCGCGCAACAGCGGCCGCCATATCCACGTCGCCGCCATCTTCGAGGAAGCGATTGATGGCAAGAACGAACGGTCCGACTGGTGCCGTCGCCTCCTTTTTGATCCCTGTGACATCGCTCACACGTTGAAACTCAACAGATGATGCCTTCGCGTTCTCCATAGCCTCATACAGAGGCTGGAAACGCTCGACCTCCTTGCGCTCCGCAATGATTGCCTTGAGGTCTTCGACATCCTTTGCAGCCACCCGGTGCAGTTCTTCAACACCGGAAAACTTGTCTGCGAGAACAGCGCCGAGCTGACTAGACGCGGAATGGAGCTCTCGCTCGTTCGCCAACCAGAGAGCGACCTCTCTTATGTTGTTGAAAATGGCTTTCGAGCGCGGTTCAGGATGGCCTCGCCACTCATAAAACCCCTGGAGAGGTGTCGTCAGTTTCAGCCACTTCTCCAGTTGCTCCGAGAGCATCGCCACGAATGGACCTATGGCGTCACCGGCGACACGGATCGACTGCAGAATCTCGCCAATTGTGTCCGATATGCGCGATACATCGCGCTCGCTACGCTTCTCATATTCGCGCACGATCATACCAAGAAGTGGGTCAGTGTCGTCCTTACGAATTTCATGCGCGATGACCTCGCCGATGCTTGCTGTCGGATTTGCCGCCCTTGTGAGGCCCGAGATCAAACTCCCAGCATGCCTGGCACGCAGTTCCTGAAGTCCGGAGAGGACGAGCTTCTCGTCCGGAACGGGTTGCCCGGCCGCTCGTCGAGATGCCCTCAAGAATTCGAGCACATCCTCAGGGTTAAGTTCCTGCCATGCGTCGAAAACCGCGATCGCAAATGAAGGATCGATCGCATTCGACGAAGCGAAATCGGCCAAAATATTCGCTCGGGCTAGTTCCGGCAGTCGTGACACTTTCAATAGCATCGCCGACGTGGTCATTGTCGTATTATTCACCAGCACTGACGCGGCCTGTGCGGCACTAAGTTCAGGCAGCCAAGCCAGCTCGGCCGCGATCCGTAAACGCGGGGTTATAAGAGACTGCTGAGCTTTCTGAAGGACATCCTCGGGGATATCGCCGGAATAGCCTCCTTCATCGACTAGGTCGGCGATTTCGGTTGGCGTTGCCGAATATGTGGCCCCAAGTATGCGAAACGCATTCGTCGCCAGAGAGAAATGTTCACTCTGCATAAGTATAGTCCCCCCAGCCCACGAAAATCGAGGCCGCGTTCGCAACCTGACATAGCGGGCGGAGTTTTGGTAGCTCCCGTGCCGTGTTAACATTAACGGCGCGCGGGGGTGCTGCGGATGCGGTGGGCGTGATCCGGGAACCCTGTGGGATTAGATACGACGAGAACCGTCGCAGTATCGAAAAGAATGCCAACCCGACGCGTAGCGGAATGTGAAAGCCGCGTGTGAGACCTCACCAATTTGAACCACCACTTAAGCTTCATAAGTGATCCGTTGGCTGTCTTGTGCGATCCAGCGAATTCACGCACGATTGTGCTACAGAGAATCGACACCAATAGCGGCAGCGATGATTACAGACGACAGATACATTGAGGCTCTAACAGCTGCTCTTCAGAAGTCGACCATTTCTGAGGCGGACGTCCAATGGAATGTGAAGATCGGAAATCGCCAGTTCGATGTCTTGGCGAAAATACAAGCTGGTATGCACTCGATGCTAATGGCGTTTGAGGTCAAGAACAAATCGAGGAAGGTTTCCGTTGAGGCGATGGATGCTTTCGTGACAAAAACTCGTGACGCTGGCATTAACAAAGCCGTTTTCGTAAGCACCTCGGGCTTCCAACGCGGTGCGATTGATGTAGCCCAAAAGCATGGGATTGATCTCTTCCTCTTGGAAATTCTCCCAAGCGAACTCCCTGGCGTAGACAAAAGATCAGCGCACATCGTCGTCAGCACAGCGGGGGCGCAGCCTTTCAATGGTTTGGAAGTCAACGTCGTCAATCACGAGCAGCATATGAACGTCATCGAGCAGCTCGACCTAGTCTACGCTGATGGTAAGACGTTGACGCTGCCTGACGAGCCGAGCCAGATGACGTATTACGTGGGGCGCACGACTTTGTCGGACGGGCGATCTCTCGGCGACGCGATCAATCAGGCAGCAAGTCAGGCCGTAGCGCTAGACACCTCCGTCACTCGTCGCGTCCACATCCGTGGGCGAATAATTCCACCTGACACGTTCTTCGTCCACGAGGGTAACGTCAAAGAAGCCGTTCTTCACATGAAGGGCGTACTCGGTAAAGTTATATCTTCGAATGCACGGTTCGAGCTCACGTCGAGCACTCCGTTCGTCCGGTATAAAGATTTGTCAACTGGGAAGGCGATCGAGGTTCCGGCTCACACGCTACCAGTTGGTGAGGAGCAGTTTACTCCCGGAAACTTCTTCTTTTCATACGATCCCCTGCGATATTTCTACTGCGAGAGCGTCGAGGGTACGACAGCGGAAATCTACTTGGTCGAAAGCTTTCAATCCGGTGAGCTCGTGCAAGCAGCTTTCACGCAAGATGCGGCGTATGGCCGGTATTATTTCGTCCTCTCAGACAAAAAGATCATTTCAAGGTTGGAGGCGCGCCTCGCGAAAATGAAACAAAAGCCGTCGCCTGAAAGTGCTGCCAAGCCCAATGTCTTCACCCGTTTCCTAAATCGAAATTGAACTGCGACCACCGAGCAAAACGCTAATCGCTCTTGGAAGACGGTTACCGTCTGCAAAGCGAACCTCGTCGATAACGCTGTTTGCAGTATCCAAGCTGTTCTCGATCATGGCGGATCCTGCCTTGCAAAAATCTAGCACCACATCCAGGATGTTCGTGCCACTCGGCACAGAGGTGGATGCCACATCGACGACTTCGCCGAGTTGCAGCACACCCGTCGATCCCCGATTGTTCCAGTCTTTTATCGTGTCATGAGCATCGCATCTAATTTGATGCGGCTTCGCCTCCGTCTTGATGGGTATCGAACCGCTGTGCGGGAACTGCGTCAGGGAAAACAATGACAGAGGTTGAATGTAGTTTTGGTGCTGTGAGCTTACAGAAAGCATCGCTCAGCGCACCGCCCGCCCATAGGGCAAACTCGTGCCGAGGGACATGGCACAGTAGCGATCCGCTGAAGGGTCGAACGGCATGAGCACCTTCCGTGGAGCTTCCCATTCATATTGCCCGGCTCGAACGCCAGCGGCATACTTGAAAATCTGCCAGCGCGACAAAGCACTATACCAGGCAGATTCGAATGCCACACGATCAGAATACCAACGGTCCTGCACCGTGGTCAGTTCGGTCGTCAGCGCCGCCAGCATGGTCCGCAGTTCACTATCCGACAGACATTCCAAGACGTAGCCAATCAACGCGAAATCAAGATCGGACACGGCCATCCACACGAGCGGGGTGTCTGTGCAATTCCTGGCGAAGTCCCATGCCTGCCAACGGTGGTACGCGAGCGTCCACATGGCTCAGCGTTCAACATGCGATGCCGCCTTGCAAAACTCCGACAGACAGGTTGTAACGGCTTCTCTGCAATCACCATGGGCCGTGCTCAGGTCAAGCGCCTCCATATAGGCGGCCTTTGCTTCTTGTTTCGTGCCGGCCATGCTTTTGCCAAATGCCGGCTGAAGAGCTTTAGTGCGCACAGGATAGCGATTGAACGCCCACATCCATTTTTGCCATTCGGCGTCATTTTGCTGAACCCGCCGGAAAAGCTCTACCAGATTGTCCAGCGTCGCGTCTGAAACCCATTCATTTCGTGGGTGATTGAACGCCAGACTCTGGACCAGGGCAAACCGGGCACGATCAGAAATCACATGTATTACAACCTGCCCGATCTTGTCCGGCGTCATGACATTTGCAACGCTGGCAATCGGTAGAATTGTTTGGCAAGCGTCGAGCGCCAGGGCAAGAGCACGGCAACCTTTCTCAGTTGCACAAAGACATGCGGTAGCTTCGGCTAAATCGCCATCCGGCCATATGGCGGGAACAATGGTTTGCCAAGCACGCTCAATTTTTGGCCAGTCACCTGCGGCATCCGCCTGAAGAAAATTATCAACCGCTTCACGTTCCCAGATCGGTTCTGAGCTCCCCCTTGAGTTGAAAGAGCATTGGGTTGACCCAATGAATGCCGCCATGCTGGCCAGCACATTGTCGCTGAAATACTTCGCTGGCAGGCCGTGCCAAACGCGCGTCTCGAAAGCGAATGCCGATCCTGTCCGCAGGATCGCGACAAGCATGGCCGAGCTCGGGCGTTGATAGTGGCAAGCGTCCAGGGCTTTCAAGAGCCAGGCAAGTCGGTCAATCCAGATGTCCCGATCTTCTTTGGAGAGAGGGTGATGGGACCAGCGGTACTGATGAACAACGTTGAGATCCGCCTGAAGTGCCTGTCGGTATTCCTCCTCTTGTGCCTGATCCTCATTGGAAAACGGATTATCTCTGCGTAAGAGCAAGGCCAGAAGGCGTTCCGGCCCTATCGGGTTTTCAATGCAGGATGCCTCTGCGAAGAGCGCGTCCCAATCTTCTACGGGCATGTCCAGATCACATTCTCGCGATGTGCGACCGCGTCCCAAAGTAATTGAAACGCATCGGCGATCAGCTGCGCGTTTTCGACCTGTTGCAAGATATGGTGCGATCTTCCAAGGCTGTTTACCGATGTGCCCAGGGACCAGGCTTTCGCGCGGTCATCGGCTGACTTCGGAAATATTAAGAAGCGGTCATGAAAATCCCATCCGCTTGGACCATGAGCTGAGCGGAACTCGATGTTCAGGCCGTGAAAGTTCCCGGGCAGATTGGAAAGTTGCTCGCCGTAAGTTTTTCGACGGTTTTCTTTTGTCGAGCCCTCATGTTCGCCATCAGCGGGAACCGGTACTTTCAGGAGGGTCAGCGCTCTCATCGCGGTGCCCACTGTCGGATTGTGGAAGAGCGTGTCGAGAATATCCTGAGGAGCAAGAAACGGGTCCCACAGCCAAACGCTGTTCGCGCCAAAAGACGCGATCAACGAACGCACGTCGCTCAGGGCTTGCTGGCGGTCGGAAGCTCCCGAGCGAGGCCTAGCTCCATATTGAAGAAACTTGCGCTGGCTTCTCAGGGTGGCCAGCTCCTCTTCGTAAATCCGTCGGCCTATCGGGTCAGTGATCGACCTTTTTAGGTCCTTTCCAACAAGGCTGAGATTTGACGGGTGCGTCAATTTTATCCTGGTATTCGCCTCCGAAGCGTCAATGCTTTCGGGAATGAGGCGAGGCTCATGCTCTTGCATCGCCATGTTCAGAGCCATCGTCTTGATAAAAGCATCGCCAGCAGTCGCCGCCAGCAGAACGCGATTTTCGTTGTCCCAGACGGTACCATGCAGGAACCCGTAGTCGGGATCGGCGCATACCGAAACTACGCCTGACGCCACTTGCTCCTGTCCGAACGTTATCGCCAGCTTGTCGTGCTCGTCGTAGGCTGTAGCGGTAAGTTGCCGTTCGGCAATTTGAGAGTGCCACGCGATTTCAACAGTATAGCATGAACCATTATTGCCAAATCTCGCTCGTACTGCCTCGACGGGGAACTGGACGATAATGTTTCCCAAACGGTCGGCGAGGCCGGCGATTCCGAGTGGCACGAGGCCAGATACCGCTTCCGATAATAGCAGCAACGCCGTTGGCGTCTCGAACAAATCCTGCAGTGAAGGCTTGTCCACATCAAAAAGCTCTAGAACGTACGACCCATTGAAGAAATTGTTTTTCAGAACCCGGTTCAGGGGCACTTCTGTGGATCCGCTGGGAGGCACAAATCGCCTGGCGACGGGTTCGAGGCGTCCGATGGAAACAGAAACACCGTTGGGCTGCCAGATTTGCGTCGTTAGATAGCTCTCAAGTGCCTTCCTAAAGGCATCCACACCCAATACGGATCTGAAAACGCCGAAGGAATGACCTTTGATGGAGTTCGCTCGTATTCGCTGGTCGTTCAGCTTCACCGGCTTCCGGGCTTCTCCTTTCTCAAGCGCGACCGCAATTGTGAAGACATTGGTGGGTTCCGGTTTTCGGTCGATGTAACGCATCACCTCGATCAATTCAAAGCCGTCGAACAGCCCGACGACTCCCGGTTTGGCCAGCAAATCGAAGTCTTCCAGAAACCGTCCGTTTTCATTTGCCGCCGAACTGACCGTCACGACCATCCCTCATCTTATATGCTTCGCGCAGCCCGCTTGGAATCGAGAGTATTCCACTCGCGGGCTAGGAGCTAGGTGTGGAGTGAGGATGTTCAACTTTTCCGCGTCGGCGAAATGCATGGCTATGCTCAGCCGTTTTCGCCGTCGCCGCCTCAACTCAATCTGGTATCGCGGTTTCGTTAGAGGCGTGGGAGCGCGGAAAAACGCACAGACGGTTGCTTATTTGCTCTTGGTTAAGAACTGGAAACGATACCATCTCGCTGACGAATTTTCGATTCCACATACCCGCATGGCCAGGGACAAAGAAGAGCATTGCTGAAGCCAAACCGGTATTCCGGCTCACTGACGATCGCGAGAGAGCCTCCCGCTGTCAGTTTTTCGGCAGAGGTCGGCTGCGACAATCGCTGCCGCATCGCGCTGGATCCCCGAAGGGGCGTTCGATGCGAAGCCTAACCTTTCAGCTTCTGCTTGCCCTCGTCGAGAAAGCCCGACAGCAATGTTTCCATTGCCACCATCAAATTGTCCGGCTTCGCTTTGCGCAGTGTTCCGGCCTGTTCAACGAAACCCGAGAGTAACTCCTTCATTTCCTCCGGCGCCGCCTCAAATCGTCTGAGCATCTTCAGCCCGTTTTGGGCATAGCCAAGAAACTCGGCGTTTCGCCCTGTGATCTCGGCCAGCATCTCGCTGGTGATGCGCTCGCTTGGCGCTGCGAATTCCCCGTCAACCCAGTCCACGTAAAGCGAGGCATTCTTGGCCCGGTTCGACGTCTCGTGAAACTCATCCTGTGTCTGCCTGAACGCCTCCATGGCAGCCTCCCAGTCGCCACGGGCCTTCGCATCGGTTTCGGCTTCCGAACCTTTCAGCATGTACGCATTCGATTTGTTCTTGGCAGCGTGACGACCGAAGGCGGCCAGCACCTTCTTCTGATTGACTTCAAACCCAAGAACCAAGCTGACCGCCCAGGTGCCGAGATTGTTGACCTTGGAGCACTCCTCAAGGGAGATCTGATGGAGGCAAAGGGCACGCGCCACCGCGCCCGCGTTTGCGAGCAGCTCTGCTTCGAAAAAAAGGCGCTCCGCATTTTCGAATGTCTTCTCGGCTCCGCGGACGAGAACCGCCAACGACGCCTGATCGCCTTTCGCGGCCTTCTCTCCCCCGTCTTCTCGCTTGATATCGTTCATTCTTGTTCCGGCATAATATAGAAAGAAATACTTCAACGACTGTTGGCGTCTGCCCGTCGAGACAGGAATAACACATGACTGCTGCCGATTGGACGCCGTTATTCGTCCTACCGAATATTCCGATAGAAACTGCGATCGGCTGCGAGATAGCTGCGCTCGCGCCAGCGAGTGACCCTCGCATTGCGGCTCTCAAACGGGCGCATCCCTCGTTCAGGCGTTTCCTCAACCGCTTCTCGGATAATTTCGGAGAGAAGTTCGAGCCCTCGGTCCTGATCCTCGACGCCGCCGCTCCGCCGATCTTTCGCGACGTGACGGCGCTGGCGAGTTTCCGCGACCTTATCGCGCTCTCGGCCTTCACCCATGGCCGGGCGCTGGAACTCCGACATCCGCGCGGGCATCGCGTGCTGTTCGGAGAGGCCTTCGCCATCTACCCCTGGATGCTCGACCAACACTTTGAGGATGTGATCGGCAGCACGCCGGCCATCCTCGGCACGCACGAGCTCTCTCGCTTCAAGGGCCAATCGTCGTCGGCCCTTTTTCGCACGTCATTCGGCGAAACAGACATCGACCAGCCGCTCCTGGCCGCGCTCATGGCCCGCTGGCGTCGACGCTATCAGGCCGCAGAGCCAGCCTGGGAGGACGTCGCGCTGATGCGGTCGCTCAACATGGCCTACCAAGCCTCCCTCTTGCCGGCCGGCACCGATACGACGTTCTACGACGTCGGGCGGGTCGTCTCCCTCTGGGTAAGCGCTTTCGAGATTCTCGTGCGTCCTGGCGGAAGCGGACAGGCCAACCGCGACAAGGTGTTCGAGATGATCGAGCGGACGCCCTGGGCGGAGGTGGAAAGCAGCCAGATCCTGGAGCAGCAGGGCTGGGTGCTCGACCAGGCCGACGTGAAGGTTCAGTCCGTGCCCTTCAGCAAAGCGGCGCGCTATCGGCGACCAGATTGGGTCACGTTCCACGCTTTCCGCAGCACCAGCGACCCGAGCGACGTAGCTATAACCGACCGCAGGCAAAACGCACCGCTGCCTGCCGACACCCGCTGGACCTATTATGCGACCTTCGCCAGCCCGCTCAAAGCGGCCGTGGCCTTCAATATCCGCGACATTCGACAACTGCGCCAGCAGGTCCATTCACACGGCTATAAGCGCGTGCGGATCGAACGCATGCTCCGGCGAGCCTGAGCGCGGCGCGTCACAAGGGAGGAAACATGGCAATCACTGCCGACGACGTTGAAGAACTTCACACATACGCTGCCGGCGTGATGGGGCGTGCCGATCATCATGCAGGCAGGGTTAAGGGCATCGCCTTGGCGTTGCTCGGGGGAATCATCTGGCGCGGCGAGCCCGATTCCATCCGGATCCGCCGCCTCGCCGGCAGCCCCGCCAACATGCTGTGGGTGAACATCGCGGGTAAGACCTACGTCTTCGCCTACAACCATGAGACCGAGAAGATCGAGGTCCGAGATCCGTCGGTGCCGGGTGGCGTGTCTCACGTCGCTGGCTTCGATGCGCGCGAGATTCGCGATCTCATGGGCAGACCTGTCCTGCCAAAGCTTCATGCCGCAATGGCCTTTTGGGATCGCTGCCTGAAGGACGCCGAGACCGCCTTCGGTGAAGCCTCCACACCCTCGCACTACACGACCCGCTGAACCGCATAAATGAAGGCGCCGCGCGCGCTGGGGGAGATCGAATGACCTCATCACCGCCGCTCTGGCAAGCTCACGCCGCGCCAGCCTACGACTCCACGATGACGACGCGAAGCGCAGTGTTGTTGGCGGACATTATCGCCAACCCCAAACGCCGACAGGCGATCCTTTCCGATCCTCGCGATCTTCATCATGAGCTGTTCGCGTCTTTCGCGCCGCCAGGCCACGGCGAATATGCCGGCGCCTATCGCGGTACCGTTGTTACCTCGTTGGCCAATCGGAGAATTTCCTCCGACAGCCAAATGGAGACCGGGAAACAGTACGAATTCTGCCTCCCCGCCGAAGTGCCAGCGCGCATGAATCAGCTCTTGCAGCAGGCCCGCGATCTGCTCGGTGACGCTAGCACTGACGATTTCGGCAAGCTGATCGCGCTGACCTACACCTTCTGCTGGTTTGGAAAAATCCACCCGTTCCTCGACGGCAATGGCCACGTCCAGCGCGCCATCTTCGCGGCAATGGCGACCGAATTCGGCTACCCGCTCTCTGCACGCTTCGCCATTCATCCGCGGCCCTATGACCGGTTGCTAGCGACCGCCCTGGAGATTTTCACTCGAGCGCCCGTTGGCGAGGAGAATGGCGAACTCGGATTGGTGGCCGAATATCTCGCTTTCTTTCTCGATGGTCCGTTCAACGCCCCGCGCAAGCATGTCGGCGCTGCGACGCCTTATGCATAACCCGTTTTTTTGATGTGTAATGTGCGGAAAGCCCCTCTCGGCCGGGCGTTCCCTCTCACCCCCCTCTGCGGGGAGCCCCCCAGACTGGGTGAAAACTAGCCCGCGTGAATCAGGCCGGTGGCGGTTAAACGACGGCCTCTCGTGCAAATCTGCCCGGCGGACAGCCTAGCCGTTTGCGAAACGCCGCGCTGAAGGCGCTTGCCGATTCATAGCCGATCTCGTCCAGCGACTTTGCTCCCCTGATCAGCGCCTCCTTCGCAAGCGCCACCATCAGCCGGATGAAAACCGCAGAGGCCGACAAGCGTTCTCTTTTTCGGAGGAGCCACCATCATCCAGGCTACGCAAAAGTTCGTTTGGCGGCTGTGAAAAAGCGCTCCGAACCTGATTTGAACCTATCGATTCAATAGGGTAGCGTGTCGTAGACGATCGTAAACTGGCGTAGTCTGGCGTGCTGTAGCGTGGTTGCGGGGGCACGATTAGAACCCGCTTCGACACCTGCTGTCATTTGCTGCTTTCACTCCCGCCGATTCGAACGTCACATTCCAGCTTTTCGATATGTTCATCGCAAACGACCTTCACCAGCTCGAGCAAATGCGCGGTGCGCTCGCCAAGCCAGACAAGCGCCTCTTCGCTAATCTCGAAATGTTTCGAATATCGTGCCTTAACGTAGGCTTCATTGACCGTATTGAACCAGGCTCGCTGACGGTGGTGATCACGTGGAAACGCGTCTACCAAACGAAGATCCTGCTCCTCGGCAAGAGAGCGCAGGAACTTGATGTTGTGAGAGGCGGGCCCATAATTTGTCAAAGTCAAAAGAACGCAGGAGTAAGACTGCTCTAAGGCTTGATGCAAACTGAAAGCCGCGAGGTTCTTCCATACATTATCGCCTGAATTGGCCATGTTGGCTTGGATGCCGGCAGTCACATGGAAAGCAACAGCCTCGGCGTAGCGCTGTTTAAAGTGCTCCCTCGCCACCTCCAAACGCTCTTCAGCCGTCAGCAGCTTCGGCTCAGCGAGCGGCTCGTCATCCAGTTCGTAAAGAACGATGCCTTCCTTGCGGATATCCGAGAAGAAGTAGTGGCCCTTCTTAAGCTCTGTGTTCACCTCGCGCAGAGAATGCACGATGAACTGCGTCGGCGTTTCGATGAAGCTGTCGCGGATGATCCGGTCGGCGGCCTTGTACCAGTAGGTCGCGTGATCCGTCAGCTTGCGATTATTGACGATCACCAGCAAATCAAAATCCGAGCGATAGCCCTTCATCGTATGCGGCTCATCAACAAAGGTGCCGCGGGCATAGGAGCCGAACAGAATGATTTTGAGAATGCGTCCGCGCTTCTTGAAGTCGGCGGTGCCTTCACCCAGCGCATCATCGAACTCCTCGTGCAGGATCTCCAGCGCACGGGCGAGCTCTCGCTGCTTTCTGTGCGGGATAGGATCAAGGGAGGATTTCATCATGGGAACAGGGTCTGGCTGGCTTCCGATTGTCGCGCCGATCTCCATCGCGCTGGTGGTATCCATGGACCTTATACGCTTCGACACGTTGATCAAATACCAAAAGCGCTAGTCGACTTTTGGAGGTCGGGAAATGGCTGACAGGAACGCCTGATAAACACGCTGCCGAATGCTGATATCATCTCCTCGCAGCGATGCGTCTCCTCTCTCGAGAGAAAACATGCGTTGGCGCCAAATCTGTCGATCGACCTTACTACTACTTGGTTTGGGGTCGAAGGAGAGGACGACGGCGTTTAAGTCTGGCAGTTGCGGCCGTCTACAGTCTCCGCTCGACGGCCTGCATGCAATGGTGTCGAAGCGAACCAGTGTCCACTTTCTGAATGAAAACGAAGTGGTCTTGCCTCGCTCCATTGACATCTAACAGCATAGTTATAATGTTTTTGCAAATTCATTATAACGGGATCGGGCGATGAAACAGATTGACCTCGTTTACAGAACGGCGTTCGCTGAACTCGCGCAGCGGACGTTCGATGCTCAGTTTCAGGCAGATTTTCCCCTCGAAGGTCGGTTTGTTGCCGTTCCGGTCAAGGGCCGCAATTACTGGTATTTTGATCTCCCTACTCCCGAGGGTAAGGACAAGAGACGCTATGTCGGCCCGCAGGATGACGTCGACATCACGGCTCGGGTGAAAGCCCATAGGCAAGTCAAAGACGACATCCGGGAGCGGCGCAAGCTCGTCGGCATGCTGCTGCGAAGCGGCGGCATGTCCGCGCCGGATCGCTTCGCGGGTGAAGTAACCAAAGTACTCGCTGACGCGGGCCTCTTTCGTCTGAGGGCACTCCTCGTCGGTTCTGTGGCTTTCAGCTGTTACTCAGGCCTCCTTGGCGTTCGTCTCCCTGGTACCTCTATGCAAACGGGCGATGCGGACTTCGCGCAGGACTTTGCGATCTCGGCGGAAGTCGAGGACAGCCTGCCT
>Ga0075365_10000175_pt1 | contig 20670 bp, 17 predicted proteins | sample EndMetdeltDD1765_FD_71387 | JGI IMG/M metagenome (GOLD analysis project Ga0075365, IMG submission 71387) | Populus endosphere microbial communities from Tennessee, USA - Endosphere MetaG P. deltoides DD176-5 | ecosystem: Host-associated > Plants > Roots > Endosphere | place: USA: Tennessee... | reverse complement strand
TGGTGCGGTTCATGGGACGCAATTTCCGCGATGCCGACAAAGCCGGCGTGAAGGTGGTGGAGGTCGGCTGCGGCCCCGGGGCCAACCTGTGGTTCCTGCACCGCGAGGGCTTCGCGGTGCACGGCATCGATGTCTCGCCCGCCGCCATCGGCATCGCCGACACCCGCCTCGCGCGCGAAAACGCCGGCATCCCGGCTCCGCCGCCCGATCTGCGAGTAGGAAACTTCAGCAGGCTGCCCTGGCCCGATGCATATTTCGACGTGGCGGTGGACATCTTCGCTCTGTATGCCAACACCACCGCCGTGATCCGCGAGGCGCTGGCCGAAGTGGCGCGCGTGGTCAAACCCGGGGGCCTCTTCTACAGCAAGCTCTGGGGCACCCACTGCACCGGCTATGGCACGGGCCGCGAGCTGGAGCCGGGCACCTTCGACGACATTCCCGAAGGTCCCTGCCGCGGCATGGGTGTCTCGCACTTCTTCACGCGCGCGGAGGTCGATACGGTGTTCGGCGGCCTGTTCGAGGCCACCGCCATCGATACGGTCAACCGCAGCGATGTGGCCGCGAACCAGCAGATCGAGGAATTCCACTGCCAGTTCAGGCGCGCCGGGAGCTGAGATGCCTTCGGTGTGTTTTGTCACCCTGAGCCGCTCCGACTACGCGAGCCTGCGCCCGGTGGCGCTGGCCGCGCTGGCCGACCCGCAGATCGACCTGCGGCTGGTGGCCGGCGGCAGCCACGCCCTGGCGCGCTATGGCAAGACGCTGGAGCAGATCCGCCAGGACGGCCTGCCCATTCACGCGGTGGCGCATTTCCTGCGGGAGACGGACGACAGCCCCGCCGATCTCGCCGCCGCCTACGCGCGCGCGGTGACCGAATTCGTGCGTATCTTCACCGCGCAGCAGCCGGACTATGTGTTCGTGATCGGCGACCGCTGGGAGATGCTGGCCGTGGTCTCGGCCGCCTCCATGTTGCAGCTTCCAATCGTCCACCACTCCGGCGGCGACATCACGCAGGGCTCCTCGGACAATCAGACGCGCTATGCGCTCACCACCCTCGCGCACCTGCACCTGGTGGCGCTGCCGGAGCACCGCGATCGCCTGCTGCGCATGGGCGAGGAAGACTGGCGGGTGGTCACAACCGGCGAGCCTGCACTCACGGCGCTGGCCGACTATGCGCGCGCCGCTCCCGACATCCATGCCCGGCTGGGCCTGCAGGCCGGTGAGCCGTTTGTGCTGGCCACCTTCCATCCCACCTCCTTCGATGCCGCCTCGCCCGAGCGCCAGGTGGACACCTTCCTGCGGGCGCTGGATGGCGTTGCCGGCGCGGTGGTCCTCACGGCGCCCAACCCCGACGCGGCCAGCGAGATGTTCCTGGCCAAATACCGTGCCTATGCGGCGGCGCACCCGAACGTGCGGCTGTACGACAGCCTGGGCGCGCAGGCCTACTACGCCGCCATGGCCCAGGCGCACTACATGATCGGCAATTCCTCCAGCGGGATGTGGGAGAGCGCGAGCTTCCGGCTGCCGGTGGTCAACATCGGCCCCCGGCAGCAGGGCCGGGTGCATGGCAATAATGTCGTGCACTGCGCGCTGGATCCACAGGCCATCGCCACGGCCATCGCCCAAGCCGTCGACCCGGCCTGGCGCGAAAGCTTCGACGGAACGAACCCCTATGTGCACCGCGACACCATCGCACTGATCCTGGGCAGCCTCAAGCATCCCTGGGACCGGGCACGGCTGCTGGCCAAACGCTTTGTCGATCCCCTGGCGCTGCGCTGAACCATGGAAAGGCTGATCCCCGCGAGCGAGCGAGCCGGCTGGCGCGAGGCGCTGGACCTGGTGGGTGAAGTCGACGCCACCTACCTGCCGGAGTACCACCTTGCCTACGCCCTGCGCATCGAGGGTTCGCGGCCGTTGCTATGGACGTTTTCGCGCCAGGGCCGGCATTTCATTTACCCGTTCCTGCTGACCCCCGTCGTGGTGGGCGACGCAGCCACATCGTGGTTCGACATCACCAGCATCTACGGCTACACCGGCCCGCTGGCGAACACGGACGACAGCGAGTTTCTGAAAACCGCGTGGAGCGCCTTCGACGCTTATGCAGCCGCACAGAAGATCGTCGCGGAGTTCGTGCGCTTCAGCCCGTTCAACAGCAACCAGGGCTTCGCCCACCCCGGGACCACGGTGCTGGAAAACCGCACGCTGGCCGCCTCGCGCCTGCCGGCTTCACGCGACGCGCTGCTGCAGTCGCTCGGCTCCAAGACGCGCAACATGCTGCGCAAGGCCGAACGCGCGGGACTGCAAGCCCGCGAAGTAGCGCTGCCCCAGCACCTGGCGCAGTTCCGCGCGCTGTACGACGAGACCATGGCCCGCAACAAGGCGCCGGGCTTCTTCCGCTATGACGACGCGTACTGGGAGCGGCTGCTTGCCCTGGGCCCGGCGGGGCTGCGCCTCTTCGGCACCTTCGCAGGCGAGCGCATGGTGGCCGCGTCCATGGCGGTGGCCCATGGGCGCAGCGGCCTCTACCACCTGGGCGCGAGCCTGGGCGAGCATGCAAAGCTGGGGGCCGGCAATCTCAGCCTTTTCGCGATGTCGTGCGGCCTCATGGAAGGCGGGGTCGGGTTTCTCAACATGACCGGGGGGCGCACCGCCGCCGCGGACGATGCGCTCCTGCTATTCAAGCGCAGCAATGCCAACGGCACCGCGACCTTCCATATCGGCAAGAGGATCGTCGACCCCCTCGCATACAATGCCCTGGCGGCACAGTGGCAGCAGCTGCATGGGTCGCCACCCGACGCCGAGAAAATCGTTTTCTGGCGTCCTTGAGGGGAAGGCATGGATTTCGTATCAAAGCAGTTCGGCTTCAGGCCGGGTGAGCGCTGCATCGTCATCGGCGAGATCGGCGTCAACCACAACCGGCAGGAAGACATGCTCTTCCGCCTGCTCGACGAGGGCATCGCCGCCGGGCTCGACGTCATCAAGCTGCAGCGCTTCAAGGCCGAGGAAGAAATCGCGGCCCTGGCGCCTTCCACCGACTACCAGATCAAGGCCGGCGAAGGCGACGGCCAGCTGGAGATGGCGCGCAAGCTCGAGCTGCCCGACGAGTGGCTGGCCAAGGCGTTCGACTATTGCAAGGAACGCGGCGTGGGCTTCCTGTGCACCGCCTTCGACCACAGCAGCGTGGACTTCCTGGCCGACCGGCTGGGCTGCAAGACCGTCAAGATCCCCTCGCCCGAAGTGAGCAACAAGCCCCTGCTGCAGCACATGGCGCGCAAGTTCGAAGGGCTGCTGCTTTCCACCGGGGCCAGCTACCTTGGCGAGGTAGCCAACGCGATCGACTGGATGGCCGCGGTCGGCTCGCGCGAGCTCGCGCTGATGCATTGCCTGTCCGAATACCCGGCCCCGGTGGAGCAGGCCAACCTGCGCGCCATGGTCAGCATGCGCGACGCGTTCAACGTGCCGGTGGGCTACTCCGACCACACGCCCGGCCAGGTGGTGGCGGTGGTGGCAGCGGGCCTGGGCGCGGCCATGATCGAGAAGCACTACACGCTCGACAAGAACCTGCCGGGCCCCGACCACAAAGCCTCGCTCGATATCGCCGAGCTCAGGTCGTTCGTCGCGGCGGTCCGCGATGCCAGCGCCAGCCTGGGCGACGGCATCAAGCGGCCGGTGCCCGCCGAAGTGGCCAACCGCCCGCTCATCCGCAAGAGCGTGGTGTGCGCTGCCCCGTCGCTCGCGGCCGGCACGGCACTCACACCCGCGATGCTGGGGGTCAAGCGCCCCTGGACACCGGGCGCCGTCGAACCGTTCGAGATCGAGAAGGTCCTCGGCCTGGCCTTGCGCCGCGACAAGCAACACGATGAAGCCATCCTCTGGTCCGACTTCCACTAGCCCGAGGATCCTGTGCATCAGCCTGGGCAGCATCGGCAAGCGCCATCTGCGCAATGCCCGCGCGCTGCTGCCGAATGCGCGCATCGCCGTCTGGCGCCAGCACACGCCCGCGGACGGCGCCGTGCCCGAGGGCGCCGACCTCACGGCGGCGAGCCTGGAGGAAGCGCTCGATTTCGCCCCCGATGCGGTGCTGGTGTCTTCACCGGCCAGCGAGCATGTGGCCAATGCACGACCCTTCGCGCAGCGGCATGTGCCGCTGTTCCTCGAAAAGCCCCTGGCGGCGCGCGGCGAGGGCCTGGGCGACTTTCCTGCCTTGTGCCGCGCCTCGCGCGGTTTCACCATGGTCGGCTACGTGCTGAGATTCCTGCCGGCATTGCATGCCCTGCGCCGGGCGCTGCGCGATGGCGTGGTGGGGCAGGTACACACCGCACGCGTCGAGGTCGGGCAATACCTGCCCGACTGGCGGCCCGCGAGCGACTACCGCGAGGGTGTGAGCGGGCAGGACAAGCTGGGCGGCGGCGCCCTGCTGGAGCTCAGCCATGAGATCGACTACGCCACCTGGCTTTTCGGCTGGCCCGACACGCTGCAGTGCAGCCGCTCGCGGCTGAGCGCGCTGAAGATTGACGTCGAAGACTCCGCCCACCTGCTGCTGGAATACCCCAGCCGGCGCGTGAGCTTGCAGCTGGATTTTTTGCAGCGGGTCGCCAACATGGCGGTTCAGGTCGTCGGCAGCAACGGCACGCTCATGGCCGACCTGGTGCGGGAAGAACTGCGCCTTATCACTCCGGCGCAGCCCGAAGGCGCACTTCTGGAAGCGCCCAAGCTGCCCAACGGCAACGACCTCTATATGCGCCAGTTCGATTTTTTCTTTTCCCGGGCCATCGCCGGTTACCCGCCGGTGTATGCACAGACTCCCTGCTTTGCCGACTGGGCCAGCGTGGACAGCGCGGCCGATGTGTTGCGCCTGGTGGACCTCGCTAAGACGGCCAGCGACAGCGGTTCGCGGCAGGCCGTACCTTTCGGCAAGCCAGCATGAGCCTTACCGCCTTCATCTTCGCGCGCGGCGGCTCCAAAGGCGTGCCGCACAAGAACATCTACCCGGTGGCCGGCAAGCCCCTGATCGCGCACAGCATCGAAGGCGCCCTCGCTAGCAGCACGGTGGACCGGGTGGTGGTGTCCACGGACGACGAGGGCATTGCGCAAACCGCCCTCGCCCATGGCGCACAGGTGCTGGAACGCCCGGCCGAACTCGCCGGCGACACCAGTCCCGAGATCATGGCCTGGCGCCATGCGATCGACAGCTTTCCCGCACTGTTCGCCGGTCCCGCCGCGCAGCCTTTCATTTCGCTGCCAGCCACCTCGCCGCTGCGCGCGCCCGCCGATATCGATGCCGCGGTGGCACGGTTCCGCAACCACCCTTGCGACGTGCTGTTCGGCATCAGCCCAGCCCATCGCAATCCCCACCTCAACATGGTGACGGTGGATGCGCAGGGGTTCATCCACATCGCCATCGCCGGCTCGGCGGCCGTACGGCGCCAGGACGTGCCCGAGATGTACGACGTGACCACCTGTGTGTACGTGGGCAACGCTGGCTACATCCAGTCATGCACCCGCCTGATGGAAGGCCGTGTCGGTTATGTCGTCATCCCGCCGGAGCGCGCGCTGGACATTGACACCCCCTACGACATCCACCTGGCCGAGTTGCTGTTGACCCGCCCCTTCAAACCCGCCAAGGATTCGGCATGACCCGCTACGTTGCAGCCATTACCGGTGGCGCCGGTCACATCGGCCAGGCCATCGCCCGCAAGCTCGCCGTACGTGGGGTGCTCATTGCCGTGCTGGACAAAAGCGCGCCCGCCGGCCAGGCCTTCGCGGCCGAGCTCGAGGCTCTGCACCCCGGCGGCCATCGCTTCATCGAAGCCGACCTGATGCAGCCGGAGTCGTTCGCCGCCCTGCGTGGGCAGATCGAGGCGGCTTTCGGCCGGCTCGACTACCTGGTGAACAACGCTGCGTTCTATGACGACGCGCCCGGCTGGGGCGTGCCATTCGAACAGGAAGGCTACGAGGCTTGGTTGAAGGTGATGCGCGTGAACCTGCTGGCGCCGTTCTTCCTGGCCCAGGCCCTTCATCCCCTGCTGGCGCAGTCCGACGATGCCTCCATCGTCAACATCGGCACCATGTACAGCGCGGTGGGGCCGGACTGGGCCCTGTACGAAGGCACGGACATGACCAACCCGGCCGCCTATTCCGCCAGCAAGGGAGGACTGCTTTCCACCACCCGCTGGCTGGCCACAGCGCTGGCGCCGCGCGTGCGCGTCAACATGGTGTCGCCCGGCGGCATCGAGCGCGGGCAGGATGCGCAGTTTCTCGCGCGCTACAACAAGCGCACGCCGCTCGGCCGCATGGGGACCGAGAACGATGTGTCCGGCATGGTGTCACTGCTGCTCTCGCCAGAAGGCGCCTACATCACCGGCCAGCACATGCTGATCGACGGGGGCTGGACCGCGTGGTAACCGACGCCCAGGCCAACACCCTCAAGGCCTACGACGCCATCGCGCCGCTGTACGCCGAATACAGCGGCCGCTACCGCGACTACCTGAACGCGGTGGATGCGCTGGTGATCGAACGACTGGCGCCCGGCATGCGGCTGCTCGACCTGGGTTCTGGCGATGGCCGGCGGCTGCACAAGATCGCATCGCACCACGGGCTGGCCGGTGTGATCGCGGTCGAGCCCAGCAGCGAGATGGCCGCCCTGTGCCGCACGACCACCGGCTTCACGGTACACCAACTGTTCGGCGACGAGCTGGACCAGCTGGCGGAAACCGGTTTCGACGCCATCACCGTGCTGTGGAACGTGTTCGGCCACATGGCCGACTCGGCGGTACGGCTCAAGACCCTGAAACTGCTCAAGGCCAAGCTGGCGCCAGGCGGGTCGATGATGCTGGATGTGAACAACCGCCACAACCGACTCGCGTACGGTCGCTGGAACGTGGCCCGGCGCCGCGTGCTGGACGCCCTGGCCTTCGACGAGAAGCGCGGCGACGTGCACTACCAGTGGAAGATCGGCAATGAATCAGTCCCTTCTTCCGGGCACCTCTTCACACCGGGCGAGATGGCGAGCCTCTTCGCCAATGCTGGATTGCGAGTGGCCGAGCGCTACTCGGTGAACTATGCGAGCGGCGCGGTCTCGGCCTCGCCTTTCGACGGCCAGCTGTTCTATCGGCTACAGCACGCCTGAAGCCCCGTGGGCCGGGCAGGTCCGGTCAGGGGTTGAAGACCGAGTGGCGCAGCTTCCACAGGCCATTCTCGCGCTTCCAAAGGTGCGGCGAGCGGAAGTCGTCGCACAGCTTGTCGAAGTATTCCCGCGTCATGACCGGCTGCTGGAACTTCGAGGCGATCTGCTTGCCGAATTCGGACTCGCGGATCGAGAGGTAGTCGAACAGCTCTTTCTCGAAGCGTGCCGGGTATTCGCCGTCGAACTTACGCACCAGGGCAACGCCTTCGTCGCGATCGATGTCGCCGGAGCGGACCTCTTGCGACGCATCGTAGGTGGCGCGGCCGATGCCGAACTTGATGAACGTCGTGTAGTAGTGCAGGTCGTCCATCTTGTCGTCGATGGAGTTGTACTTGGAATAGGTGCCCAGCGTGCGTTCCGGCGCGGCCTGGAAGCCGCCGTGCTCCACCGCGTAGTAGTAGGCGCTCTGCGGGTGCCACTTCACGTAATGGCCCAGCCAGTGCACCTCGATGCCCTTGTCTTCGCACAGCTGCGGATCGATCGGCAGGTAAGGCTCGAAATCCTGCTTCTTGAAGCCGAAGTCTTCCTTCAGTTCCTTGAAGGAAGTGCCGCCCAGGTAGACGTCGGAGTCATCGGACATGGTGAAGTATTCAAACTCCTTCATGTCCCGCCGGGAGCTCTCGTTGTGGGCCGAGGGGTTGCCATACTCGGCCCCGCTCTCGCCGTAGAAGATCAGCTTGATGTCGTGCATGGCCGCCATCTTGGCCGCCAGGTGGCGCTGGCCGATGATGAATGGCTGGAACGGGTGCAGCAGCCGATCGGTGGACAGGCGCGTCAGCAGGCGATGGATGCGCCCATTGGGCGTGACCAGCTCGTTGTCAAAGCCGGCGTGGATCCAGGCCTGGAAATTCTTCCAGCCCCAGTCGGTGTAGATGTGCGGCGCCCAGGTCACCGTGAGCGGGGTCATGCCGTACTTGTATTTCAGCAAGTGGGCCTGCATGAAACTGTCCTTGCCGCCCGAACCGGGGATGAGGACGTCGTAGCGCTCGCCATTGCTGCGGTGCTTGGCCAGCAGCTCCAGCAGCTCCTTCTCGCGCAGGTCCCAATCGACTCCCTGCTTCCAATCCTTGACGCGGCAGGCGTCGCAGACACCGTTTTCGAAGGCAATGACTTCCTTCTTTGTCTCGCGGGTGTGCTTTTGCTCGATGGTGGAGTTGGGGCGCTGGTTGGAGATCACGCAGGTCTTGCAGAACTCCACATGCCTGGGCAGGCCGTAGTACGCCTCTTGCGGCGCATCGGTCTCATACTTTGCGAGATGGCTCATCCGTCACTCCAATGTGCATCTCACGGGGCAGACGCAGCTTGCTCAAAACAATGTCCGCAATTTTAAACGCGGCAGGCTCCGAAGGCAGCTGAAGCGCGATTTGCGCCAGAATGCGCTCGAAACCGGCATCGTCAGCCAGGGCATGGCCCACCTCGGCGGAAAGTGACGCCACCCCGCTGCTGCCCCAGGCGACGCCCATCGCGGCCAGCGGGAGGTCCGGGTGGGCCTCCGCGTCCAGTTGCAGCACGCGCCTGCGCAGGAGCGCGGCCTCCAGAGCGACGGTGGTGGTGCGGGCCAGCAGAAGATCGGTGTTGGCCAACAAGGCGTGCAGGTCGCAGTCGGCCGCGAGGAATGCATCGACCCGGCCGGCCAGCCAGCGCTCGTAGAACGCCCGGTCCTGCGACGGATGCGGACGCACCAGGTAGGCGCAGCCATTGGCCAGCGCTGCCGCATGGCAGGCTTGCAGCTCGGCCAGCATCTCGGCCTCGGTCTTGGTATGGGAGGCCTTGCGCACCGGATCCCACCAGGCTGGCATGTCCGCATGCAGCACAACTCGCTTGCCGCCCACCTGCGGAAAATGCCGCTGCATCCAGCCGGCATCGGGGGCCGGTGCCAGGGCGATGATGCGGTCGAAGGCGGGGTTGCCGGTGCAATAAAAGCTGCTGATCGCGGGATCGACCAGCCCGTCGGCCAGGAACATCCTCTGCGCGGTCTCGTTGAGGAAGGTGATGCTAGCCGCCTCGATCAGGTAGCCACCCAGCCCGGTGAACAGGTCGGTCATCGCGAGGCTGCCGATGCCGCGCTGGTTGGCCACCGCGACGGCCGCGGCTTCACTGCGCGGCGAATTGGAAGTCACGAGGAAATCGGGCTGAAGCCTGTCGAACACCCTTTGCAACACGGTCAGCGGAAAAAACGCCTGGCGCCCGCGCTGCGCCATCTGCTGCGCCGCCTGCGTCTCGCCATGCCGCTCAACGAGGTCCTGGTAGCAAAGCCCGAGATAGGCCACCGAATCTTCCTGCGTCACGCCCACCGTTGGCGAATGGTGCTGGCGCGCCAGTGCTTCGCCCCAGGCGATGGCTGCCGCATCACGTTCAGGGTCCAGGAAGTCCTTGAAGCCGAGGCAATCGATGCCGCGCGATTGCAGCGTGTAGGTGGCGGCCGGCAGGCCCAATACCTGGATATCGAGCAGGCCCTGCGCGACGGCCGTGCTCTGGCGCAGCGCATGGACCACCGGATACACCATGTGCGCGTGACCGCCCCCATAAGTGACAAAAAGCAGCCGCTTGGGCACGGGGGCGGGAACGCTCACTCTCAGTAGAAATCGATGTAGCGGCTGAACTCCGCGGCCGAGATCTGCAGCAGCAGCTCATCGCTCTCGACGCGCTTGACTTCCAGGAACTCACGCACAAAGGCTTCGCCCAAACCCTGGTGCAGCACGGTGTCGCGCTCCAGCGCGTCCAGCGCGTCCGGCAACGAAGTTGGCAGCCGCTCGATGCCGCGCTGGGCCAGCTCAGCACCGCTCACCTGGTAGAGGTTGTCGTTGCACGGCAGGCCCGGGTCGAGCTTGCGGGCAATGCCATCCATACCGGCGTAGAGCACCGCGGCGGTGAGCAGGTAGGGATTAGTGGAAGAATCCGGCAGGCGCAGCTCCAACCGGCCGCCGGGCACGCGCACGAAGGCGGTGCGGTTGTTGTCGCCGTAGGCGATGTTGATCGGCGCCCAGGTGGCCCCCGAGCGCGAGCCGCGTTTGACCAGGCGCTTGTACGAATTGACGCTGGGCGCGGCGATGGCCGTCAGACCGTGCGCATGTGCCATCAGCCCCCCGAGGAAATGGTAGGCCAACTGGCTGAGTTGCATGCCCTTGGAATCGGACTTGTCCTCGAAAGCGTTGTCGCCCGCTTTCTTTCCGGCCGACATGTGCATGTGCAGGCCGCTGCCCGAGCGCTCGGAAAACGGCTTGGGCATGAACGAGCACAGCATGCCGTGCTTTTTGGCGATGGCCTGGGCGGCCATCTTGAAGTACGTCAGGTTGTCCGCCGTGCGCAGCGCCGTGTCGTAAGTGAAATTCATCTCGAACTGGCCGTTCGCGTCTTCATGGTCGATCTGGTAGACATCGATGCCCGCCTCGCCCAGGGCGGACCGCAACTCCATCAGGAACGCCGAGACCGAAGAAAGATGGCGGAAGTCGTAGCAGGGCTTGTCCAGCGATTCCGATTCGGTGGCCACGTTCCAGCTGCCCTGCTCGGTGCGGCGCAGGAGGAAGAACTCCGGTTCGAGACCAGTGAAAAACTCAAGGCCTGTCGCCTGCTTGAAGGCACCCAGAGCCTTCTTGGCGATGACGCGCGAATCAAGCGCGTGCGGCTTGCCCGCGACATGGCCGTCGCAGGTGACGCAGGCGGTGCCGGGCATCCAGGGCACCGGCCGCACACTGTCGCGGTCGCCGATCGCCATGAACTCCTGGCCGTGCGGCCCCATGCCCATGCCGGCGATGGCAAAGCCCGCAAAGCCCGCCCCGCTGGAAAAAATCATCTCGCGATGCTTGCCGGGGACCAGTTTGGCCTTCGGCCGGCCGTGGATGTCGACAAACTGGGCCAGGTAGTACTCGTAGTCGCTCATCGGTCTGTCGCCTCTTTTTTATTGCTTAACTCTTGGCTTGCCTGCATCAAGCGGGGAAAAACTCCTGCAGCCACAGCTTGGTCATCAGCAGCGTGCGCAGCTGCTTGGTGTGGTTGTGCAGGCCGCTGCGGTGCTCATCGAGCATGACATGCAGCTCCTTGCGATCGAAACGCCCGCCATCGGGCAGCGCCAGCACATCACGGGCCCACTGATAGAGCGGCGCCTTGATCCACTCCCCGATGGGAAGCGTGGGCATGGTCTTGGGGCGGAAGACGAAGTCGTGGTCGAAGTACCGGGCAGCCGACTGCTTGAGGAAGTACTTGCCCGTTCCCTGGTAGAACTTGGAGGTGATCGGCAAGCGCGCGAACATCTCGCTGACCCGGTGGTCCAGGAAAGGCGCGCGGCCTTCGATGGACCAGCATGCGCCCATGCGGTCCCCCTTGACCGAGTTGTTGCCGGGCATGAGGTAGTTGAGCTCGTAGGCTGCCACCTGCTCCATCGGCTCCAGGTCCGACCAGGGTTGGGTCATCTCCATGAACAGGTCAGCGCTGCGCTGAGTGTGCGGCAGGAAGCCGGGGCTCATGATGCGTTGGCGCTCTTTTTCAGTGGTGTAGCTGATAAGGTCGAAGTAGCCGCGCATCGAAAAATTGGCACGCGTCATCTCTGAAAAATACTGCTCGTTGTGGCGAAAACCCAGCATCACCTCGTCCGGGCCGTCACCGGTGAACATCACGATCTTGCCCTGCTCATGGGCGCGACGCGACAGCAGGTAAAACAGGAAGAACGAGAAGTCCCCATGCGGCTGCTCGGCATGGCGCACCACCTTCTGAGCTATCTCGGGGATGTTGGAGGGCACGATGTCCAGCGCGCTGAGGTTCAGGTTCAGCTCGCTCGCCACCCGCTGCGCGTAGGAGTACTCCGAGAAACCCTTGTCCTCGATGCGCAGGCCGATCGCGTCGAGGACCGGCCGGTTCCATTGCGGGGCCAGCCGCTTGGCAATAACCGATGAATCGACGCCACCAGAGAGGAACAGCCCGCCGTCCACATCAAAGCGCATCTGCAGCGTGATGGCCGCATCCAGCGCTCGCTCGAGATCTTCATGCGTGGCTTCGACGCGCTCGCCTTCCAGCGGCCACTGCCAGTAGCGCACCGGCTCGGAGAAGCGGCCGTTGCCGTAGCGCATGAACGTGCCCGGCGGCAGGTGGCGGATGCCTTCGAAGCAGGTCTGCGGCGGCGGGCAGTAGTTGAACGAAAACACATGGCCCAGGGCAGCGTCGTTGACCTTGCGCTCGAACTTCGGCAGCGCGAGGATGGCCTTCATCTCGCTGGCAAAGGCCAGGCCGCCCTGGTAGGGAGCATAAAAACACGGCTTGATGCCCTGGCGGTCGCGCGCCAGCATGCCGGTCTCGGTGCGCTGGTCCCAGATGAAGAAGGCGAACATGCCGACCAGGTCGTCCAGCATCTTCTCGCCCTTTTCGCACCACAGATGCACCAGCACCTCGGTGTCGCAGCGGGACTTGAACTTGTAGCCCTTGGCCTTGAGTTGCTCGCGCAGTTCGATGAAATTGAAGATCTCACCGTTGAAGACCACCCAGACCTTGCCGTCGGTGCTGGACATCGGCTGCATGCCGTTCTCGGGATCCACCACCGCCAGGCGCGCATGGCCCAAAATTGCGGCGCCCAACGCCTCGACGCCCTGCTCATCGACGCCGCGGTACTTGATGCAATCGATCATGCCCCAGACGTCTTTGTCGTTCACACCGGCCGCACCCACGACCCCTGCTATTCCACACATGGCCAGTCCTTGACTTTCAGGATTTCAAATCGATGCGAGCGATCTTGCGGGAGACCGGCGCGCTTTCGACCAAGGCGCCGTCGGTGGCGTCCTCGTCGAACACTTTCTGGAAGATGCCGACCTGGTAGTCCAGGCTGGCCTTGGTTTCGGTTTCGGTCGGCTCGATCAGCATTGCCGACTTGAGGTCACCGGGGAAGTACACGCACCCCGCGCCCACCAGCGTAGGCGGGTGGATGCCGTAGTCGATCAGACGCTTGGCAAACTGGCGTGCCGAGGTGTTGAGCTTTTCGCCGGACAAAAGCGTCTCGTGCTTGCAGAACTGGCGATACACCGGCGGCAGCATATGGGCCAGCTGGTGCTGCAGGTAGTTGGCGTTGAGCACGGCGTTTTGCGAGGCCTCGCGCAGGCCCGCGCCGCCCATGGTGCGCAGGTAGCCATAGGCGCGCAGCAGCACGCCCACATGGCCGTGAAAATTCTTGACGCGGCCAATCGACAGCGGCCGGTCGCCGTCGCGCACCGCCACGCCGCCGCGCCGCACCGCCACCGGATTGGGAAGGTAAGGCGCCAGCAACTGCTTGCAGGCCACCGGGCCGGCGCCCGGGCCGCCGCCGCCGTGCGGCGTGGAAAACGTCTTGTGCACATTGACGTGCACGACGTCGAAACCCATGTCGCCCGGCCGCACGATGCCCATCAGCGCGTTGAGATTGGCGCCGTCGTAGTACAGCAGCGAGCCATTGGCGTGCACCAGCTGCGCGATCTCGACGATCTGGTCTTCGAACAGGCCCAGCGTGGAGGGATTGGTCAGCATGAAGGCGGCGACATCGGGCGTCAGCATGTCCTTCAGGGCGGCAATGTCGACCCGGCCGCGCAGGTCGGAGGGGACGATGCGGCACTCGAAGCCCGCCATCGCGGCCGAAGCGGGGTTGGTGCCGTGTGCCGAATCGGGCACCAGCACGACCGGCCGCGCATCGTTGATCTGCGCATAGTGGGCGCGGATCATCAGCAGGCCCGCCAGCTCGCCGTGAGCACCGGCCGCGGGTGCGAGGCAGCACGCGTCCATGCCCGTGACTTCGCAGATCATTCCCTGCAGGCGCTCGTACAGCTCCCACACGCCGCCGAGCGATTCGGGTGGCTGCATCGGGTGGGCGCGCGCAAAGCCCGGCTCGCGCGCCAGTTCGTCGTTGCGCTTGGGGTTGTACTTCATGGTGCACGAGCCCAGCGGGTAGGGCCCGTTGTCCACGCCATGCGACTCCTGGCTGAGTCGTGTGTAGTGGCGCACCACATCGACTTCGGCGATCTCCGGCAGGCCGATGGAGCGGCGCAGGCGCGCGAAGGCGGGAGGAGCGACGGCAGCCGCGGTTTGCGCGCCGGCGAACATGTCTGCAGTGGCGCCGGGGCGGTGCAAGTCGGTGACCGTGATCGACGGCGTGTTCATGCCTTGCCCTCGCCCACCGATTGCGCGGCATGCCGCACGTACAGATCGATATCGGCGGTGGAACGCGTTTCTGTCACGGCGACCAGCAGGCCCCGGTCGTGCCCCGCGAGCTCAGGCGGCACCGGCACACCGGCCAGGATGCCGTGCCGCCCCATGCGCTCGCAGAACTGTGGTGCGGGCACCGGCAGCTCCAGGGCGAATTCATTGAAGTGCACCCCGCTGCGCAAAGCTTTGATGCCCGGCAGGGTGGTGAGGCGCGCGCGCAGCGCGCTGGCCGCTTCCACGTTGGCGCGGGCCAGCCGCATGAAGTTGGCTTCGCCGAGGCAGGCGAGGTGGATCGCGACGCGGATGGCGTTGAGCGCCTGGTTCGAGCAGATGTGGCTGGTGGCCTTGTCGCGCGCCACATGCTGCTCACGGTCTTCCTTGACCAGCGCATAACCGAGCTTGCCGTTCAGGTCGTGCACGCGTCCGACCAGGCGGCCCGGCAGGAAGCGCTCCAGCGGCTTGCCGCAGGAAATGATGCCCACATAGGGCCCGCCCGAGGAAAGCGGCAAGCCCAGGGGCTGCCCTTCGCAAGTGACGATGTCGGCGCCCAGCTCGCCGGGCGCCTGCAGCCAGCCGCACAGCAGAGGGTTGACACTGACGCACAGCAGCGCGCCGTGTTGCTTGCACGCCGCGGCCAGCGCGGCGACATCCTCGATCACGCCGAACGCATTGGGCGTTTGCAGCACTACGCCAGCCACGTCGCTGGCAGCTAGCAGCGCGCTAGCAGTGGCCAGATCGGTGAGGCCGGTCGCCGTGTCGGCGGGGATCCGCGACAGGCTCACGCCGCGGGGGCCCAGGTAGGTTTGCAACACCTCCCCGTATTCAGCGAAGAGGGCCTGGGGCACCAGCACACGGCGCCGGCCGGAGGCCGAGCACATCATCCAGCAGGCTTCCGCCAGCGCGGTAGCGCCATCGTAGACGGAGCAATTGACGCATTCCCTGCCCAGCAGGCGGCCCACCAGGGTCTGGAACTCGAACAGGGCCTGCAACAGGCCCTGGCTCATTTCCGGCTGGTAAGGCGTGTAGGCGGTGAGAAACTCCCCGCGGCTGGCAATCGCATCGACCACCGCCGGGATGTAATGGTCGTACGCGCCGGCACCGAGAAAGCACACATGGCTGGTGGAGCCCAGGTTGAGTGCCGCCATTTCGCGCACGTCGCGCTGCAGTTCCCATTCGCCAAGCGGTGCGGGCAGCTCCAGCTCACGCTGCAGCCGCACCTGGGCGGGAATGTCGTCGAAGAGCTGGTCGACCGACAGCAGCCCCATGGTCTCCAGCATCGCCAGGATGTCGGAGCGGGTGTGCACGTTGTAGCCGGCCGGCCTTTGCGTCACCAGGGTGTCGGGGTGTCGTTGATTCACGTCGTTTCTACTGGGGCGCGGGGTGCGCGGATGGGATCGCGGAAGACCTGTTCAATTATAGGCGGCACCCCCGTTTCCCGCCTTGCGGGGTGGGCTTCAGTTGCCCTTGATGCGCGCCAGCCGCAGGGCGGTCCAGATGATGATTTTCAGATCCAGCCACAGGCCCGCTTCCCGGGCATAGCGCAGGTCGAGGTCGATGCGCTGCTCCATGGACGCCTCGGAGCGGTAGATCGCCTGCGCCCAGCCGGTCAGGCCGGGCCGCACACTGCAGCGCTCTTGCCACTGCGCGGGACTGTACAGGCCGCGCTGGGCCGGAACGTCCGGCCGGGGCCCGACCAGGCTCATGTCGCCGGCCAGCACATTGAGCAGCTGCGGCAACTCGTCGATGCTGGTGCGCCGCAGGAACCCGCCAACACGGGTGATGCGGGGATCCCGGTCGCTGGTCTGATAGGGGCCGATGGATTCGGCATCCTTGACCATGCTGCGGAACTTCAGTATGCGGAACTCGCGCCCGCCCCGCCCGACGCGCACCTGGCGAAACAGGACCGGCAAGCCCGATTCCAGCGCCACCGCGGCCGCGGCGAGGAGCAGCACCGGGGAGAGCACGGCCAGCGCCAGCAGCGACACCAGCACGTCGAACAGGCGCTTCATCCCGGCGCTGCGATGCGGGTGATGGTCACGGCGATGCGCTGGCGGTCCGCCTCCACCTGCGCGGCGTCCCGCTGGGCCAGAAGCGATTCGGTACGGCGCAGCGCGGCAACCTGTTCTTCGAACGCGGCGCCTAGCCTCTGGCCGTTGAAGCTGCGCGACAGGATGACCGCGCCGGATCCGAGCCGGAGATGTTCGGCCAGGACGTCGCGTCCCGGAAGCTGCCCTTCATCCAGCCTGGCAATGCCGCCAAACCCGAAGGGCAGGCCCTGCTTTTTCGCCGCCGCCGCGACGCGATCGACTACGCCCATCGCCAGCGGCTCGAACATGAACCGCAAACCCATCGAGATGTGCAGATCGTTCAAGCCCACATACAACTCGCACAGGCCAGGCGCACCGATCCACTCCGGCAACGTCTTGACGGCGCCGGTGGTCTCGATCAGCGGCACGATCGGCGCGCGCCCGGCCACCAGGGCCGAAAAGCGGCGGATCTCATCGGACGTGCTGAACATCGGCAGCATCAGCAGGTCAGCTCCCTGGGCCAGCACGGCATCGACCTCCTCGCCCGTGGCCGGATTCAGCGGATTGACGCGCACCATCAGCCGGGAACGCTTAAGCACCTGCCGGATGCGGCCGACGTCGTCCATGACATGGGTGCTCAGGAACGTATTGCGGCCGGCCTGGCGCTGCGCCTTGCCCAGGCTTTCGAGATCGACCCAGAGGCGGATGCCCCCGATCGCCTCGCAGCGGCGGGCAAAGTCCGGGTCGTTGGTGATCTGGATCAGCTCGAGCATGACCCGAAATTATCGCCGCAGGGCCTGGCGAACTTCGCTGCTACCCTGCCAGGCCGCCAGCCCGACCAGCGCCGCGGCCGCCGCGGCCGCAGCCAAACCGCCGGCCATCCCAAGCGCGGCGGGAGGGGGCAGCACGATGCTCACGGCTGCCGCGACCGCCAGCGCTGCCACGGGCGCCGCCATCGCGCGGACCGGCAGCCAGGCGCGCACTGAGGGGCCCAGCGCGCCCAGCACTGCCAACGCCACGCCGGCGAAGAGCAGATTCAACAACATCATCAACGCCATCCCGCCCCGCAGACCCGAAGCCGCGGCCGCCAGCAGCACCGCAGCCGCCAGCCCGTACGCCAGGACTGCCGCTTTCAGGCGGGCTTGCGCGGCCAGCACAGTGACCGCGACCGCAATTAGCGCCTGCGGCAGCAGTCCCCACGCCGCGGCCGTGCCCCACTGCGCCACGCGCGCCAGCGATTGCGGGTCCATCCGGCCCCAGCCGAACAGCAGCTGCGCCAGCGCAGGTGCCCCAACCAGCAAACCCGCGGCGGCGGCGCAGGCGAGCGCCCAGGCCAGTGCAAACGCGCTGCGCACGGTGCCGGCAACCGCCTCGGCGGGCACCGTTTTGCCTTGTGCAAAAACCGCTGCGATGGCGGGAAACGCCAGGGTGGCCACCAGCTGGATCGCCAGAAGAAGCGGCAACTCGACCAGCTTCCAGGCGTAATTGAAGGTGGCCAGGACACCTTCCCCCGCCTGCGAGGCGATCGAACGGGCCGCGAAGGGGAGGATCAGCGGAAGCCCGGAGCCCAAAAGCGCCCACACCCACACCTTCCAGGAGGGAAGGCCTCCAGGCCGCCAAGGCCCCGAAGGAGGCGGCGATGCCGCGCGCGCCTGCCGCAGCCGCAGCCACAACAAGCGCAGGCACATGGCGGCCAGGAGGCCAGCACCCAACCAGGGTACGGCACCGGCGCTCCACTGCCAGCCCACCAGCACGATCGCGGCCACCAGCACGCCGTTGACCACCAAGTTGGCGCCGTACATGCCGGTGAAATCGCGCTCGTGCTGCAGGCGCGTGACCCAAAGCGCCGCCAGCAGCGCGGCGGGAAGCGCAAGCGCGCTCCACACCAGGGCCTGCGCGGCGGGAAGCCGCAACGCAGCAGGCAGGCCGGGTGCCAACCAGCCCACCGCGCTATGGCGCGCCAGCACCAGGACGATACCCAGCGCAACGCCCAGGAGTAGCAGCCAGGCAGCAACCCGGCGCTGGCTCGCACGCACCTGGCCCGCTGTCAGACCTGCCCAGGCCGGCAAAAGCGCATATGCCAGCGCGCCGCTGGCCAGGACGCCGACGATCCAATCCGGCAGGGTCAGCATGAGCACGGCGAGGTCCGCCATACCGGAGGTTCCGAACGTTGCGGCAAGGGCCGATTCGCGCGCCAACCCCAACAGGCGACTGGCCAGCAGGAGCGCCAGGGAGATGGCACCGGCTTTTAGAAACATGCCGCGGATTATCGATTGCGCGGCTTGCCCGCCCGAAAAACCTAAAATGGCTGGTTTGTCTCCAGGCCTGCACTCCATGTCCCAACCCTCTCTCCCCGCCGCGGCTGCACCCGCAATCGACGAAAACCAGCTGGTCACCGAGCGCCGTGAGAAGCTCAAGGCCCTGCGTGAAGCGCAGAAGCAGGGTCGGGGAATCGCCTTTCCCAACGACTTCAAGCCAAACGCGCATGCCGACGCGTTGATTGCCGCCCATCGCGACAAGCCGGCCGAACAGCTGGCTTCCGAAGGCGGCACGGCCAGGATCGCCGGGCGCATGATGCTCAAGCGGGTGATGGGCAAGGCCAGTTTCGCTACCCTGCAGGACCAGAGCGGCCGCTTCCAGATCTATGTGACGCGCGACGATGTGGGCGAAGAGCTCTACGCCGCCTTCAAGCATTGGGACCTCGGCGACATCGTGGCCGCCGAAGGAAAGATCTTCAAGACCCGCACCGGCGAGCTCTCGCTGCACGCGACCCGGGTGCGCCTGCTGACCAAGAGCCTGCGTCCCATGCCGGACAAGTTCCACGGCGTGGCAGACCAGGAAGTGAAGTATCGCCAGCGGTATGTGGACCTCATGACTGACGAGGCGGCGCGCAAGCGCTTCGTGGCGCGTAGCAAGGCCGTGAGCGGCATCCGCGAGTTCATGGTCGCGCACCAGTTCCTGGAGGTGGAGACGCCCATGCTCCACCCCATCCCCGGCGGCGCCAACGCCAAGCCGTTCAAGACGCACCACAACGCGCTCGACCAGGAGATGTTCCTGCGGATCGCACCCGAGCTCTACCTGAAGCGCCTGATCGTCGGGGGGTTCGAAAGGGTGTTCGAGATCAATCGCAACTTCCGCAATGAAGGGATCTCGGTACGCCACAACCCCGAGTTCACCATGATGGAGTTCTATGCGGCGTACTGGAACTACCGCGACCTGATGGACTTCACCGAGGCGCTGATCCGCGATGCGGCGCAAAAAGCCGCGGGCACGCTGCAACTGAGCTACGGCGGCAAGCCGGTGGACCTCGCCTTGCCCTTCGAACGGCTCACGATTCGCGAAGCCATCGCCAGGCATACGGACGCGGGGGTCAATGCTGACAGCCGCGAATGGCTCATCGACGCATTGCGAAAGCTGGGCCTGTCCGAGGAAAAGAACCGCCTCTCCGGCCGTTCGCTGGCAGGGCTGCAGGTGATGTACTTCGAGGAGAAGGTGGAAGAAAAGCTCTGGCAGCCCACCTTCATCATGGAGCACCCCACCGAGATTTCGCCCCTGGCGCGCGCCAACGACGAGCGGCCGGAAGTGACCGAACGGTTCGAACTCTACATCACCGGACGCGAGTTCGGCAACGGATTTTCAGAGCTCAACGACGCGGAAGACCAAGCCGCGCGTTTTGCCGCGCAGGTCGATGCCAAGGACGCCGGCGACGACGAGGCGATGTATCACGACCACGATTTCGTGCGCGCGCTGGAATACGGCATGCCGCCCACCGGCGGCTGCGGCATCGGCATCGACCGCCTGATGATGCTGCTCACCGACAGCCCGAGCATCCGCGACGTCATCCTGTTTCCCGCGCTCCGGCGGGAAAACTGAAGCGAGCCCGCGTCAGGGCAACAAATCCATCGCGTGCATGTAGGCGGGCTGGGTCATGAGGTCGTCCCAGGCCAGGGGCACGCTGGAGGGCAGCAGCGCCAGCCGGCGCAACTCGCTGGCCTCGCTGGGGTGCCACTCGCCACGGCCCTGCGCCTTCTCCAGGCCGTCCAGAAGGGCATCGACCGCGTGCCCATCGCCCACCGACTGGTTGCACAGCAATACCAGGTCGCAGCCCGCATTCAATGCCGCCATGCCCGCCTCGGTGTGGCTCACTTCGCGACCGTCGATGATGCGTGCGCCCGCCATGCTGAGGTCGTCGCTGAAGATGGCGCCGCCAAACCTCATCTGCCTGCGCAGGATGTCATTCAGCCACCGGCTCGAAAAACCCGCTGGCCGTGAATCGACCTTCGGGTAGATCACATGCGCCGGCAT
>Ga0075365_10000173_pt1 | contig 20809 bp, 14 predicted proteins | sample EndMetdeltDD1765_FD_71387 | JGI IMG/M metagenome (GOLD analysis project Ga0075365, IMG submission 71387) | Populus endosphere microbial communities from Tennessee, USA - Endosphere MetaG P. deltoides DD176-5 | ecosystem: Host-associated > Plants > Roots > Endosphere | place: USA: Tennessee... | reverse complement strand
GTCGTCACCGAACCAGTCGAGCGAGATCGCTGCCGACAGCAATCCGACGACCACGATCACCACGACGAGCGCCCATCCAGCTCGAACCCAGCTCTGTCGAGGCTCGTCCGTGTGACGCGGCTCGTCGTCATCTTCCCACTCATCGTGGTAAAAGGCAGACGACCGTTTCATACTATTGGCTGGCCGCTACCCACCGTCAAAGCAGCATAAACACCCGCCCCGTGCGGCATGTCCGTCCAGCCCGAAACAGCCGTGGACATGGGACACACAGGGTTTGACTCAACACGCACAGCGGTGCTGGCCCACCGCGAGGTCGCGAGAGCATTGAGTCATTTACTTCCACCGAAACTCACGTCCATTTGGTCCGTAGAGCATCATCAGGTTGTGTGCGACGCCACCGCGGGATGACCCGGTAATCTCAGCCCGGTGAGGGACGAGCCCCCCGTGCGCGTCGAGTTGCTCGGCGACGTGCGGCTGGTGACGCCGACATCGACCGTCGAGGGAGCCGCCCTTGCCTCCCGTCGGGTACGGATCGCGCTGGCGGTGTTGGCCCTCGAGCGAGCACGAGCGGTGGACCGGCACGAGTTGGCGGAGGCGATCTGGGCAGATGAGCTGCCTGCGACGTGGGCATCGGCGCTCCGCACGGTGTTGTCACACGTGCGCGAGGCGCTGGCAGGGGTCGGGCTCGGTGCGAACGCGCTTCGCGCCGACTCCGGCCAGGTGCGACTGCAACTGCCTGCCGGATCGGTCACCGACGTCGAAGAGGCGATCGCGCTCACCGACGCCGCAGAGCAGGCACAGCTGGCCGGCGACCTCGAGACGGCCATCGCCGGCGCCACGCAATCTGCGGAGCGGCTCAAACGGGAGCTGTTGCCGTTCGAAGACGCAGCGTTCCTCCGTCGGTGGCGCACCCGCCTCGGCACGGCGCGGCAACGAGCACTCGGGATCCAGGCGTCCGCGCTCGTCGCAGCGGGGCGCCCGCGGCAGGCGATCGCGGCGGCGGAGCAAGCCGTCGCTGAGGCGCCGTTCGACGAGGACGCGGCCCGGCGGTTGATGTGGGCCCTGGCTGCGGCCGGCGATCGCGCCCAGGCGCTGCGAGCCCACACCCGGCTGCGAGTGCTGCTCCGCGAGGAGCTGGGTGTCGATCCGTCGCCCGCGACCGAAAGGATGTACCTCGACATCCTGATGCTCGACGCCGATCCGGCGCCCGGGCCGGCGGCGACGAACTTGCACCCGCCGCTCGACGAGACGTTGAGCTCGCTGCGCGACCCATGGTTCACTGGCCGCGACCCCGAGCTGTCCACATTGGTCCGGTGGTGGTCGGGGGTCGTGTCCGGCGCCGGGGGACTGATGGCGATCGACGGCGAACCCGGGGTCGGGAAGACTCGGCTTGCGGCCGAGCTGGCCGCGCACGCTCATGACCGCGGCGCGCTGGTGCTCTTCGGGCGCTGCGACGAGCAGGCCGCGACCGCGTTCCAACCGTTCACGGAAGCGGCTCGGGCATGGGCCGGCGGCGAGAGCACCGACCACCAACTCGCCGCATGGCTCACCGGCGCCGAAGGAACGCCGAGCAGTGATCGCGCCGACGAGCGCAGCAGTGTCTTCGACGCGCTCGTGTCGTGGCTGCTGGCCCTCTCCGCCGAGCAACCCTTGCTGCTGGTCGTCGACGACATCCAGTGGGCCGGACCCTCGACCCTCGTCGCGCTCGAGCAGATCGTGATGACGATCCGGTCGGCTCCGGTCGGTGTCGTCACGACACAGCGTCGCGGACGGCGTGGCCCGGCCGATCCAGTCGCCGTCCGCATCGGCGAGCTGGCCGGCCGGGGTCGGGTGGACCGCATCGCGCTGCGCGGCCTGGCGGCCGCCGATGTCAGCACCCTGATGGCCCATCTGGTCACCGAGCATCCCGACCGAGGCGGTCGCGATGTCGACAACGACCTCGCCGAGAGGCTGACATCGGCGACCGGCGGCAACGCGTTCCTCGTCCGCGCTGCCGCCCACCACCTCGTGGACGGTGGTTCGATGCCCGTCGTCGGCGGCGAGATGCAGCACGACGCCGGCGGCAACGACGCTCTGCTGACCCCCGTCATCCGCGACGTGATGGCTGCCAGGCTCGCACCACTGCACGACGACCACCTGAACGTGCTGGCGGTGGCTGCCGTCGTCGGCCACAGTTTCGAGACCGCTGTCGTGGTCGAAGCATGCCGCGGCGACAGCACCAGAGTGGTCGACGCCCTCGATGTGGCCGAGGCGGTCGGCCTGCTCGTGCCCGAGCGGGGAGCCGGCCTGCGGCTGCGTTTCGTGCACGAACTGATACGTTCCTTCCTCCTCGACGGGCTGAGCGCAGTACGGCGGGCCTCACTCGACCTGGCGGTGGGCGAGGTGCTGGCAGGTCGTGGCGCGTCGGCCACGCGGCTGGCGGTTCATTTCCATCGAGGCTTCGAGCTCGATCCCTCGCGACGCGCCGTGCCAACAGCACTCGCGGCCGCCGAGCTCGCCCATGACCAGTGCGCGTTCGAGGACGCTCTGGTGCCTTTGCGGCGGGTACTGGCGTTGGAGCTTCGCGATCGAGAGCGAGCCGAAGTGCTCGTGGCGCTCGGAATGGCCGAAGTACGAGTCGGCGAGCAATCGACGGAGACGTGGATCGCGGCGTCGGCCGCGGCTCGTGCCGCCGGTGACGGCGCGCTGGTCGCCCGCGCTGCACTGGGGGCGGTCGCATCAGCGCCAGATCGATCGTCGTGGTTCGGCGACGCCGAGCGCCAAGCCATCCTCGAGCGGGCCCTGCTGGCGGTGCCACCCGACGCCGCAGATCTGCGGGTGCGGGTGTTGGCCGAGTTGGCGTTGTTCACGCCCACCCGGGCCGAGCGGCATGCGCTCGGACACGCGGCGCTGGAGATCGCAGAGCGCGACGGCTCGGCCGGGGTGTTGGCTGCAGCATGGCGCGCCAACCTCGTCGCCCGCTGGGAGCCGCAGGAGGCCGGCGAGCGTCTCCTGTTCGCCGATCGGCTGCTCACCTTCGACGTGCTCGACCGTTACGAACGTGCCGAGGTGAGCCTCGACGCGCTCGCCGATGTGATCCAGCTCGGACGCCGCGCGGAGTTCGAGGAGCGGCTCGCCGCGCTCGAGGACGATGAGGTCGTGCGCGCGAGCCGGCGCCTGCACTGGCGGGTGCGGGTGTGGCACAGCGCGTTGGCGCTCATCGACGGCCGCCTCTCCGACGCCGAACGCATCGGAGGCGAGGCGTTGGCGATCTGGGGATCGGCCGGCGACGCCGACGCGATGGTGGCATTCGGCAACCTGCTCGCCGCGGTGCGCTTCCTGCAGGGCCGTCCCGCAGACACCCTCGACGTCATTGCGGCGGCGCGGAATCGCTACCCCGACGTGTCGGGCTACTCGAGCGCGATGGCCTTGGCCTGCGCGGAGCTCGGCGATCTCGACGGCGCCGCGACTGCGCTCGCCGAGGTCACAGCCGACGGGTTCGCGGGCATCGCGCGGGACAGTTCGTTCCTGCTCGCCGCAGCATGCGCTGCCGAGGCGCTGCACGCGATCGGCGGGAGCGACGATGCGGCCGATCTGTACCCGCTCGTGGCGCCCGCGGCGGGGATGCACATCATGCTCGGTGGCCCGGGCATCTTCTGGGGTCCGGTCGACCACGTGCTCGGCCTGCTGGCCGAGACGACGGGTGACTTCGACCTCGCGACCGGCCATTTCCGCGACGCCGTCGAGTCGGCACGACGCGTCGGCGCCCGCCCGTGGACGGCGCGGGCTCAGATCGCACTGGCCCGGACGGGTGGGCGACTCCTGGCCGATGATCATCTGCGGCGGCTCGTCGCCGATGCCCGCTCGACCGCCCGAGAACTCGGACTCGGGTCGGTCGAGCGGGACGCCGCGGCGCTGTCCTCGCCGGCGGCTACTTGAGCTGGAACAGCGCCGAGATCGACGATCCGTCGACGGCGACGACCGTGAACCTGATGCAGGAACCCGGGCTGCGCGGCGTCTTCCAGTTGTCGATGAACTGCGTGCCGTCGTAGCGCAGCGCTGACTCGCCGGCCGAGGTGACCTCGATCGGATCCTGCGGCGCCGACGCGTTGCACGGCACAACGGCGGCACGCAGCGAGCTGATCGCAGCCGTCGAGGTCTGCTCGACCGCGCCGGCGAACACCCGGAACTTCATCGGCACGGTGCTGCCACCCTTGACCGTGTTGACGACTCCACCCATGTCGACGGGTGCGAACAGGCCGCTGAACGACCACGCCGTCACGGTGTAGGACCGCGTCGCCGTGGTGACATTGCCGGCGATGTCGGATGCGGTGGCCGTGAGCACGTGGGTGCCGACCGATGTCGAATAGCCGGCGACCGAGCACGACGCTGGACCAGAGCCGCCGTCGCCGGCGGCGCACGAGGGTGCTCCCGGCACCGAGCCGAACACATACGACGCCCCATCGGCCGGCCCACCGCTCCACGCGAGGCCCGGCGGAGTCGTATCGATACGCAACACGTCGTGCCTGCTCGCCGAGTTGCCGGAGGCATCACCGGTTGTGCATTCGACCGTGGTCACGCCGTCGTTGACAACGGTGGCCGTGGCTGTGGCCGTGCTGGAACCGAGGCCCGACACTCCCGTCAGCGACGCTCCCGTGCAGCTCAAGGTGGCGATGACGTCGTTGTCGGTGGCAGTGACGACGGCGACCACGGGCGCCGTGTACCAACCGGCCAATCCGCTCGCTGACGGCCAGTCGACGGTGACCACCGGGGCGATGCTGTCGCCGACGGTGTAGACGGCCGAACCCGCGCTGCCCGCGAGGCCGGCGCTGCCCGAGGAGTAGGTCGCGTCGACGTCGTACGTGCCCGGAGCAAGTGGCGTGGCCAGATCGGCTTCGGCGGTCCCGGCCGCCGTCAGCGAGACGGTCGCTGTCGCGGCGCCGTCGGCGAACAGGACCGAGCCGGTGCGCACCGGCGCGCCAGAAGCGGCGTACGTCACGGTCGCTGTGGCATGCACCGGCTGACCGATCTCACCTGACGGCGGTGTGAGGTCGACGTGCGTGGAGGTCGCGAAGGGCTGCATCGTCAGCGTCGTCGAACTGGCGAGGAAGCCTGTCGCGGGTGTGAACTGCGCCGAGAACGACGGGGCCATCGAATATGGACCGGTCACGAACGAGACGTTCCCGTTGGCATCGAGTGTCCGTGTCGCCGTGTTGCCGGCCGCGTCGGTCAACGTCACTGAGCCGACTCCGGGCGCCCCGGGATTCGCTGTCTGGCCGACGTGCACCGTCAGTGGCACTTGACCCGGTGGCTGGAACGCCGGATCCGGAATGATCGTCGTCGTCGTCGCAGTCGCGGGGACCTGGTCCGGGTCCATCGTGATGATCAGCGCGCCGTCGCCGGTGCCTGCCGCCGTTGCGAACGTTGCGCCCGCAGGTCCAGCACTCGACCCGGCGCCGCCACCACCGCCCGGCAGATTGATCGGGTCGTGGCACAGGTCGCAGAACAGCAGCTGGCCCGATCCGCCACCGCCGTACAGACCACCGCCGCCACCGCCTCCGCCGTTGTCTCCGCTGCCCCCGGAGCCCAATGCGCCGCCGTGCGCGCCGCCCGCCGTGGGCGTTGCACCCTTGCCGCCGGACACGTCACCGGCGCCGGTGACGACGCCGTCGCCTCCCGACTGTCCCGTCGCTGAACCACCGTCGCCGAAGACCCCGCCTCCGCCGCCTCCTGCCGCGACGACGATCCGGTCAGCCAGCGAGTCGCCGCCCAGACGCACGTCCGTCGCGCCGCCGCCGTTGCCGGAGTTGTCCAGTGCGCCGGTCGTGCCGCCGCCGTTGAAGCCGTTCGAGCACCCGACGCGTACTCTGAGCGCCGCGCCCGGAGGAAGCACAACATCGGTGTCGACCACGGCGCCGCGGCCACCGGCGTGCCCCGATGCCGCTGAGCCCGACGCACCCACAGCGTGAACGTGCACGAGTGTGATCGACGGCATGAAGACGAGGTCGTGGACAAGGCCGTCGCAGCTGGCCACGATTGTGGCCATCGGTGGATCGGCGTGCGTGGGGACCGAGGGCGCGACCGCCACGAGCGACGCGCCGAGCGCGAGTGAAGCGGCTGCCGCGATGGCGCGGCGCAGCCGACGAGAACGTTGCATGATGTGTACCTCCCTGGTGACGTCCCGAGTGATCGCCAACCACGGCCACAGTCGCAAACATGGTGCAACGCCGGCGCAACGCCGCCCGGTCGTCGTCGGGCCAGCAGTGCCAAGGCCGTCGAGCGGGCGTGTTGATTCCCTTGACGCTCAACATAACCCGTCGCTATTATGTTGAGTACTGGAGGTGTCGGCCTCCACGAACCAGACCAGGAGACACAACGAGAGAGGAGTGTTGACATGTTCATGCAGACTGATCCGTTCCGTGATCTCGACACGCTGCTCAGTCGGCTGTCGGGTCAGCAAGCAAGCAGCGGTGGCATCATGCCGATGGACGCCTACCGGCGTGGTGACGACGTGTGGGTGCAGATCGATCTTCCCGGGGTCAAAGCCGAGAGCCTCGACATGACCGTCGAACGCAACATGCTCACGATCTCGGCCGAGCGCGATTGGCAGCGCCAGGATGGTGATCAGGCCTACTTCGGCGAGCGCTACCGCGGTGCATTCCGTCGCCAGATCCAGCTCGGCGATGGCCTTGACCTCGAGCACCTGGAAGCCGATCTGCACGATGGTGTCCTGACCGTTCGCATCCCGGTCGCCGAGCAGGCCAAGCCGCGCAAGGTCGAGCTCAGCCAGGGCGCCAAGACTGCGCCAGAAGCGATCGAGGTGACCTCGACGGACGCGAGCTGACCCCTCGGGGCGCGCCGACGCGGAGCGTCCGCGTCGGCGCCACTCGATGCTGCCCGTCCGGCACACCTTCAACGGATCGTCGCCGGGCCATGACGACACAGCCCCTGCGTCGATGTCTACCGCGATGGCGTTCCGTACATCATCGAGTCCACGTCGTCAGGCTCGGGGCTCTCCGGCCGGGCCACTCGAAGCGACTTGGTCGTCGGTGGTCTCGTAGCGGTCGCGGGTGAGCGCATACCCGAGCGCGATCATCCCGACGCCGAGGACCAGGTGCAGCCAGTTGTCCTCGTTGTCGACGGCGAGCTTGGCGTCGGAACCCTGCTGGATGACCACTCCGTACAGCCACAGCAACAGGTAGATCGCTCCGCCGGCGATGAGGTACGTCTCGCTGGCCACGTCTTGCCTGGCGGCGATCAGCCCGACCGCGCCGAACAGAATGTGCACCACGTTGAGCAGGACGCTGACGTGGAAGATGCCGAACAGCTCCGTCCGGGAGTCGCGCGACGCGAACGTGAGGTCACCGACGTTCTGGGTGATGCCAGGGATGAAGCCGAGGATGCCGACGAGCAGGAACACTGCGCCGACGACCATTGCGGCCTTCTGGACCGGCGTCCTACCAACGGTTGCACAGTCGTCCCGCCGCGTCCCTGACGTGGTGGTTGCCATGCGCAGACCTCCCTGACGAATGCTCCCGATAGTACTCTCCGAGCGGCCGGTGGACGGCCTTCAGGCGTGCTGTAGCCATCGGCGCAACAATCCAAACGTCGTCCGACTCGTCGAGCGAGGCGACCCCTGAAATGGGGGTTGGGGATGGGGCAGCTGCCCGATGCGCGGGAGGCGGGCGCGTCGCATCATGGGTCCGTGCCGGCCGACCGGTCGACACCCCCAACAATCAACAAGGAGAAACTGCAATGACACGATTCATGATCGAGCGCGAGATTCCGGGCGCGGGCGCGCTCTCGACGGGCCAACTGGCGGAGATCGCCAAGGCGTCGAACGCGGTCGTCGCGGACCTCGGTGTCCCATACACCTGGATCAACAGCTACGTCGCGGGCGACAAGATCTACTGCGTGCACGAAACCGACAATGTGGACACCGTCCTGGAACACGCCCGGCGCGGCGGGTTCCCGGCCAACACGGTGTCCGTCGTCGCGAACGAGTTCGGCCCGCAGTCAGCCGCACACTGACAGGTTCCATCACCGACGGCCGAGCCATCAGCGATGATCGCACGCCCGTGCGCTGTCGCCGGTGGCTCGCCGTCGCGCGCAGGCGCTCCATCGCCACACCATGTGACCGCCCGATGCAACAATCTCCGGGTGGTCACGAACAGCGTGCGCGCCGAACGGGTAGATCGCCCGGCTGTTCCAGGCCTACCGATCCCGCTGACACCGTTCATCGGGCGCCGCGCCGAGGTCGACGCGTTGGAAGGCCTCGTTCGCGAGCATCGTCTCGTGACGGCAACGGGGCCGGGCGGTGTCGGCAAGACCCGCCTGTGCATCGCCGTCGCCGATGCGATGACAATGGCCTGTTCCGACGGGGTCGCGTTCGTCGACCTGGTCAGCGTGTCCGACGACTCGATGGTCGTCGCCGCGGTGGCCGACGCCGTCGGTGTTCCCGAACGGTCGGGCGTGAGTCGCCGCGACGGGCTGATCACAGCCTTGGCGGGCAAGGACTTGTTGCTGGTGATCGACAACTGTGAGCACTTGCTGACCGGCGCCCGGGCCTGCATCGCCGACCTGATCGCGTCGTGTCCTGCCGTGCGCGTGCTCGCAACGAGCCGGATTCGCCTGCTCCTCACCGGCGAGACGGTGTTCCCCGTGCCGGGTCTCGCGATCGACACGGTCAATGGCGGCGTGGGCGACGCAGTGGAGCTCTTCGTGACGCGGATGATCGCCGGAGGGCTCTCCGACAACGTCACGAGCGACGATGTCGAGTCGATCCGCGATATCTGTCGAGCGCTCGACGGAATGGCGCTCGCGATCGAGCTCGCTGCGGCTCGCGTTCCGAGTTTCGGTATCGACGGTGTACGTCGCGCCGTCAACGAGGGCCAGGAGTTCTTGTCCGTCGGGCACGTGACCGACGAGCGACACGGATCGCTTCGGGCCGCCATCGACTGGAGCTACCGCCTGCTCGACGCTGATCAACAACGACTGCTGCGGTGGGTCGCCGTGTTCGCCGCGCCCTTCGACCTCGGCTCAGCGGCCGCCCTGTCGGGTCGGTCGACATCGGCTCTCCTGGGGCAGTTGGGCCTGCTGGTCGATTGGAACCTCATCGGCCTCCGACCAGGCCGACCCAGCCGCTACCGCGTGCTCGAGACCATCCGTCAGTACGCGGTGGAGAGGTCGGGCGAGATGGGTGAGCTGGACGATCTGCGCAGCACCCACCTCTCCTGGGTTCGGTCCGCGCTCGACGACCTCCTGGGCGCGGTCGACGACGACGCTTCATGGTGCGACAACGTCGACAGCCTTGCTGACGACGCTCGAGCTGCGATCGAGTGGGGCGCAACAACGCCGCACACACGAGGCCCAGCAGGCGAGCTCGCCGTGGCCCTTGCCCGCGTGTCGTTCTGGCGGGGCCGTCTCGGCGAGGCCCAGAAGCGGTTCGAGCAGGCGGCCGCCCTGATCGAGGAGCGGCAGCGCAGCCGCGCCCACCTGCTCGACGCTGCTGGCTGTGCGCTCACGCGATACAACGGCGACGAGGCACTCGTACTGCTCGAACGTGTTGCCGACGAAGCCCGACGCGCGGGTGAGGGCGACGTTGCGGCGATTGCCTTGGCCAGGATGGTGACGGTGTGCCATCGACACGAGGGCACGATCAGCCGGCGGTTGTCCGCCGAACGGGTCGAGGCACTGCTCGAGCAGGCCGTGCAGCTCAGCTCGGGCGCCATCGAAACCGAGGCCGCGATCGCGGTGGCAGGTGCCGGTCTGGGCAGCGGGGCGCGCCGACCTGATGACGCCGAACGCGCCGCCGACCTCGCCCGTCAGGCTGGCGACGCCTTGCTCTTCGACGGCGCGCTGGATCTGATCATTGCGGCACAGTTCGACGCGGGCCAGCTTCCAGAAGCCGCTGAAACCGTGCGCACGCGCCTCGCCGCCCTCGAAAGCGTCCCCGTCGAAGCGCTGAGCAGCATGGACCACACCGATGCTCATCTCATGGCCGCGCACATCGACCTCGGGCTGGGCCGACTCGCGACCGCTCGGGCCCACGCCGATGCGTTGGCCGCGTTGCCCTTCCTTCGCGAAGAACCGCACGTGGGGCTCGCTCGCCGAATCGAGGTCGATGCTCTCGCCGGCGAGTTCGACGACGTGTTACGGGTTGCCGAGCGGTTTCGAGATGGCTGGCTGCGTTCCGGCCGACCCCGGGTCAGCACGTTCGGCAGTGCTGCCGCGGCCGTGGCGATGGTCCACGGCATTCGCGACGACATCACACAGCGCGAAGAATGGCTCTCGATCGCGAGACAACTGGTGCCGTCGTCGGCCGAGTCGAGCGCGCGCGACCTGATCTGGCCGGCCCTGTTCGACGCGATGACGCTGCTCCACGTCGGCAACCCACGCGCCGCGCTGGAGACGCTGGCGAGGGCACCGGACCTGATGCCGGAAAGAGTCCGCTGGTTCCAGAGCCTGTGGCTCCCGTGGTACACCGCGGCGTGGGCAGAGGCATCCGTGCTCGCCGAAGTCGACGATGCGGCCGACCGACTGGACCGTGCGCGCCCCGCGGCGTCGGCGAACCGGATCGCGCACCTCCTGATCGACAGAGCAGCAGCGATCATGAACGGCAGCCAGGCTCTGTTACGCCCGATCGCGAGTGAGCTCACCACCCTCGGATGTCTGTACCAGGCCGATCGCACCCGTCGGCTGGAACAGGTTCACCTGAACCCGATCGCCGCCGCAGGTCCACTGGCGGCTCTGAGTGCACGCGAGCGGGAAGTGCTGCAACTTGTCGCCGCAGGGCGCACCAATGCCCAGATCGCCACCGAGCTGTTCATCAGCCGCAAGACCGCAGAGCACCACGTCTCCAACATTCTCACGAAACTCGGTGTGACGACGCGCGCCGCAGCCGCCGCCCATGCCGGCCGTCACGCTCCGGGTGGTTGACCATCAGTTGCCGTCTCGCCGCGCGGGCAGACTGCGAGCGGCTACTCCGTGCGAAGGAGTTGGGCGGGACACAGCTTTCGCGTGCGGTGGCCGACCACGTCTGTGACGACCAGGCCGAGGACCACCAGGGCGACTGGCACGGCGAGGATCGCGAGTGCTGGGACAACTGGCGTGTCGATGCCGCCGAGGTTGGCGGCGAACGCGGTGAAGACCGCGCGGCCGGCAACGATGCCGATCGGTACCCCGACGATGGCGGGAACCAGGACCGTCGCCACGGCTTGGTAGCGCCGCGTGCCGGCGATCCATCCGCCGTCGGCACCGAGCGCGCGCAGGACTCCCGACATCGTCTGCTGGCGGCGGAGCGCGACGTGGAGGATGCTGATCAGCCCGATCAGTGTCAGCCCACCGAGCAGCCCGGCCACGGTGTACGGCACGAAGGTCGCGCGGGCGACATTGAGGATGCCCGAGGGCCGCGTCGGACCGCTGCCAGGATCCATGCCGATCAACCCAGCAAGTCGATCGACGGTCGCCCGAGTGGTGCCGGGCGCAAGGTTCACCGCAACCGCATTCGGTGGACGCTCCGGCTCGAGCCGGAACAGGCCGGCGCGGGTGGTGACGACGCCCTGCCCGACGACGTCGTTGCCTCCGATTCCGGCGGGCACGACGACGCCGACGATGTGAAAGGTCGCGCGTGCGGTCGCGTTCGACAGCGTCACGTCGTCGCCGATCCCGAGCCCCAGCCGATCAGCGGTTCGGCGACCGAGGGCGGCCTCGTCCGGTGTCACCGGCACGCGGCCGCTGATCACCACCGGCAGCAGCGATCCCTTGCGTGCTTCGAATCCCTCGACGGGGAACGAGTCGTTGCTGACTCGCTCCGTGCTCGAGCTGTACATCGTGATCTCCGTGACCTCGGGCTGCGCGTTGATCGTGTCGACGGCCTCGAACGGAATGGAGTCCGCGCCGCTGTCGATCATGAAGTCGTAGTTCTGGCCGTAGCGGGTCCGGTCGGTGACCAGTCGGTGGAGACCCGCGCCGAACGTGAGGGCGGCGACCAAGCCGCCGATCAACACGGCGAGCCCGAGTGTGCCGGCCGCAGCGCCACCGCCCTCCGTGCGGCCGTTCGCGAACGCGAAGCGCAGACCGGTCGCGAGACGCGGACTGCGACACCGGACGGCCAACGATTCGACGAGGCCCGGCCGGCGAACTGCGTCGGGGGAGCGCGGCCACGACGCCACCGTCACCCACGCGACGAGCGCGGCGACCAGTGCGGCTGCCCCACCGAGCATCCTGATGGCGTCGAAGCTGAGGCCCGGATGGGGTTCGGCGCGACGGACGAAGCCGGTGGGGAAGATGCCGGAGATCGCATACGCGATCGCCACGGCAGGAACCATCGCGAGCGTCGCGAGGAGTCCAGCGCGCGTCGCCGTCTCTGCTTGGAGCTCCCGTCGCGTGCGACCCAGCGCTGTCAACGAATCGGCCTCGACAGACGAGAGGCGAACGCGGCGGCCGAGCAACTGCCCGAGTGCCACGACCGAGCCCACCGCGCCGATACCTGTGACGATCCACAGGCCGAGCGCTTGGGCACGGATGGCCGTACGGACGTCTCCGCCGACCGGCTCGAACGGCTCGACCGTGAATGCGTCGGCGTCCGGCAGCTCGTCGAGCTCCGCTCGCAACGTCGTCAACGAGGTCCCCGGTGCGAGCGCGACCCCCATGATCGTCGTCGCAATCCCGACCTGCGGGTTGTCGAGCAGGGCGGGACTGAAGACCACCGACGATGTCGAGTCCTCGAGAGCCGCGACGCCGTCGACGACACCGACCATCGTCGCGATCAACGTCGGCGGCGGCGGCGTGTCGAGGTTGAAGCCGCTCTCACCCACTTGTTCCGGCGTCAGTGTGATGAGCGGGAAGCTGTCGCCGATCTTCACTCCCGTCGCGGCGACGAAGTCGGCGGAACCGACGAACTCGTTCGGCGCCGTTGGGTCCGGCGGCCGGCCGCGGACAACGCGGAAGCCAAACGTCTCGGGGTCGCCGGCGAAGACGACGTGTTCGCCGAGACCGTCCGGGGCGATCGGCGAGCCGCCCTCAGTCGGGACGAGTTGGCCGAAGACGAAGGTGATTGCAGCCACCGAGGTCACGCCAGGGAGGCTGCGAACCTCATCCGGATTCGGTCGTCCACCGTTGCGCCGCACGTCGGCCTGGAAACGGACCGGCACGGAGGCAGCAGAGCGGTCCGGTGCAGTCTGCGTGCGGCGCGCCCCGGCGGCGAGGCCGAGCACCAGTCCCGCAACTCCCGCGGTGACCGCGACTGCCAGCACGTTGCGTCGCATCTGAGCGCACAGGAACCACCGGATCCGGTAGCCGACGACCGTCACGGCAGCGAGTGTTGCACGTGCGCGCACCGCAGTCGACCGTGCCAGCACGGTTCGCCAGGGGTGGCTAGCACCAGCGCTTCATCCCACCGACACGACCTACTCGGTGGCGTGGCTCAGAAGTCCTTGACGAGCCGGAGCGCGTCGTAGATCGCGGCGTGGATGTTGCGGCTGGAGACGGCGTCGCCGATGCGGAAGAGCTGGAACGTGCCGTCGTCGATGTGGCGCAGCCCCTGCGCCGTGCCGTTGAGCAGCGCGGCGTGGTCGACGGCGCCGAGGTTGCTCGAGTGCGGTTTGAGGTCGAAGTAGAGATCGGCGTTGGTGCTCGTGCCGTGGTCGGTGACGATGCAGTCGGCGTGGATCGTCGTGCGGTGGTCCGTGTGATCGCTCCCGACCTCGGCGCACAGCCGGGTGCCCTCGCGGCGGACGTTGCGGAGCCGCTTGTTGAGACTGATCAGGGTGTCGGTCTCGTTGAAGGCCCGTGCGTACGGCACGTGGTTCATGCCACCGACGTCGATGCCGAGGGTCCGCTCGGGAGTGATGATGTGCAGCCGTGCGCCGGATCGGGCGATCATCTCGGCGGCGGACAGGGCGGTGTGTGTTCCGCCGTCGTCGTACAGCACGACGTCGCCGGTCGGCCTGACGTCACCGTTGAGGACGTCCCACGCGCTGTGAACGAGTTCGGTTCCGAATTCGATCGGCGGCTGTTGGGGCAACCCACCGGTGGCGACGACGACGATGTCGGGGTCACGATCGAGGATCAGCTCAGAATCTGCGAACGTGTCGTATCGGACGTCGACGCCGAGCCTGGCGAGCTCGGCCACTCGCCAGTCGATGATGCCGAGCAGGTCGCGGCGGCGCGGGTTGCGTGCCGCCAACCGGACCTGTCCGCCAGCGGTCGGCATGACCTCGAGGACGGTCACGGTGTGACCTCGTTCGGCGGCGACTCGAGCGGCCTCCAGGCCGGCCGGGCCCGCTCCGATGATGACGATTCGACGAACGCGTGGGGCGGTCTGGATTGTGTGCGGCATCGTTGCTTCGCGGCTCGTGGCTGCGTTGTGGATGCACAGAGCTTCCCCCGATTCGTAGATCCGGTCGAGGCAGTAGGTGGCGCCGACGCAGGGACGGATCTCGGCTTCTCGTCCCAACATGATCTTGCGGACGATGTGCGGGTCGGCGAGATGAGCGCGGGTCATGCCGACCATGTCGAGCAGGCCGGAGCCGACCGCGTGGCGAGCCGTTGCGACATCGTCGATCTTGGCGGCATGCAACACGGGTAGGCGCGTGTGCTGTCGCACGTGGCCGGCGAAGTCGAGATGTGGAGCGGCGCGCATGCCCAGAATCGGGATGACGTCGGTCAGTTCGGTGTCGGTGGCGATGCGACCACGAATGACGTTGACGAAGTCGACGAGCCCAGCCTCCTCCAGCATGCCCAGGATCGCGAGCCCGCTCGGCGTGTCGATGCCCCCGTCGACGGCTTCGTCGATCGCCATCCGGATGCCGACGATGAACGTCTCTCCCACGCGCGCCCGGATCGCCTGCAGTGCTTCCATAGCGAAGCGGAGCCGGCCCTCTGTCGATCCGCCGTACCCGTCGTCGCGACGGTTCGTGAGTGGCGACCAGAACTGGTCCAGGAGATGGCCGTAGGCCTCGATCTCGATGCCATCCATGCCGCCGGCTTGCATGCGTTCGGCGGCGTCGGCGTAGTCGCCGATGATCCGGACGATGTCCCATTCCTCGGCTTCCTTTGGGATCGAACGATGCGCCGGTTCCCGCAACGGCGACGGCGCGACGACCGGCAGCCAGTCGTCCTGCGCCCACCCGGTGCGTCGCCCGAGATGGGTGAGTTGGATCATGACGGCCGCGCCGTGTTCGTGCACGTCGTCGGTGAGGCGTTGGATCAAGGGCACGATGTCGTCGTCGAATGCGTGCAGGTTGCCGAACGACGGTGGACTGTCGCGGCTGACCACCGCACCGCCGGCGGTCATCGTGAGGGCGACACCTCCTTTGGCCTTCTCGACGTGGTAGAGCCGGTAGCGATCGGTCGGCATCCCGTTGTCGCCATAGGCAGGTTCGTGCGCAGACGAGAAGACCCTGTTGCGGAGCTCGAGGTGTTTGATCGCGAACGGTTGGAGCAGCGGATCGTTCATGCGTTCATTCCACTCCGACGAGACGCTTCGGTCTTGTGCGATTCTCGACGGGCCAACACTCCATTCGTACAACCGACCGGGGTCGCGACAGACTCCGAGGCATGGTGTCACCCTCGACGCAGTTGCTGCTCAACCTGTTCGATACGACCCCGCACGTCATGATCTGCGTCAAGGACACGCACAGCCGCTACATCGCGGTCAACGACGCGTTCGTGCGCCGCACATCTCGAAAGCATCCACGTGAGCTGATCGGCAAGCGAGCGGCCGAGTTCTTCCCGCCACTTCTGGCGGTCGCCTACGACGCTCAGGATCAGTCGTTGCTGCGGACCGGCATCGCCGTGCGCAACCAACTCGAGATCATCACCGATCGCGGCGGGCGCCCCGAATGGTTCCTCACCACGAAGGTGTTGCACGATCGCGACCATGGATACGAGCCTGAGATCGTCGCCGTCTCGACCCAGGCTCAGCTCCCGCAGCGGCACGGCGAGACTGCGTTCGGGCTCCGAGCGGCGATCGAACTCACCTTCGGCGACGAGCTGGGCCGGCTTCGGGTCGAAGACCTCGCCCGCGCGGCGCACATGACGACCGACCAACTCGAACGGTCGATGCGCAAGGTCCTCGGAACCTCGCCGAAGCAATACCTGATGGCCGCGCGCCTCGATCGCGCGGCGACGATGGTTGCGACCACCAGTGCGCCGATCTCCGAAATCGCGACTCGATGCGGCTACTACGACCAGAGCCAGTTCACGCGCTACTTCAAGGCATCGATCGGCATGACTCCCGGCGAGTACAGGCGAACGGCTCGAGCCGAGACGTCGTCAACTCGATGAGGCAGCCAGACCATTTGTACAAACGACGGCTCAGGTCGGGCCTTTCTGGCCAAGACAGTGGAGCCACATCACGACACGATCAGGTGAGGAGCCGAGCGTCTCGACACCTACCGTTGGGAGGATCATCGATGAACCCCGCTGACACCGTGCACGATCTTCTCGTTGGCCGGTTGCCCGGACACTCACTCCCTCGGGACTTCTACACCGATCCGTCGTTTCACCAGGTCGACCTGGACGTCATCTGGCATCGTGAGTGGGTCTTCGTCGGCGTCGATGTGTCGATCCCGAACGCTGGAGACTTCCTCACCGTGCAACTCGGCGAGTTCAATCTCGTCGTGATCCGAGGTGTCGACGGCATCGTCCGCGCCCTGCACAACGTGTGCCGACACCGGGGCTCGATGCTGTGCGAGGAAGCTCGCGGCACGGCGCGGCGGCGAATCGTCTGTCCCTACCACCAATGGTCCTACGAGTTGGATGGCACCCTCGCCAGAGCGCGTCACGCACCATCCGATTTCGAGCCGGGCGATCACTCACTCGGCTCAGCGCACTGCGAGATCGCCGGCGGGATGATCTTCGTCTCGGTGGCTGACACGCCACCGGACTTCGCGCCCGTGCGCACGCTGGTTGAACCGTACCTTGCTCCATTCGAGCTTGGCCGTGCCCGCGTCGCTGCGACGTCCACCGTTGTCGAGAACGGCAACTGGAAGCTCGTCATGGAGAACAACCGTGAGTGCTTCCACTGCAAGGCGGCCCATCCCGAACTGTGCGTGACGTTCCCTGAAGCTCCGCTGCACTCCGGCGGTGGGAGCGGTGACGACCTTGCCGCGCTCGAACGACTCGTCGCCGAGTGCGAGGCACTGGGCCTGCCGAGTCGGTTCGTGGCCGCCCCCGACCTCCAATATCGGGCGATGCGGATGCCGTTCGTCGGCGAGGCCCGCTCGATGACCTCGACCGGGAACCCGGCCGTGGCGGTCCGCTTCGGCCAACTTCCCCCGGTCAACATCGGCGACATCTTGCTCTATCACTATCCCTCGACGTGGAGCCACTTCATGGCCGACCACGCTGTCACCTTCCGGATCCTGCCGATCGGCCCGACCCAGACCGAGCTGACGACGACATGGCTCGTCAACTGCGACGCCGTCGAGGGTGTCGACTACGACATCGAAGAGCTCACCAAGGTCTGGCTCCTCACGAATCGCCAAGACACGGCCCTCGTCGAGCGGACCCAGCGAGGGGTCAACTCACCCGCGTATCGCCCCGGGCCGTACTCGCCCGTCGAAGAAGAAGGCGTGATCCAGTTCGTCGACTGGTACAGCGCGACAATGACCCAGCGGCTTCGACGGGCCGGGTGAGCCGCCGGCGTAGTGAGCCAGGGATGTGTGCGCGTTCAACGAAGTGGGCATACCCGGGGCCATGAATCCCAACCGGCCATGGGCGGCGGTGTCGACGTCGCCCACGTTCATGCGTCGTGTGAACGGTTGGCTCACGATCTTCTGGATCGTGATGATCCCGATCTCGCTCGTCACGGGCTGGATCGCCTCGGTGACGTACGTGGCCGTGCTCTCGCTCTGGGCGCTGGTCTCCGGCCACTGGGCCGCCTGGCAGGCGGCCCGTGTCGAGGTCCATCAGGACGAGGACGCCAACGTCCAAGACGTGCTGGACGAGCTCCGCGATCTTGTCACCGAACTCCGCGGGCACGAAGCGTCGGCTCACGGCGTCGATCGCACGCTGGGAGCGGGGCGCCAGCTGCCGCTCGGCTAGCTCGACCCACGGCGTTCTCCGTGTGTCGCCGCACCTGATCGATACGCTGAAGGGGTGACGTGGGAGCACTCGTCCGAGGTCGTCGAGGTCGCCCGCGTGTTCGATCGAGTCGCCCGCCAGCTCCTCGAATCCCACGACATGGGCGTCACGCTGGAGCACATCGTGCATCTCGCCGTCGAGACACTCGACGCATGCGAGTTCGCCGGCATCTCCTATGTCGAGAAGCGGACGATCACCTCGCCGGCGTCCTCGAATGACGTTCCTCGCGTTCTCGACGAACTGCAATCGGAAACGGGAGAGGGACCATGCCTCGACGCGATCCGTGATCATGCCGTGTTCAAAACGGGGGACCTCGCGACCGAGCAGCGGTGGCCGCACTTCGCGGCGCGCGCCTACCGGCAGACCGGTGTCACCAGCATCCTGTCGATGCGGCTCTTCGCTGACGAGGACACGATGGGTTGCCTGAACCTCTACTCGACCCGGCGAGATGCGTTCAACGACACCGACATCGCTTTGGCGTCAGTGTTCGCAACGCACGCCGCGGTCGCGATGGATTCGGCGAAACGCGAGCAGGGCCTGCAGGCCCGGGCCGACACACGCGATCTGATCGGTCAGGCCAAAGGGGTGATCATGTCATCGATCGGATGCTCCGCCGACGCGGCGTTCGGTCTGATCGTGCGGCAGTCACAGCACGAGAACCGCAAGGTCGTCGATGTCGCCGCGGAGATCGCGGCGCGAGCGAGTCGCCAGTCTGACAGCGGCACGGGCGACCGGACGCGCCGCCCTACGGCTTCGTGAAGTCGAGGGCGAAGCGCACCGGGATCTTGCGGCCGCCGACGTAGACCATGCCGAGGTACTTGCCGGGCGCGTATTCGCGGATCTCGTCCCGAATCCACCGGGCGACGAACGACGTCGTCGAGTAGTCGAGCAGCACGCACGGGCGATCGTCGAGGGCGCTCGTGTCAGGACGCACCGTGGCGCGGATCGCGCGGATTCCGAACGGCGAGATGACGTTGAGCAACCCCGTACCGTCGGGGGTGAAGACCTTCCCGCGCCACAGGAACAGGCGGGCGAAGAGTGCCCCGATCCGACGTGCGACGCCGGACCCGACGATCGCCGTGCCGGTGCCGAACCCTCGTGGTGGATCGCCGGCGGGGAGCTCCGCGAACCGGCGGTCGAGCTCCGCGCCAGACGCGCGCATCACATCGAGCGGCTGTGTGGGCGCTGTCGTTCGGGCTTCGATCGTGGCGGTCATACCCACGTATTCGCCGCCGACGGCCGTGTGGATCATCACTTCCTCCTGGCTCAGGAGCCGGCGACGCCGATCAGGACCAGCGCCGCACCGACGGCCACGTGGAGCACGTCGTCGGCGGGCTTCCAGCGGAACTGTCGTTTCGGGAACAGCGCCGCGCGGCTGGCGACAGCCTGGTAAAGGTCGATCGCGCCGAATCCGATGACGAAGGCGCGGATCGGACCGTTCGAGCCAGTGAGCGCGATCGACGTGCCGAGCACGCCAAAAGCGATGTGGAAGAGGTTGTACGGCGCGGCGCCGCTCGTCATCGCCTTCCGTTCCGGGATCACGAAGCCGAGGATCCCGATCACGATCAGGATCGGACCGAACACGAGCAGCACGACGTGGTTCATGACGAAGGTACGTCGCCGTCGCTTCGACGGATCACCGCCGTCAGGCCTCAGCCGCCTAGAGAATCGGTCGTCGGGGCCTCCGACGTCGGCGGGGCGAGCTCGACCCGCACGCCGAGCAGGCGAATCGGACGACCGATCACATCGTCGGGGAAGCGGCCGAGGACCACTGCGGCCATCCGGGCCACTTCGCCGGCATCGGTGGTCGGCGCGGGCAGCTTGGCGATCTTGGTGCGGGTGAAGAACGTCCGCGTTCGAACCTTCACCGCCACGTGCGTGATCGTCCGCCCGTCGGCGATCACCGACCCAGCGACCGAACGGGCGAGGTCGTCGACCTCCGCGGCCACGCGCTCCGGGTCGGTGATGTCGTCGGTGAACGTCGTCTCCTTCGATCGCCCCTTGGCCACTCGGGGTTCGTCGACGATCGGGGAGGTGTCGCCGCCGAGCCCCATGACCTTCAGGCTCGGCCCGATCCGCGGGCCGAACGCCGCGGCGAGCACGTCCGTATCGGCGCGGGCGAGTTGCTCGACGGTGTGCACCCCGCAATCGGTCAGCCTTCGGGCGATCCGGTCGCCGATTCCCCAGATCTCGGTCACGGGCTCGGCGCGAAGAGCGGCGAACCACTCCCGACGAGTGAGCGCGGCGATCCCTCCCGGCTTGGCCGACCGAGTCGCGGTCTTTGCCACGAGCCGGGTGTCGCCGATGCCGACGGCGCACGACAAGCCCGTCCGTTCGAGCACGGCCGCGCGCAGCTCGACGGCCACCTGGCGTGGATCGTCGGTACGCACACCGACGAACGCTTCGTCCCATCCCCACACCTCGACCGTCACGGGGAACGAACGCAGCACGGCCATCACCTCAGCGGATGCCGCGTCGTAGGCCGGCCGGTCGTGCGGGAGGAACACACAGTCCGGGCAGCGGCGCAGCGCGGCGGCGAGCGGCACCCCCGACCGCACACCGAAGGCCCGGGCCTCGTACGACGCCGTGGCCACGACCTGCCGCGGCCGGCGCGGGTTGCCGTCGCCGCCGACCACGACCGGCCGGCCGGCAAGCTCTGGTCGTCGGCGCACTTCGACCGCAGCCAGGAACTGGTCGAGGTCGACGTGCAGCACCCACGGCTGTGACGGGTTGCTCGGCT
>Ga0075365_10000170_pt1 | contig 20887 bp, 22 predicted proteins | sample EndMetdeltDD1765_FD_71387 | JGI IMG/M metagenome (GOLD analysis project Ga0075365, IMG submission 71387) | Populus endosphere microbial communities from Tennessee, USA - Endosphere MetaG P. deltoides DD176-5 | ecosystem: Host-associated > Plants > Roots > Endosphere | place: USA: Tennessee... | reverse complement strand
CGCGCGTCATCATTTCGGCATTCCGGACAACGCCGAGCTCGTGGTCAGCATCAGCCGACTGGTGCCGCGCAAGGGGTTCGACACGGCGATCCGTGCCGCCGCGTCGCTGCAGCGGTCACGCCCGAACCTCGTGCTCGCGATCGCCGGCGGGGGTCGTGATCGCGACCGTCTGCACGCCTTGGCGACGTCGCTCGACGCGCCGGTGAGGTTCCTCGGCCGGGTCAGCAACGAGGACCTGCCCCGTCTGTACGGATGTGCCGATGTGTACACCATGGCGTGCCGCAACCGGTGGGGCGGGCTCGAGCAAGAGGGCTTCGGCATCGTGTTCGTCGAGGCCGCGGCGTGCGGCACTCCTCAGGTGGCCGGCGAATCCGGAGGAGCTGCCGAAGCGGTGGTCGACGGCGTCACCGGCATCGTCGTCAAGCGCCCCGACGACCACCGTGAGGTCGCGGCAGCGTTCGAACGGCTGCTCGACGACCCTGCCCTTCGCCGGGCGATGGCGGCGGCGGGTCGGGCGCGGGCGGTGGCCGAGTTCTCCTACGACGTGCTCGCCCAGCGGCTGGGTAAATCGCTCGGGGCGCTGCCATGATGGGCGCTGTGAGCGCTGGCAACGACCCGATCGTGCGCACCAACCTCGTCGGGACGGCGCTGTTCATGGTTTCTGCCGTCGTTGCCGCGGTGGTCTTCACCGGCCCGGTACGGGTGGTCGGTGTCGTGGTCGCCCTTGCCCTGTTCGCGGTCGGCATCTTCGCCTTCCTGTGGAGCTACGTCACGGCCGTGCAGCGCAGCCGAACCGACGAGATCGCCGTCGCGCAGCTGTACTTCCTGGCCGGCGGCTCGACGCCGAAGCCGGTCAAGCGGCTGATGCTCAGCGCGCTCGCCGTACAGATCGTCGTCGCGTTCAGCACGGCGATCGCGCGCAGCCGCACCGACGGGCGGGCCGGCTCGACATTGGCCTTCGGGATCCTCGTGCCGATGTTCGGCATCGGCCTCAACGGGCTGTGGTGCTCGCGGAACGGATCGTTCTCCGCTCGCCAGGCGCGAGTCGAGGCCGACAGCGAGCCGGACACCAGCGCAAATTCGGAGAGTGTCCCAACTTCCGACGACGAGATGGAGCAGAATTCACGCCATGGCTGAGACCGCTTTCCAGACCATCACGATCGACGCGCCCATGGACAAGGTCTATGGAATCGCCGCGGACTTCGAGAGCTATCCGGAATGGGCCAAGGACGTCAAAGAGGCAACGGTCCGAGCTCGCGACGATCAGGGTCGCCCCACGGAGGTCGAGTTCCGTGCCTCCGCACTGGGTCGCAGCACCCACTACACGCTCAGCTACGACTACTCCGAGGCCCCGAAGGTGCTCGGCTGGAAGATGCTCCGCGGCGACATCATGCGCTCGATCGACGGTGCCTACACGTTTGCCGAGACCCCCGAGGGCAACATCGAGGTTCGTTACGACCTCGCGATCGAGCTCGTCGTCCCGCTGCCCGGGTTCGTCAAGCGGCGCGCCGAGCAGCGCATCCTCAACACCGTGCGCGAGCTGAAGGCACGCTCCGAATCGTGACCCGCTCCGCGGGCATCGACGTCGGCGGAACGAAGTTCCTCGGCGTCATCCTCGACGACGAAGGTCAGGTCATCGTCGAGAAGCGGCGGCCAACTCCGCACGGCGGCGACGCCGTCGTCCAGGCCCTTGCCGACTTCGCCGGTGAGCTCGGTGTCTACGACACGTTGGGAGTCGGTGTACCCGGTCTCGTCACCCGCACCGGTGTGCTCCGTGCCGCACCGAACCTGATCGGTGCGGTCGAGGTGCCGGTCGGACCACGCCTCGAGGAGTTGCTCGGACATCCGGTTGCCGTCGACAACGACGCGACCTGCGCGATCCTCGCCGAGTGGCAGCACGGCGCGGCCCAGGGCTTCGACGACATCGTCCTCGTCACGCTCGGCACGGGCATCGGCGGGGGACTGGTGATGGGTGGCCGGCTGCAGCGTGGCGCCAACGGCTTCGCCGGCGAGATCGGGCACATGGTGGTGCAGCCCGACGGGCCGTTCTGCGTGTGCGGGCGCCGCGGCTGCTGGGAGCGGTTCGCCTCCGGGCGAGGCCTGCAGATGCTCGCGGGTGGCCGCCTCGGCGAGGATGTCGTCGCCGCGGCCCGGGCCGGCGACCGGGAGAGCCTGGTCGTGATCGACACCTTCGCCCATTGGGTCGCGCTCGGCCTCGTCAACCTCACCAACCTGCTCGACCCGGCCTGCATCATCCTCGGCGGCGGCCTCGCCACCGCGCCCGACATGTTCCTGCCGCCGATCAAACGCGAGTTCCGCGCCCTGCTGTACTCACCCGAGAACCGACCCAACCCGGAGCTGGCGTTCGCGTTGCTCGGCGAACGAGCCGGCGCGATCGGCGCCGCCCTCCTCCCCACCAACCACCTGCTCTAAATCAGCTCCAAATCGCGATTCCCAGCAGGTTGTTGCCCGGTGTGAGGGCATGAAAGCCCTTCCAAATCTGGGTGTTCAGTGGTGGCCGGGGTAGTTGGCGCGGGCTTTGCGGATCTCGTCCCAGGCGGCCTCGCGGCCGGCCAGACCGGCGGTCGATGACGACTTGCCGGGTTCGAGCGCCTTGTAGACCTCGAAGAAGTGCTGGATCTCGGCGACCAATTGTGGGGTCAGGTCCTCGAGATCAGTGACGCCGTTCCACCGCGGCTCGCGCGGCGGGACACAGATGATCTTGGCGTCCTCGCCGGCTTCGTCGTGCATGTAGAGGACGCCGAGCGGGCGAGCCTCGACCCAGACCCCCGGGTACACCGGGTCCTCGAGCAGCACCAGCGCGTCGAGCGGATCGCCGTCGCCGCCGAGGGTGTCGGGGATGAACCCGTAGTCAGCCGGGTACGTGGTGGCAGTGAACAGCCGCCGGTCGAGGAACACTCGTCCCGTCTCGTGATCGATCTCGTACTTGTTGCGGCTTCCACGAGGGATCTCGATGACGACGTGAATGCAGTCGTCGCTCAGGGGATTCGTCATCGCGACAGGCTAAGGCGATGAGCCGCACATCCGGGACGGCTGTGATCGATTCAGTGCTGTAGGCACCGTGCCCGTTAAAGTGCGGGCTCGGTTCGATTGCAAAGGGACAGAGGATGAGGACATGGTTCAGCCGCGGCGCGGCTCGTACACGGTGGAGCGCGCTCGGCGCCGCGGTCGCGGTCGTTGCGGGCAGCGGTGGTTTGCTGGGTGCTTCTGCAGCCGGCGGTGACAGCACGTCGACGTTCACGGCGATCACGCCGTGCCGGATCGTCGACACCCGGGCGTCGTCGACCGTCGGTGGCCGAGCCGCACCTCTCGGCGCGGCCGACACATACTCGATCACGACCTTCGGCACGAACGGAAACTGCACGCTGCCCGGCGCGTTCACGGCTCTGGCGCTGAACGTGACCGCGGTGAACCCCACCGGCGACTCCTACGTGACGGTGTTTCCGGCGGGCGGAACTGTGCCGACCGCGTCGAACCTGAACGTCGTCGCCCATCAGGCGCCGGTGCCGAACGCGGTCACCGTTGCCGTTGCCGCGGATGGACGGATCTCGTTCTACAACAACGGTGGCACGGTGGACATCATCGCCGACGTCGTCGGCTACTACGCGATCCACAACCACGACGACCGCTACTACACCAAGGCCGAGGTGGATGCCGAGGTGGATGCCGCGATCGACGCGATCCCGGCGCCGCCCCGCACGCTGACGAACCTGTACTCCGCAGCGACGTACAAGCTCGCTACGACCGGTTGCCCGACGGGACAGGCCAAGCTGTTGCGCGCCCGTCAGTGGGCGACGCCAGAGGCCATGCCGGCAGAGCTGCCATGTGCCACTCTGCCGACCTGGACCGACATGACCGACCAGCACGACCATCCGATCTTCTGGCTCGCGCCGTTCACGGCCACGCTGCCTTCGGGAACACGGGCCGCGATCGACACGTCGGTTGCGCTCGGCCAGCCCGTCGTGGGCAGCGCGGCCGTTGTGTTCGCCTGCACGCCGCTCGCCGCCGGACCGCTCGTCATGGTCCAGTGCGGCTTGCAGCTCAATGGACCCGCCGGGACGTATCCGTACGACTCGAAGGTAGCCGTCGACGCCCTGATCGCGGCGAACGCCGAGACCAACGCGGTGGCGTTGAACACCTACACCGCCGCGAACCCATAGTGTTGGTCAACTGAACGAAGGGGGCGCGCCATGACACGAACGGACCGAAACGGGATGCATCGGAGTCGATGGAGCGCGATCGGAGCAGCGATCGCCGTCGTGTTGGGCGGCGGGGGATTGCTGGGGGCGTCAGCCGGGAACAGCGACACTCAGTCCGAGTTCACGGCGATCGCGCCGTGCCGGATCATGGACACCCGGGCCACATCGACAGTCGGACCGCGACCGGTCGCGCTCGGGCCGGGCGAGACCTACTCGATCTCCACGTTCGGTTCGAACGGCAACTGCACCTTGCCGAGCGGACTGACAGCATTGTCGCTCAACGTCACGATCGTCGGCCCCACGGCCGATTCGTACCTGACGGTGTTTCCGGCCGGCGGAGCCGCGCCAACCGCGTCGAACCTCAACTTCGTCGCCGGCCAGGCTCCCGTGCCCAATGCCGTGACGGTCGCGGCCGCCGCCGACGGGCGCATCTCCTTCTACAACAACGGCGGCAACGTCAACGTGATCGCCGATGTCGTCGGCTACTTCACCAAGTCGGCAGCCGCTGCACGCCTTCCGTTGGTGTACTCCGACTATGCCTCGGCTCAGTACACCTTCACCACGACCGGCTGCGGGCCACGTGGTCTCCAGCTCGTCGTCAAACACACGTGGGGCCCGGCGGGCGTGTTCTCGAACATCCCGTGCATCGATGCTCCCGTCTGGGCCGACAGCACTGAGCAGGCCAGCGAGCTGCTGCGGTGGCAGATACCCCTTGGCACCGTGCCGGCCGATGTCGATCAGTTCCGCTCGGAGGCTGCTCAGTCGTTCAATCAGGCAACGTTGCCAACGGTGCCGCCGTCGACATCGATCATCGTCAACTGCTCGATCATCGAGCAGAACTCCGCACCGTTCGTCCGATGCGACGCCTCACCCTTCCTGTTCCCGTTCCCGACGTACCCGTACGACACCCTTCCGGTGTTCCAGGCTCTCAGCGGATACAGCCCGCCGATTCTGACGCTACTGCGGCAGAACGCACCGAATCCCTGAGCGTCGTCGGCACGCCAAAACCCATGACTGGCCAGGCGCCGGTCGGTCCGTAGGATGGGGGGCGTGGAATTTCGACGCATCACCAACCTGCCTCCGTACGTCTTCGCGATCATCAACGGTCTGAAGATCGAGGCACGTCGAGCAGGTGTCGATGTGATCGACCTCGGATTCGGCAACCCCGACATCCCCTCGCCGCAGATCGCCGTCGACAAGTTGGCCGAGGCCGCGCAGAACCCGAAGAACCACCGCTACTCGCTGAGCCGCGGCCTGCCCAAGCTGCGCGAGGCCGTCGCCGCGCTGTACCAGCGCAAGTGGAACGTGACCCTCGACTCCGAGCTGGAGATCACGAACACGATCGGCTCGAAGGAGGGCTTCAGCCATCTCATGTGGGTGCTGCTCGACCGCGGCGACGCGGCCATCGTGCCCAGCCCGAGCTACCCCATCCACATCTACGGCCCGCTGTTCGCCGGCGCCGATCTGCGCCAGGTGCCGATGCGCCATCTCGCCGACCCACGGGTGCAGGGCGACTTCACCGGCGACTTCTTCGACAGCCTCACGACGGCGTACGACATCGGTTGGCCCAAGCCGCGGGTGCTCGTCATCTCCTTCCCGCACAACCCCACGGGCGCCGTTGTCGATCTCGATTTCATGCAGCGCGTCGTCGACTTCTGCCGTGAGCGGGAGATGGTCGTCGTCCACGACTTCGCCTATGCCGACATGGGCTTCGACGGCTACAGCCCGCCGTCGATCCTCCAGGCCGAGGGTGCCAAGGAGTGCGCGGTCGAGTTGTACAGCATGACCAAGAGCTTCTCCATGGCGGGTTGGCGCAGCGCGTTCCTCGTCGGCAACGCCGAAGTCGTCCAGGCCCTCGTCAAGCTCAAGAGCTATCTCGACTACGGCATGTTCCAGCCGGTGCAGATCGCGGCGACGGTGACGATGAACGAGGCTCAGGACTTTCCCGCGGAGGTGTGCGCGATCTACCAGAGCCGTCGCGACGCGCTGATCGACGGACTGGCCCGGATCGGGTGGGACATCCCCAAGCCGAAGGGCTCGATGTTCGTCTGGGCACCGATCCCCGAGCCGTACAAGGACATGGACTCGATCGAGTTCTGCTCGCACATCGTGCGCGAGTGCGAGGTCGCGCTGTCGCCGGGCGTCGGGTTCGGTCCCGGCGGCGAGGGCTTCGTCCGTTTCGCCTTGATCGAGAACGAACAGCGCATCGCCCAAGGCCTGCGCAACCTGCGCCGCGGCCTCACCAAGCTCGGTTAGCCGAGCGCGGCGTCCAGTTAACTGGCCCGTCACATATTGGCCACAGACGAAGAAGTTTGGTTGAGTACGTTGCGTCAGTGAGTTCTTACGTCGTGCGCGTGTGGCTTCCCGACCGTCCAGGTGCGCTCGGCCAAGTGGCCAGCCGGATCGGCGCCGTGCGCGGCGACGTCGTCGGGATCGAGATCCTCGAGCGTGGCGGGGGGAGCGCGATCGACGAACTCGTGGTCAGCCTGCCGGATGATGTCAGCCGCGAGCTGCTGTTGGCCGAGATCGGACAGGTGGACGGCGTGGCCATCGAAGATCTGCGGTCGATCGAGGCTGGACGGCCGGACGCGGGGATGCTCGCCCTCGAAATCGCGGCGACCCTGGTCGAGACCGAGGCCGCCAAGCGGCTGGAGACCTTCTGCCGGTTGCTCCAACACCTCGTCGACGGCTCGTGGGCGCTGGCGCTGCACACCGATGGTGGAGCGACATTGGTCGAGAACGGGGTCACGCCCGACAAGGCGTGGCTTGCCGCGTTCTTCGCGGGCAGCAGCCACATCGCCGCCGGCGAGTTCGTCGACTCGGCACCCGGTGATGTCGTCTGGGTGCATCTCACTCAGGCCGGCATCTCTGTCGCCGCCGGCCGGGACGACCGTCCGTTCCACTCCCGCGAGCGGGCGCAGGTCTGGCTACTCGGCAGGGTCGTCGACGGCTTGCTCGCGGCTGCGCTCAACGGCTCGTAGCCACTGCCCGTGAAACAGGTCGGCGAAGGTGCGGTCTTCGTTGGGCATGAACTCGGCGTCGAGCGTCCACTGCGCGGTGATCGATTCGAGCGAGGGCCAGACACCCTCGGCCAGGCCGGCGAGAAACGCCGCGCCGAGCGCCGTGGTCTCCTGATCGACCGGTCGGCGCACGGTCACGCCGAGCTGATCGGCCTGCATCTGCAGCATCATGTCCATCGCCGATGCGCCGCCGTCGACACGTAGGTCGGCGACCTTCGTTCCCGACGCCGCGGCCATCGCATCGACGGCGTCGCGCACCTGATAGGTCATCGACTCGACCACGGCTCGGGCGAGATGGGCGCGGCCGGTGCCGCGGGTGATCCCGATGATGGTGCCTCGCGCATACGGGTCCCACCACGGGCTGCCGAGCCCGGTGAAGGCGGGCACGACGTAGACGCCGCCCGTGTCGGCGACGGTCTCGGCGAGCGGTCCGATCTCGGCCGCGGTCGAGATGATCTGTAGCCCGTCGCGCAACCACTGCACGGCCGCTCCGGTGACGAAGATCGCGCCCTCGAGGGCGTACGCCGTCGTGCCGTCGGCGAGCGTCCAGGCAACTGTCGTCAACATTCCTTCTGTCGGCGGCGGACATGTCGCGCCGACATTGAGGAGCACGAAGCTGCCCGTGCCGTAGGTGTTCTTGGCCATGCCGGCGCTGAAGCAGGCCTGGCCGAACAGCGCGCTCTGCTGATCGCCGGCGATGCCGGAGATCGGGATGCCGGCCGGCACGCCACAGCGCTCGCTGGTGAGCCCGAACCGCCCGCTGCTGGGCATCACTGTCGGCAGCGCGCCGATCGGCACATGGAGCAACTCGCACAGCTCCGGATCCCAGGCCAGACCGCGGATGTCGAACAGCATCGTCCGGCTCGCGTTGGACGGATCGGTGGCATGCACCGCATCTCCTCCCGGGCCGCCGGTGAGGTTCCACAGCAACCACGAGTCGACCGTGCCGAGCGCGAGATCGTCGGTGACCGGCACGCCGCCCTCGTGCAGCAGCCACTCGAACTTCGTTCCGCTGAAGTACGGATCGAGCACGAGGCCGGTCCGTTCGCGCACCATCGGAAGGGCGCCGGCGCGGGTGAGTTCGGCGCAACGATCGGCAGTCCGGCGGTCCTGCCAGACGATGGCCCGATGCAGTGGCTGCCCGGTCGAGCGATCCCATGCGACGACGGTCTCGCGTTGGTTGGTGATGCCGATCGCAGCCGGCACGGCATCGAGCTGCCCGAGCACGTCGTGCAGCGTGCCTTTGACTGCCTCCCAGATCTCCAGCGCGTCGTGCTCGACCCAGCCCGGTTGCGGAAAGAACTGGGTGAACTCGCGATAGGACGAAACCGGTGGGCGTCCGTCGGCGAACACGGCCCGGGTTCGCACGCCCGTCGTGCCGGCGTCGAGCGCGAGGACGCATTCGCTGGGCATCAGCGTCGCTTGGGTTTGTTGTTCTTGCGGTACTGCGAGGGGCCGGTCGAGGTTCGTTTCGTCGGCGCGGGGCGGACCCTCGCGGGCGGCGCGGTCGTCGAGCCACCGCGTGACGATCGGGCTGCGGTCGCCACCGGCCGTTCCTCTTTCAGCTGCTTGAGCGTTTTGCGTTGGTAGCCGAACTTGGCCAGGATCGCACCGAAGGCGACGTACATCGGACCGCTGGAGAGCAGGCCCGCGAGCCAACCGATCTCGAGCTTGCGGTCGGTGGCGACGAAGTAGATGCTGACCACCACGGCGGCGAAGACGGCATAGACCACCCACTCGCGGACCAGGCGCCGCCATGGCACCACACGCGATGAATCCCAAGCCATCCTCAGTTCATACCACGTCGCGAAGAGCGGGCGAGCAATGCCGGCGTCGAATAGGGTCGTGTCGATGCGTGTCGGCCTGTTGACCGGTGGCGGGGACTGTCCGGGGCTGAACGCCGTGATCCGGGCGGTTGTTCGCAAGGGAGAGACGATCTACGGCGATGAGATCGTCGGGTTCCTGGACGCGTGGGACGGGGTCGTCGAGCAGCGCACGATGAAGCTCGATGTCCGGTCGCTGCGAGGCATGTTGCCGCGCGGTGGGACGCTGCTCGGGACGCGCCGCGGCAGCCCCTACGATCTGCCCGGCGGGACCGATGGGGTGGTCAAGACGTTCGCCGAGCTGGCGCTCGATGCGTTGATCGTCGTCGGCGGAAACGGCTCGCTGTCGGTGGCCTGCTCACTTCACCAGGACTTCGGGCTGCCGATCGTCGGCGTGCCCAAGACGATCGACAACGACATCGTCGGCACCGACACGACGTTCGGCTTCAACACGGCGGTACAGATCGCCACCGACGCGATCGACAGGTTGCACACGACAGCGGAGAGCCACGACCGGGTGATGGTGGTGGAGGTCATGGGCCGCCACTCGGGATGGATCGCCACCCACGCGGGCATCGCCGGGGGAGCGACGGTCATCCTGATCCCCGAGATCCCGTTCGACGTCGACGCCGTGTGCGAGATCCTTCGCGCCCGCCACGAACGGGGCCGCTACGCGTCGATCGTCGTCGTGGCCGAAGGCGCCGAGCCGGCGGAGGGCAGCATGCCAGGCCGGGAGAAGGTCTACGACCGCTTCGGGCACGTGCGCCTCCGCGGCATCGCCGATCTGCTCGCCCCCGAGATCGAGGCTCGCTCGGGTCTGGAGACCCGTGTCGTCCTCCTCGGTCACGTCCAGCGCGGCGGCACACCATCGGCCTTCGATCGTGTGCTCGCCACTCGATACGGCGTCGAGGCGATCGACGCGGTGCACGACCACGAATGGGGCTGCATGACCGCGCTGCACGGCAACGAGATGATCCGCGTCCCCCTCACCGAAACGGCGGGCAAGACCCGCCCGGTCGACCCGTTCCTGTACAGCGACGTGGCCTCGGTCTTCTTCGGCTGACGAACCGAGTTGTCCTCGGTCCGGTGATCACGCCCCGCCGGCTCCGCCGTCGAACGCAGCCTGCAGCTCGGCGATGTCGAGCTTCTTCATCCCGAACATCGCCGTCATCGCCCGCTGCACCTTGGTGGTGTCGGCGTCGGTGAACATCTTCTCCCAGCCGTCTGGCACCACCTGCCATGACAGGCCGTACTTGTCCTTCAGCCAGCCGCACTGGCTCTCTGCGCCACCGTCGGCGGTGAGGGTGTCCCAGTAGTAGTCGACCTCGGCCTGATCCTTGCAGTTGATCAAGAGGGAGATGGCCTCGTCGAACGTGAACTGTGGCCCACCGTTGATCGCCGTGAACGCCTGACCGTCGAGCTCGAAGTCAACGGTGAGCACGCCGCCGGCCGGCCCCGGGCCGCCCTCGGGATAGTGCGTGATCGTGTTGATCTTCGAGTTCGGGAACACCGACACGTAGAACGTGGCCGCCTCCTCGCCATTGCTGTCGAACCAGAGGTTGGGTGTGATCCGTGGCATCGTCTGCTCCTGTCGTGTGATCGTCGAACAGCACGTATGACGTCGGCGGGCTTCACGACTCATCGGCGTCAGCGGTCAGGCATCAGGTTCGGGAGAGGGGATCGCGGGAAAGTTGGGTTGCGTGCTCTCGATGAACCCCGGGTAGTCGTAGACCGTGAGCGGGCCCGCCTTCAGTTTGCCGTCCTCACCGGCCGGCCATTGGCGGGCCTTGCCGTCGACGACGAGATCGATCCGTTGCACGCCGTCGACCTCGGATGCGGTGAAGACGATCTGGGCCACGGCGTCGATCAGCGAGCTCGCCGAGAGGTCGAGCAGTTGATCGGAGACGTCGACGACGAGCGTGCCGCTGGGTTGGAGCACGGCCGAGTGGAGCTCGAGCCCTTCCGGGATCGCGGTGCGAAGTCGCGAGGCGGCCTCGGCCACGGTGAGGCCACCGAACAGCGATTGCAACCGGCGAGTCGCCGACGAACCGATGTCGCGCTGGGCCGCGCGCAGGTGTTGGGTCTCGTTCGGTGACTCGGGGGCGAGGAGGTAGATCCGGTCGGTGCCACTCGTTGCGCCGGTGGTCTGGTTGGCGGAGTTGTCGAGACTGAGCCGGTCGGACTCGGGGATGTCGCGCGGTGCGGCGTCGTTGTTGATGCCACAGGAGGCCAGCAGCGCGGCGAGGATCGCGACCATGGCGAGGACGCACACGCGTCCCGGCGCGCCGCGCGGAGGCCGGCGCTTCATACGCCGACCTCTTCGGCCGGAAGCTCGATGACGAATCGCGCTCCGGGCTCGCCGTCACGCCTGTCCTCGACCTTGGCGTTGCCGCCGTGCAGGCGGACGTGCTCGTCGACGAGCGCCAAGCCGAGACCGGCGCCGTCGCTCGAGCTTCGCCGGCCGGCGACCGCGCCGCGGGCGAAGCGCTCGAACACCAGGTTGCGCTCCTCCAACGGCACGCCTGCGCCGTGGTCCTCGACCGCGATCCAGACGTGTCCGAGCGGTTCGCCATCGTTCTCGGCCTCGGACACCGTCACCTCTGGCTCGCCGCCGCCGTGCAGGCGGGCGTTGTCGATCAGGTTGGCGATCACTCGGGCCAGCCGCCGCCTGTCGACCTGGATGACGAGGTTCTCGGCCCGCTCGGTGACGGTGATCGGTGTCTGCGGCAGGCTGCTGACGGCGACGGCCTGGCGGACGAACTCGGCCACGAGCAGATCCTCGAGATGGAGCCGAATCGCGCCGGCGTCGAACCGCGAGATCTCGAGCAGGTCCTCGACGAGGCCCTGGAACCTGGCGACGTCGGCGACGAGCAGATCGAGCGCGGCCTGGGCCCGCTCGGGCAGCTCGTCGCGACGGGCCATCATGACCTCCACCGACGCTGCCAGCGTCATCAGCGGTGAGCGCAGCTCGTGGCTGACATCACTGGCGAAGCGCGCGTCGCGTTCGACGCGCGACTGCAGCGCGGAAGCCATGTCGTTGAACGAGTTGGCGAGCAGGCGCAGGTCGTGATCGTCGGTCGTCTCGAGGCGCGTGTCGAGTCGGCCACCGGCGATCGCCTTGGCCGCCTGGGCCGCGTCGCCCAACGGCTTGACGGCGCGCCGCGAGGCGACCGAGCCCAGCACCGCGCCGGCCAGTGTTGTGATGAAGCCGGCGAACAGCAGCGAGAGGCCGACGCTGCGCAACGTGTCGTTGACCTCGGTCAGGCTGAAGAACTCGAAGTAGGCGCCCTCGGCGGCCCCCAGCGGAACACCGACGACGAGCACCCGCTCGGAGTCGACGGTGGTGACCATCATCGACGGCTCGTTGGCGAACACCTTTTCTTTCAACGCCGCCGGCACGACGTCTTGTGAGAAGGCGAGGGTGTTGATGGCCCACACGTCGTGGTAGTTCAGAACGGGTCGGGACACACCGAGGTTGGTCAGCACCTTGATCGCGGCCTGGGCATTTGCCGGCGCCGACGCGAGTGCGTTGAGGGCGACGTTGGCGTCGCGATACGTCTGCTCGACACTGGCTCGCTCACGCTGCTTGATCAGCGTGCTCTTGGCGAAGCTGAACGTGATCGCGGCAAGGAACACCGACAGAGCCAGGAATCCGAGACTGAAGGTGAGCAGGATGCGCATCCGCAGGCCGACCCGTTGGGCGCGGAACCTGGCCAGCGCCCGAAACGCCCGTCGCCATGGCGGGACCGGCGCATCAGCTTCGACGGCCGCTTGATCGCGGATCTCGGTCACGACTGGAGTCGGTAGCCCAATCCTCGGACGGTGACGACATGGCGTGGGTTGGCTGCGTCGGCCTCGACCTTGGTGCGCAGCCGGCGGATGTGCACGTCGACGAGGCGACCGTCACCGAAGTAGTCGTATCCCCACACCTTGTCGAGCAGCGACTCGCGGCTGAACACGCGACCCGGGTTCTGGCCCAGCTCGACCAGCAAGCGGAACTCGGTCTTGGTGAGGTGCAGCTCGACGCCGCCGCGCAGCACCTTGCCCTCGTCGGGGATGATCTCCAGATCACCGAAGATCAGCTTGGCGTGGCCGGGACTCATTGGCCGGATGCGGCGCAGCAGGGCGCGGATGCGGGCCGAGAGCTCTTTTGGGGCGAACGGCTTGGTGAGGTAGTCGTCGGCGCCGGCTTCGAGCCCGGCGACGATGTCGTGGGTATCGGCACGCGCGGTGACCATGACGATCGGGAGGTCGCTGGTCTTGCGCAGGTGACGGCACAGCTCGAAACCGTCGATGCCCGGCAGCATGATGTCGATCAGGACGACGTCGGGCTGGCCGCGCTGGAAGAGCTCGATCGCTTCCTCCCCGCTGCCGGCTTCGTCGACGGTCCAGCCTTCGTCCTCGAGGGCCAGCTTCACCGCCGTCCGAATGCGTTCGTCGTCTTCAACGGTCAGGATGCGTGTACCCACGGCGGCCAGCATAGGGCGACCGAACGCCCAGGTCCGGTTGTCACGCGCCCGCCCCCGGCATCACGGCGTCGGCCCGATTGATCAGGGCCCGCAGCGGCTCGAAGATCGACGGGTTGGCAACGAGCACCTGCGCGGGTCGAACCGCCTCGCCGGCGAAGTCACCGGTGACACAGCCCGCCTCGCGAGCGATCAGCTCGCCGGCCGCGAGATCCCATGGGCCGAGGTGCTCTTCGAAGTAGGCGTCGACCCGGCCGGCGGCGACGTAGCACAGGTCGGGCGCGGCGGCACCGAAGCGGCGGATGTCGCGGATGTCGCCGATGATGTGTTGCAGCCGGCGCATGTGCTTCTGGCGCAGTTCCGGGTGGTAGCTGAAGCCGGTGGCGACGAGCGCGGTGGCGATGTCGGTGGTGGTCGAACAGCGGATCGGCTCGCCGTTCAGCGTCGCGCCCTGGCCGCGGCCGGCCGTGAACAGCTCGTTCGTCGCCGGCACGTAGACCGCGCCGGCGAGCGCCCCGTCGTGGTCGGCAGCGGCGATCGACACGGCATAGCCCGGGAGCCCGTAGAGGAAGTTGGTCGTGCCGTCGATCGGGTCGATCAGCCAGCTGACGCCGCTGGTGCCTTCGTCGGCGGTGCCTTCCTCACCCACGATCGCGTCGTCGGGGCGGGCCGCGCGCAGCGCATCGACGATCAGCAGCTCTGAGGCCCGGTCGTACTCCGTGACCATGTCGGTGGCCGTCGACTTGGTGTCGACCAGCCCGGCGCCCGAGCGGCGAGCCTCGCTGATGAGGGCACCGGCGCGCAGAGCGAGATCGCCAGCCAGCCCGCGCAGCTCGGTGACGACCGCTGCCGTGTCGGATACGGGAGTCACTGCTGCCCCTCGGCATGGCGGCGATCCTCGATCGTCTTCCACTCGCCGAGGGCGCGCAGGACGAGCACGGCGACGATGCTCATACCGATCGCGGCGACCACGGCACCGATCAAGGCGCCCAGGCCCTTGCCGACCCCGCACTCGCCGTCGCACTGGACCCGGACGAGGCTGTAGCCGATCAACCCGCCGGCGAGCCCGCCGAGGAGGATCGCGACGAAGGCCGCGATCCGCGCTCCCGGCGAGGGGAGTGCAGACAACGGGCGGTCGGCGTGGGCTGGAACCGTTGGTTCAACACTCGCTTCAGAGCTGGGATCGCCGGGCTGTTCGGGCACTCGGTCATCGTACGGGCCATCGTCGCGCCGCGGACCACAGGCGCATAGGTCGCGGAGGTGGCGTCGGCCTAGGCTGAGCCGGTGCGTGCAATGGCCATCGTGCCGACCTACAACGAGGCCGAGAACATCGAGGCGATGATCCGATCGATCCGCAAGCACGCTCCCGACGTCGGGATCCTCGTCGTCGACGACAGCAGCCCCGACGGAACCGCCGCGATCGTCGAGAGCCTGATCCCCGAGCTCGGCGACCTCGCGCTGCTCAGCCGCACGACCAAGACCGGTCTCGGTGGTGCATATCGGGCGGGGATGCGCGTTGCGATCGACTCCGGAGCCGACATCTGCATCCAGATCGATGCCGACTTCTCCCACGACCCGGCGATGATCCCGCCGTTGGTCTCGGCCGTCGAGCACGGCGCCGATCTCGCGCTCGGCAGCAGGTACGTGCCCGGCGGGATCACCGAGAACTGGCCCAGGCGGCGCCGCGAGCTGTCGCGTTGGGCGAACCGTTATGCGACCGGTGTGCTCGGCCTGGCCGTCAACGACGCGACAGCCGGCTACCGCGCCTACCGCAGCACGGCGCTGGTCGAGAAGATGGATTTCGAGTCCGTGCACACCGAGGGCTACGGGTTCCAGGTCGAGATGACGCATCGGCTGGTGCGCGCCGGCGGCCGGATCGTCGAGATCCCGATCATCTTCCGCGACCGCACCAGAGGTGTCTCCAAGATGTCGCAGGGCATCGTCAAGGAGGGGTTCATCATGGTGCTCAAGCTGTGGGCCAAGGATCGTTCCGGACGGCGCGAGCGCCGTCTCCACGGCGGCTGAGCTGCCAGACTGGCCCCATGCGCTCGTTCCGTGTCGGAGGTGGTCTGGTCGTCATCGACAACCAGCTGCTGCTCGCCGCGAACCGGCGTCGCCAGGGCACGCTCGAGTGGACACCGCCCGGCGGTGTCATCGATGACGGCGAGTCGGTCACCCGCGGCATCTCCCGCGAAGTGCACGAGGAGACGGGCCTGCACGTGCCGAAGTGGGATGAATGCCACTACACCGTCACCGTGAGCGCGCCCGACATGGGTTGGGAGATGACCGTCGAGTCCTGGTTCGCGACGATTGCCCACGGGCAGATCGCGCTCAACGACCCGGACAAGATCGTCGAGCAGGCGATGTTCGTCGACCTCCACGAGGTCGCCGACCTGCTCACCGGGTCGCCGCCGTGGGTGCGGATCCCGATCCTCGCCTGGCTCGACGGCGGGATGCAGCCGATCACCGCCCATGAGTTCCACGTGTACGGTGCCGATCGGGCCACGGCGCGAATCGAGCAACGGTCGCCATGAACCACATGCCGCGCACGATCCTGCACGTCGACATGGACGCCTTCTTCGTGTCCGTCGAACTTCGGCGTCGCCCCGAGTTGCGCGGCAAGCCGGTGGTCGTCGGCGGCCTCGGCCCGCGCGGTGTCGTCGCCGCGGCTTCGTACGAAGCCCGGCGCTACGGCGTCTACTCGGCGATGCCGGGAGCGATCGCCAAGCGGTTGTGCCCGGATGCGATCTTCCTCAGCGGTGATCACGAGCTGTACTCGGCGGTCAGCCGCGAGGTGCACGAGATATTCGCCGAGGCCACGCCCGTCGTCGAAGGCCTGGCTCTCGACGAGGCGTTCCTCGACGTCACCGGCAGCCTCCGGCTGCTCGGTGAAGGCGCGGTGATCGGACACCACCTGCGAGCCCGGATCAAGGAATCGCTCGACCTGTCGTGCTCGGTCGGGGTTGCGCCGAACAAGTTCCTGGCGAAGCTGGCGTCGGTGGCCGCCAAACCGCGAGCCCTGCCGACCGGCGTCGAGCCGGGCGTGGGCGTGTTCGAGGTGCGTCCGGGCGACGAGCTGATCTTCCTGCATCCGCTTCCGGTGCAGAAGCTGTGGGGTGTCGGCCCGGCGACGCTCGAGCGGTTGCAGCGGCTGGGGGTGCACACTGTCGGCGATCTCGCCGCGCTGGGTGAGAAGACGCTGGTGGCCGCGCTCGGGAACGCCGCCGGGCGCCACCTGTACGCGTTGTCGATGGCGATCGACGACCGCCCGGTCGAGTCCGACCGGGCGATGAAGTCGATCGGCCACGAGGAGACCTTCGCCCGCGACCTGTACGACACGGCCGAGCTGCGCACCGAGCTGGTGCGGCTCACCGACGCAGTCGCCACCCGCCTGCGGGCCGCGGGGACCGGAGCGCGCACGCTCACGCTCAAGGTGCGTTTCGCCGGTTTCATCACGATCACCCGCTCGACGACGCTGCCGTCACCGATCGCCACGGCCGCGGCCATCCTGGACGCGGTGGGGCCGTTGCTGGCGAGCATCGACCCGTCGCCCGGTGTGCGCCTGATCGGGGTGCACGCCAGCAACTTCGGCGAGCCGGCCGAGCAGCTCAGCCTCGACGACCTGTTCACCGACTCCGATCGGGCGCCGGCCACCGACTGGACCGACGCCTCGGTCGCGATCGATGCGATCCGCGAGCGGTTCGGCAACAGCGCGATCGGACCGGCCAGCACGGTCTCGAGAGGCGGCCTGCGACTGGTGAAAAGAGGAGCCCAGCAGTGGGGCCCTGACCACGATCGCCCCATCGACGGGGACGCTGGGCGATGATGCGACGATGACGCGTTGTCAGATCAGCCAGAACGTGAGAAACTATCCACGCACCCGGGATTCTGGGTCGCACGTGCAAGGAGATCTCTGATGCCGCTCTCCGAAGAGGAACAACGGATTCTTCGGCAAATCGAAGAGCAACTACAGGCCGATCCTTCCTTCGCGCTCCAGATCAAGACCCGCACCCACCACGGTGTGTCCGGCCGCCGCCTGGCCTGGTCGATCGTGGCTCTTGTCGCATCACTCGCGCTCGCGATCGCTGCCCTGCAGGTCAGCGCGTGGCTGTCGTTCGCGGCGTTCGTCGCGATGGTGGCCGCCGGCGTGGTCCTCGAACGCGAGCTGTCGGCCCGCGGCCGTGATCAGCTGAGCCGGATCCCCGACGAGCTGCGCCGCCGAGCCGGCCGCTCATCGAACGGCAGCTGAATACCTCGCTTGGCGCCTCCGGCCGCGAGCGGCCTTTGGCGCCCGCTCGCGGATGGCCCGCTCGTCGGGCAGAGCCCTCCGTCGCTACTTCTTTGCTCAGACGTTTCTAACGCGGGATCAACTGTCCCGCGCGACGGGGGTTGAAGCGGGCCGCGAAGCGTTCGCCACCGTTCAACCGTTGCTTGACGCCGGTGACGATGGTGGTCGCCAACAACGCGCAACGGGCGGCGGTCTGCTTGTCGCCGACGCCGCCGTAGATTGCCGCGGTCGCGCAGGCGGCGAGCTCGCGGAGTGTGCGCCGGTCGAGCCCGGTCATCCGTTCCGCGCGGTGGGCATGCTCGAGTGGCGTCTCGCCCATCGCCGGAGCGAGGTTGAGCACCCCGAGCGCACGCGCTGCGCTCTGCCAGCTCTGCTCGATCTGTTCGGTGGGCGACGTCGGCGGGTGTCGCCAGACGATCATCCGCATGATCCGCGGCAGCAGCAGTGCCCACAGCCCGGCTCCGAGGAGGATGAGCAGGACCACCTTGGTCGAGGTCGACATCCCGGAATCGCCTGAGGTCGGTGGCTGAACGCCGATCGGCGCCGCAGCACCGGGCTTCGGCTCGGCGATGGTCGTGGTGGTCACGACGCTGTTGCCGGGAACGGTGGTCGTCGATGCGACCACGTTCGGAACGGTCTCCGTCGTTTCGCTGTCGGTGGTGCCGCCGCTGTCGTCCTGCGCCGGCGGCACACCGGTGTAGGCCTGCGTGCCGGGCTCGCCGCGACCGGGCGTCGGCTCGAACGACACCCAGCCGATTCTGTCGAACCAGACCTCGGGCCAGGCATGGGCGTTGCGTCCGTACACGTGGTACTTGCCGTCGGCGAGCAGATCGCCGTAGGTGAAACCCACCGCGACCCGGGCGGGGATGCCGACCGAGCGGGCCATCGCCGCGAACGCGGCCGAGAACTGCTCGCAGTAACCGCGTTTGACGCGGAGGAAGTTCTGCAGCGCGTCGTCGCTGTGGCCGCGCTGGATGTTGAGGTCGTAGATGAAGTTGGTGCGGAACCAGTTCTCCAAGGCGATCGCCTTGTCGTAGACGGTCGGCGCCGCGGCCGTGATCTCCTCGGCGGTCTGGCGGACCGCGCCCGGGAAGTCGCTCGGGAGATCGAGCTCGATCGAGTCGGGAGGCTCGATCGAGCTCGCCGTGCGGAGCTGCGCGGGGGTGAGGTCGAGCACGTTCGAAACGATCTGGTAGTTCGAGTTGCGGCGCACGTTGCCGGGCTCGATGATCGTCGCCGTATCGGGCACGTAGAAGGTGTTCCCGCCAACCACGCTCTCGGGGCTGTACGCCGCCGGCAGGTAGTTGCCACCGAGGCCGCTGATCTTGACCTGTTGGTTCAACGTGCGCGAACCGGCCTTGGGTGTGTTGCGGGGGAAGTTGCCGGCGGGGGAGCCGTCGGGGATGTCCCACGAGGTGCCGTCGAACTGCGTCAGGCCGCTGACCCGCCAGTAGTGCGGCTCGGATGCCGCCACGGTGAACAGCTCGACGTCGGACAGGTTGATCAACTTCGAGCGGAGATCGACCAGCGGGCTGATCACCTGTGTGACGTTGTCCTTGTCGTGCGTGTCGACGAGGCCCTTCTCGCCGGCGCCCGGCAGGGCCGGCCCGATCAGAGCGCCGCTGAGAGCCGCCGTGCCGGCGAGCGCGGCAGCCAACGGCAGCACGCTGAACAGCACCCGTCCCGGGCGGCCGATCCACGTGTTCTCCGTCTGGGAGTGGGTGAGGCGCAGCACCGCGATCACGGCGAGGGCCGCGGCAAGCCACAACGACGTGAGGATGACGCGGTGGTTGTCGATGCCGAGCGCGGAGGCGAACACGAACAGCACAGCTGTCGGCACCGCGGCCTCGGCCCGCCCGTAGGCGCGGAACGCGAACGCGTCGGAGAGCAAGGCGGCCACCCCTGCCGCTGTCGTGGCGGCAACCACGAAGCCTCCGACCGCGGCAACGGGGGCTGTCGCGCTCGGGAACTGCTCGCGGGCGAGCCGGAGGTCGGCGCTGATCAGTCGCCAGGTTTCCGACGTCGGTAGCGGGCCGGAGAGCGTGTCGGGGTAGTACTTCCACGCGATCAGGACGAACAGCACCAGCAGCCCGGCGGGGATCGCGACGTACCCCGGTGTGTTCAGCAGGCGCAGTGCCAGGCACACCAGGTGCACGCCGACGACGACGAACACCATCGGGCCGAGGAACTCCCAGCCGGCGAAGACCCGACAGAACCCGATCGCAGTGATGATGCTCAGCGACATGAGCACCAACGTCGCCGCGATCGTCTCCGTCGGCCGCGACTTCGCGGTCTGGGCGCGCCCGTCGAGCGATGTGGCGTCGATGCTCGCGGCGACGGTGGCCATCACGCCACCCGCCCGTCGAAGGCCACACGGCCGCCGGTGACAGCCACCCAGGAGTGCACGAACCTGGCTTCGTCGGTGCAGTCGATCACGAATGCGCTCGACGCGCCCACCATCGTCGAACAGGCGATGACGACCAACACATCGTTGGTGCTCATCTGCCGCCGCGCCTCGCTCACCGCGGCCGATTCGGCGCTGCCGCTGACGACGATGAACAGTCCGAGCCCCTCGGACGTGGGTGCACTGAACGGCATCTGCTGACCGGCGCCACCGACGTCGCAGTCGGCGAGCGCGCGCATCGCAGCGGTCGGCGTCGTGTTGCGGAGATCATGGGTGAGCCCGACGACGAGCCGCAGCGTCAGCGCCGAACGTGCCGCCGAGTTGATCGCACTCGCCGCGGCCGACACCGCCCTCTCGAACGACTCCGGCGTGTACTCGCTCGCTGTCGTGTCCAGCGCGACGGTGCAGCGACGCAGTCCGTCCGGCTCCACCTGGCGCACCTTCAGCGTCTCGCTGCGCGCCGAGGCCCGCCAGTGGATCTGTCGGAGGTCGTCGCCGTCCGCGTAATCGCGCAGTGCATGGAACTCGGTGCCCTCGCGGCCGAGGGCGCGCATGCGCAGGTGTTGGCCGATGGCTCCCGTCCCGCCGTTGCCGGACGGAAGCGAGAGGTTGAGGTGGGCCGGGAGGACGACGACCTCGTGCGTCCCCGCGACCGTTCGCCGTTGA
>Ga0075365_10000169_pt1 | contig 20909 bp, 16 predicted proteins | sample EndMetdeltDD1765_FD_71387 | JGI IMG/M metagenome (GOLD analysis project Ga0075365, IMG submission 71387) | Populus endosphere microbial communities from Tennessee, USA - Endosphere MetaG P. deltoides DD176-5 | ecosystem: Host-associated > Plants > Roots > Endosphere | place: USA: Tennessee... | reverse complement strand
GGCCCGAGCCGACCCGCCGCACCATGTAGAGGACGTTCAGCCGGCAGGCATCCGCGAAGGCGGCCGCGCGCTCGTAGGGGTCCCCCTCAAGGGCGCTAATCCGCTCCAGCTCGGAGCGCGAAACGTATCTCAGCTCCACGCTTCGAGCCTATCCAAGAACCCGCCGAGTAGCCTCGCCGCAATGGGCGCCGTTCAGCCCAAACTGGCTGCCGCTCTCGAGGACGCGGTCGCACGGCTGGTGCGGTCCCTGCCGCAGCTGCGGGAGGCCAGAGCCCGGGAGGCGCTGCCGCACGTGACCGAGGCCGGCAGGTGGAGGGTCATCTCGCCCCTCGCCCCCGAGGAAACGGCACTGACCGGCCTGCCGTGGACCGGCGGATTCGTGGCCGGGCAGCTCTGGCTGGTGTCGCTCGTCAGCGGGGACGGGCGGCTCGCCGCGGAGGCGCGGGCGGTCACGCAACTGCTCGCCCCCCGCGCCGCCCGGCCCAACACCCACGACCTCGGGTTCCTGTTCTGGCCCAGCGCGGTGCTCGGGTCTCTCGCGACTGGCGATCCGGCCTATCGCGAGCTTGCCCTCCGGGCCGCGCGGTCGCTGACCGAGCGGGTCCTTCCCTCCGGCGTGATCCAGGTGAGCGGCGCGCTCGACGATCCAAAGCAGCGCGGCCGGACGATCGTCGACACGCTGCCCAACCTCATGCTGCTCTGGTGGGCCGAACGGGAAGGGTTGGCGCGGGCGGGCGAGGTGGCTCGGTCCCACCTCGAGGCAAGCCTGCCCGCCGCCATCCGCGACGACGGCTCGACCTTTCACGCCGTCCGGTTCTCGGACGACGGCAGCGTCCTCGAGCGTGGCACCGTCAACGGCCTCGCGGACGGATCCACCTGGGCGCGCGGACAGGCGTGGACGATCCATGGCCTCGTAAGCGCATATCGGGCGACCGGCGCTCCGGAGATCCTGGCCGCGGCCGAGCGAACGGCGAGCTTCTTCTGCGATCGGCTCCCTCCGGGACTTGTCCCGCCGTGGGACTTCGCTGCCCCGCGCGGCGCGTCCACGGATTCCTCGGCCGCCGCGATCGTCGCCTCGGCCCTGCTCGATCTTGGCGGGGAGTGGCGAGACCAGGCCCTCGCGCTGCTCGGCGCACTGGCAACGAATGGTCTCAACCGCGGTGACAGCGACGGGCTGTTGCTTCACGCCTGCTACCGCTACACCCTCGGCGAGGGAATCGACTGCGCGACCGCCTGGGGAGACTTCTTCCTCCTCGATGCGCTGGTGCACGCGGTCGAGCCGGCATCCCGGCTCGATCCGCTCGCCACCGGTGGCTAATGTCGGGGCCATGGGCGAACACGTTCTCTTCTGGGACATCGACGGCACGCTGCTCTCGACCCAGCGCGCCGGCATCTTCGCGCTCGAGGAGGCCGCGCGGGAGGTCTGCGGCGCGACGCCGGACTTCTCCGAGCTCAAGACCGCGGGCCTCACGGATCACGAGATCGCCGTCGTCGTGGTCCGCGAGTGCGGTGGGGGGGATTCGCCCGAGACCGCGGCCGAGCTGCTGCGCGCCTACGAGCGCCACCTGCCGGAGCGCCTCGGCTGGCGGCAGGGAGGGCCGCTCCCCGGGGTCGTCGACATTCTCGACCACCTCCGGGAGCGCGACGACGTCACCTCGCTCCTCCTCACCGGCAACACTCCGGCGGGGGCCAAGGCGAAGCTGGAGCACTACGGCTTGGCCGAGTACTTCGCGGGCGGCGCCTTCTGCGTGGACGGCGACGACCGCCCGATGATCACGCGCCGCGCCCTCGGTATAGCTGCGGAGCACACCGGCGCCGAGATCGCGCCGGATTCCGCCTTCGTGATCGGCGACACGCCCGCCGACATCCGCTGCGGCCGGGAGATCGGAGCTCGCACGGTCGCGATCGCGTCAGGCGTCTACGACCTCGATGAGCTCGCGGAACACGATCCCTGGCTGCTGCTCGAGCGGCTGCCGGACCCCGCTCGGTTCGTCGAGCTCCTGGCGCTTGGCGAGTCGTGAGATTCCTCTTCGTCACGCTGCAGCATCAGGAGAGCGACTTCTACGGTCGCGTCGGGCGCAATCTCAAGCGCCGCGGCCACGAGGTGGTCCAGCTCACCTACTCGCGCCGCTCGGCGAAGACGCTGCGGCGCAACGGCATCCAGGCCCACTGCCTCCCGGATCTCATGAAGGAGACCCCGCTTCCGCGTCCCTGGAACCAGGAGGAGTCACGCATCGTCGCCGGCTACCCGATCGACGGCCTGCGCGACGTCTACTGGACGGATCCGCCGTTTCGGCGCGGAGGTGCCGTCGACGAGTGCGCCGAGAGGACCGTCCGGCAGTTCGTGGCGATCGAGGGGCTGATCGACCGGCTCGAGCCGGACATCGTCGTCCCCGAGGTGGGCAACGAGAGCATCCGGCAGATCGCTCACCTGGTCGGCACCGACCGGGGGGCGACGACGCTGTTCCTGATGTACACGATGTTCGACGACCCGCTCCGCCTGTACGCGGGCACGATGGACGCTCCGATCGTGGCCGAGGAGGAGGTGCGCGAGCTCTCCGACGACGAGGAGGCAGAGCTCGACGACTTCATCGCCCGCTACCGGGAGCGGAACAAGCCGATTCGCGAGTACCGAACCGTTCCGCTCGGCGGCGACCGGCCCCGGACCGCCGCCCGGCACTACGCGGTCAAGGCGATCTGGGACCGCGACAACGTCTACCTCACGCCGTCGGCATGGCTTTACCGCGATCTCCGGGCCAGGGCCCGCCTGCCGGCCGTGCGGCGCCTGTACTCCGACCGCCTGCCGGAGCGCGGCTTCGTCTACTTCCCGCTCCAGGTCGCCGACGACTACAAGATCCTCCGCCTGCGGCCCCACTGCGCCGACCAGGAGGCGATCGTCCACCAGGTGATCAGGTCGCTCCCCGCCGGGGTCGACCTGGTCGTGAAGGAGCACCCCATGTCGATCGGGCGCAACCCGGTGGCGAGGCTGGCGGGGATGGCGGCCCCCTCCAACGTGCACCTCGCCGAGCCCCACACAAGCACCCTCGAGCTGATCGAGCGCTCCCTCGGCGTCGTGACCATCTCCTCGACGGCCGGGCTGGAGGCGGCGATGCTCGGCAAGCCGGTGCTGACGCTCGGCCGCCCCTTCTACTCCGGGTACGGCGTCACCATCGACGTCGAGGACCGCGCCGAGCTTCCCGAGCGCATGCCCGGCCTGCTCGCCTTCGAGCCCGACCGCGAGCGGACGAGGCGGTTCCTGCACGCGGCCAAGCGGCGCTGCTATCCCGGCGCGCCGGTCCTCGTCGACCGCTCGGACGAGAACGCCGAGCGCCTCGCCGACACGCTCGACCGGGCGGCAGCGGGCGAGATCAACCTCGAGGTCCCCGCCGCGACAACTAGCTGACGACTCCGCTCGCGGCGCTCGTCGCGGGTGCGCTGTCGCCGGCGCCGTTGGTGGCGATGACGCGGACCCTCAGCGTGTGGCCCACGTCGGCATTCGTCGGCCGGTAGGTGCCGGTGTCGGAGCGGTAGGGCATGATCGCGCTGCAGTTGGCGCCGCCTGAATCGCAGCGAAGCCACTGGTTCCGGTAGGAGGTCGGGTCGCCGGACCACGTGCCGTTGGTGGATCCGAGCTTCACCCCGGCCACCGGGGCCGAGCCGTCCCTGACCGTCGGCGCCTGGACGATCGCGGGCGCGACCGACGCCTGGGTGACGATCCCGCTCGCGGCGCTCGTCGCCGGCGCGCTGTCACCTGCGCCGTTGGTGGCGATGACCCGGACCCTCAGCGTGTGGCCCACGTCGGCATCGCCCGGCCTGTAGGTGCCGGTGTCTGAGCGGTAGGCCATGATCGCGCTGCAGTTGGATCCGCCTGAGTCGCAGCGAAGCCACTGGTTGCGGTAGGCGGTCGGGTCATCCGACCAGGTGCCGTTGGTGGATCCGAGCTTCACACCGGCGGTGGGGCTCGAGCCGTTTCTGACCGTCGGCGGCTGGTTGTTGGTGGGCGCACACGCGAACTGCCGCTCGTAGGCGCCCATGTCGCGGATCCCGCCGGGACAGGTCGCCTGCGTGCCGGGCGCCCGTCGCGGGTTCCCGGCCAGGTCCGTTTGCGAGAACGCCGGATCGACCGCACCGGGCTCTCCGGCGTCGATCGCCGGCGCGCTCGCCTTCAGCTCCCAGCTGAACGGTGCGCCGCCGACGAACTGCTGTGCGGGATCGGTGCTCGTGTTGGTGCCGCTGCCGATCGGGCAGTTGTTGTCGAACGGCGGATCGATCGACGTGAACTGCAGGTCGGTGTACGTACAGGTGAGGGAGCCGGGACCGCCTGCCGTGGAGGTCACGACGTCGTCGGCGAGGATCGAGCTCCCGACCGTCGCGTCGATCGCCGACGAGCCGTCGCCCGTGATGAGGAGATCGTCGTAGCCGCTGTCGTAGGCGCCGGGCTGTGCGACGTCGATCGTGCTGTTCTGAACCTGGAGATTCGTGGTGGAGCTCGCGAACGCCGGTGATGTCTCGATGCCGATGTCACCGCCGGTGATCAGCGAGGAATCGACGGTCAGGTCGCCGGTCGAGAACACACCGACGCCGTGGCCGTCCGGTTCGCTCTCCAACCACGACCGGGTGACGGTGATCTTGTCGCCGTTCAGCCCGTCCTGCTCGATGGCCTCACAGCCGCAGCCGCCGATGATGTGGGAGTCGGTGACGTCGAATCCCCCGCTGTCCGTCGCGATGCCCGAGGAGAAGTCGTTCGCCGCATCGATCGTCGAGTGGTCGATCACCGTGCCGGAGTCGTCGCCGATCGCGAGGATCTGGTTCGGGAACGCGTCGATATGCGCTGCCAAGTGGACATTTGAGAGGTCGGACCCGCCGTCGGCCTCGACCGGCGTGAGTCCGTCGTCGCCGCCCTCAGTGTCGACGTTGACGTCCTCGAGCGCCACCGCCACATTCGGGCTCGCCCCCAGCGACACTGCGCACTGCGTCGCGGCCGGGCTTGGGCAGTTGGTCACATCCGCACCAGAGCTGATCGTGGTCATGCGCGACCCGCCGGAGTCCAGGGTCCCGCGAATGGTCAGCCCGTCGTCGTTCGAGCTGCTCGCGTTGACGGCGCCGTTGAACGTTCCCGCGCCGACGTCGATCACGTCATGCGTCGTCGGCGACAGCCGGTGCTCGAAGAGGGCCGCTCCGATCGAGCCACAGGGATTCGCCTGCGTGCATGCGGACCCCGTCCCGCTCTGGCGGACGTAGTAGGTCGAGGTCCCCGTGTTGTCCTGGGTGTAGGTGACCGTCGAGGTCGAGCAGTCCGAATGCCACCCGCTCGTCGTCGCCTTGGCTGAGAACGTCGTCGTCGAGTTGTTCGCCACGGTCACCGGGATCCCGGTTGCTCCGAAGGCTGCTCCGGACGCGCTCCCGGCCTCGGGGCCCGAGCAGTCTGCGGTCGGATAGACGTGGACGGTGAGGCCGGCGCCCGCGGTGCCGGTGATCGTCGGGTTGTTGTCACGGCTCGGCGAATCGGGCGACACGCTGAGGCCGGTCGGCGCCGCCGGCTCGGTCGTGGTGTTCAGCGCCACCCAGACGGAGGAGGCTTGGGCTTCCTGCGACACCAGGTCCGGCCTGCCGTCGTCATTGACATCTGCGACGACGACGCTGATGTAACCCAGGCCCTCGCCGTCCGGGGGCATGACGAGCTGCGGGGCACCGAAGCTCCCCGTGCCGTCACCCGTGAGGACGGTCAGGCCGCCGGTGGTTCCGTCGCTCGAGCGGTTGGCGACGGCGAGGTCGAGGTGGCCGTCGCCGTCGAGGTCGGTGTTGACGATCGCGAAGGGCTGGGTCCCCGTCCCCGTCTCGAAGGTGTTCGCGCTGCCGAAGCTGCCGGTGCCGTCGCCGAGGCGGACCGTCACGGTGTGCCCGACGGGGAAGTTCGGCTCGTTCGAGTCCGCCGTGGCGAAGTCCAGGTCGCCGTCCTCGTTGAAGTCGCCCAGCGTCACGTTGCGGGGGGCCGTGCCGGTCGAGAAGGTGCCGGTTCGGGTCAGGCCTCCGGTGCCGTCGCCGATCAGCACCGACACCTGATTGGAGTTCTCGTCGGAGGAGAGGACGTCGGGGTCGCCGTCGTTGTTCACGTCGCCGATCGCGATGCCTCGGGGCTGCGCTCCGACAGTGACCGGCGAGCCGTGGAGGCTGAACTCACCGTCGCCGTCGCCCAGCAGCACCGACACCGTGCCCGGCCCCTGGTTGGCCGTCACCAGATCGAGATGGCCGTCCCCGTTGAGGTCGCCCGTCTGCACGAAGAACGGCTGCGGATCGCCCGACGCCGCGACGGGGTAGGTCGTCGGCCCGGACTTGAGCGTCCCGTCGCCGGCCATCAGCATGATCTGGACGCCGTTGACCGTACTGGCGAAGTTGGCGGCGGCTACGTCGTCCACGCCGTCCTCGTCGAAGTCGCCCCCCACCGCCGCGATCGGCCCGCGCTGCGGGGTGGTGGTTCCGCCCAGGTCGATCGGCCACGGGTTTCCGACGGTGCTGAAGGCACCGGTGCCGTCGCCGGTCATGAGCGAGGCGCTCCGCTCGCTGCTGCTGAGATTTGTCGCTACGACGTCGGTGAAACCGTTCGACCCACCGGCGTTGACGAAGTCGCCCACCGCCACGGACAGCGGTCTGTGCGTGCCTGGGTCGATTACGCTCTCCCGCGTTGTGAACGACGGGGCCGCCGCCGCCGCCGAGGCGATGCCCAGGAACGCCAGTACGAGGGCGCCGGCGAACGCCACCCTGCCCCGGAACGAGGTCCGTCTCGCCACCGTCATCGAACGGACCCTAAAGGCCGGGGTTTGCGGGCACAATCCACCGATCGGCTAGTTCGGACTCCTCCGATCGGTGCGCCGCCCGCGCCGCACGAGATCCGTCTCGCAGCCGCCATGCGCCGAACGTACAGCGCCCCCGGCGCCTTGTCGTCGCCGATCGAACACCCCGCGTTCGCGCGGCGAGAACGGTGCCGGCGAGCCGCGGGAAGAGCTCAGCCCGTCGACGGCCGGCGCGCCTGTTCTTCCAGAAGCCCGAAGTCCGCATCCACCATCAGGTGGACGAGCTCGGTGAAGCTGGTCTTCGGTTCCCAGCGGAGCGCCTCGCGCGCCTTCGCGGAATCCGCCACCAGTCGATCGACCTCCGCGGGGCGGAAGTAGCGCTCGTCCACCCCCACGTACTCGTCGGGGTCGAGGCCGACGTGCTCGAAGGCGACCCGCACGAGATCGCGGACGCTGTGCGGCTCACCCGTGCCGACGACGAAGTCCTGCGGCTCGGGCTGCTGGAGCATCAGCCACATCGCCTCGACGTAGTCCTTCGCGTACCCCCAGTCGCGCTCGGCGTCGAGATTCCCGAGCAGCAGCCGGTCGCTCAGCCCGAGCTTGATCTGCGCCGCGCCGTGGCTGACCTTGCGGGTGACGAACTCGAGGCCCCGCCGCGGCGACTCGTGGTTGAACAGGATCCCCGAGCAGGAGTACAGGTCGTAGCTCTCCCGGTAGTTGACGGTGATGAAGTGCCCGTACGCCTTCGCCACCCCGTAGGGGCTTCGCGGGTGAAAGGGGGTGCCCTCGTTCTGGGGGACCTCGCGGACCTTGCCGAACATCTCCGAGGACGAGGCCTGGTAGAAGCGCGCCTCCGGCGCGGCCTCTCGCATCGCCTCGAGCATGCGGGTCACCCCGACCCCCGCCAGCTCGGCGGTCAGCACGGGCTGCCGCCAGGACGCGGCGACGAACGAGAGCGCCGCCAGGTTGTAGATCTCGTCCGGCTGGCACTCGCGCAGCACGTCGCCCAGCGAGCGCTGGTCCAGCAGGTCTCCGGGATGGAGCTCGATCCGGTCCCTGATCTCGGAGAGGCGCCCGTAGGCCTCGGACGAGGTGCCCCGAACCATTCCGTGGACCTCGTACCCCTTCTCCAGGAGGAGCTCCGCGAGGTAGCTCCCATCCTGCCCGGTGATGCCGGTGATCAGCGCCCGCCGAGTCTCAGCCATTCAGACGGCGGAGCATATGTCGGTGGGTGGTAAGAAACTTGGCCGCTCGCCCTTCCCCACAGCCGCGCTGGGGATTAGGATCGCCAGCGATGCGGGGTGAGCAAGGGCAGGAAGAGAACGGGAGCGCGTCGGTGGGGGGCAGGAAGCTCGACTTCACAGTGATCGGAGCGCAGCGAGCCGGCACCACGTCCCTGTGGATGCACATGCGTGGCCACCCGCAGCTGTACCTCCCGCCCGATAAGGAGGTCAGCTTTTTTTCGGCCGACGCACGGTACGCCCGTGGACTGCCCGAGTACCTCGATGAGCACTTCGCCCTCGCGCCGTCCGACGCGCTCCTGGGCACGGTGACCCCGCATTACATGGCCGGGAGCGAGAGCGCGTCCCTGGATGCCGTGGTGGATCGGATGGCGAGCACCGCGCCCGGGATCCGCCTGATCGCGATCCTGCGGGACCCGATTCAGCGGGCGTTCTCCGAGTACCGGCTGACGGTCCACCGGGGTCTCGAGTCGCACGGCTTCTCGAAGGCCGTGCATACGCAGCTCGCGCAGCCGGCCCTGGACAAGGCTCGCGCGATGCCCAAGAAGGGCACGACCTACGTCGCACAGGGTGAGTACGGCCGGATTCTCGACCGTTACCTCCAGAGCTTCTCGCGGGACCAGCTTCTGGTTCTACCGACCGCGGAGCTGCAGGCGGACCCGGCGCGAACGATGGAGCGGATCTTCGGCTTCCTGGGCGTCGACTGCACGTACGTCCCCGAGAACCTCGATCGCATCTATTTCCGGGGTGGGACCCAGCGCCGGTTGTCGGCGGAGGACGAGGCAGAGCTCTCGGAGTACCTCGAAGAGAGCGTGTGGCCCCGGATGGGGGATCCGCGAGTGGCCGAGGACGCGAAGAGGGGCTTCGAGTTCTGGCTTCGGCACTGGAACGTCATCCCGGATGAGCGGCCGAGGTGGAAGCTGAAGCCCTACATCGAGGAGGAGCTCCGGAGCCATTACCGGTCCGACGCGGAGCTCCTCACCTCGCTCACCGGCTTCGAGCCGCCCTGGATCTCAGACTGGGACGATTCCCCCGTTGAGAACGGAGCACCCGGCAAGAAGGCAGAAGACGGCCATGAAGCTCCGGTTCGCCAGCTCTCCTGAGGCTGACCATCTAGCCTTCTCTCAGTGGCGACGAGCACCACTCCTCAGGTAGGGGGGATGGCATCTGAGGCGGCCGGGACCGCCTCGGGGCACTTCCACCCACATCCGGTCCCCAGGCGCAGCCGCCGGCGTGGCTACCACCCGCCGCACTGGTCGGTTCGCGATCTCCTTCGCGAGTCGTGGCAGAGCCGCCATCTGTTCTTCGCGCTGGGCGGGCGCCTGCTCTCGATCCGATTCGCCCGGACCAAGCTCGGACGGGCCTGGTTCATCGTGCGACCGCTGATGGAGGTCTTCGGGATGTCCCTGCTGTTCGGCGGGATCCTGGCCGTCTCCCCCGCGGCGAACGTGCCGTACATGGTCTTTCTCGTCTTCGCGCTCGCCGGCTGGAGGTTCTTCCAATACGCCGTGTACTGGGCCACGCTCGGGTTCGACCGCTACTCGCGCCTGCTGCGCAAGCTCGACTTCCCGCTCCTTCCGATCCCGATCGCCAGCACGGCCGTGGCCGTCCTCTACCTCGCGGTCTACCTGGGGATCGGCGTGGCGCTTCTCATCTACTACTGGATCGTCGACGGCACGCTGTATCTGGAGGTTGGCCCGAAGCTCCTTCTGGCCGTCCTCGGGTTCAGCCTCTGCTTCCTCCTCGCCTGGGGTGTCGGGCTGTTCACCTCGGTGTGGAACGCCCACACGCGGGATGTCCGGTTCGTGATCCGGTACGTCCTGCAGTTCTGGTTCTTCCTCACCCCGGTCGTGTACCCGCTGAGTCAGATTCCGTCGGAATTTCAGACGCTGGCGCAGCTGAACCCCATGGCGGCGCCCGTCGACCTGATCAAGGAGGGCCTCCTCGGCATCGGCCAGGTGGACCCGTGGGCGACGCTGTGGAGCGTGGGCGTGACACTGACGACCTGCCTGGCCGGCCTCTTCTTCTTCAGCCGTCGCGCCACCCACTTCATGGGACCGACGGGCTGGGACGACGAGGGCGACGACACGCGCCGCGGCGACGACGAGGACGACGACATGGACGCGGTCTGATGGCGTGGTGGTCGATCGTCAGCTGGCGGCGCACCCGCCGTGAGCGGTCCGCCTCCAACCCCCGGATGGAGGTCGACTGGGACGAGTTCACGGACGGCCGTGTGCGCTGCCTCCAGGTCGGCAAGCACTACGAGGCTTCGATCGGAGAGGTGGAGGCCACGGCGAGCGCCGCCGCCGCGAGCCGCGGGATGGTCGCCTGCACCACGTACGAGAACACCCCGCGCATGCGTTACTTCGAGTCCTCGGTCTGGGTCCAGTTCGCCGACGGGGAGATCGACCCGGGTGACCCGTGCACCCACTGCGGCGAGCCGAACCCGGTGACGATTCACCCCAGCTTCGCGCGCTGCTCGTCGTGCGGCGCCCGGTTGCTGCTCAAGCGCCCGAAGGGGAGCAAGAAGGGGCGCTCGATGATGGACGGCGAGGGCTCCGGGTCCACTGACGCGGCCACCACCGTTGAGCCGGCGGAGGAGGCGATGCGTCCGAAGAAGGCCGCGAAGCGCGCCGGTCGCAAGAAGGACAAGCAGCGCCGGGGTCAGAAGGAGCCTGGCCTGAAGGGGAAGGGCCGCGCTCCGAAGAACCGTCGCGCCGCTGACCTCTAGCCGGCCGCCGGCGGGCTAGGAGCTCGGGACCGGCTGACGGTCCATCCGCCGTGCGCACTCCTCGTAGAGCTCGACGTCGAGCCAGTTGTAGGCGAGGAGCAGCTCACGCGTTCGCTCGTCGTCGAGCTCCCGCGGGCGGCTCGGGTTGACGCGAGCCTTTGGCACGAACACCTGCGACCAGCCGAACTCGCGTGCGAACAGCTCCACGACTTCGTCGAACCGGTTCTGGACCCCGACGACGTAGTTCCCGTCGTCGAGCACCTGGCGCAGCCGCTCCCGCCATGTGTCCGCGTTCGGAGGGGGACCGTTGTTCACGACCAGGTCCTCGCACTTGTTCTCGTACCGAGGCTCGAGCAGCGCACGCGACTGGTAGTTGAAGTACTGCGAGCGGGTGCGCGCGAACCTCCGCGGCCGCCGGTACACGTCAAGGAGGGTGTACCGGGGCGGGTTCGTGCGGAAGTAGTAGCGAGACAGCACTCGATCCACCGGCTCACGCACGATCGTGAAGGCGCGCGTGGGTCGCCCCATGACCTCCGGCAGGTAGTTCGCGGAGTGTGAGGCGACGAGGACCAGGCGGTCACGATGCTCCTGGTCCAGGGAGCCCCACCACTCCTCGTAGAACGCCCTGAGCGGCAGGGTGCCGTCATTGGCCTTGCGGACGTCGAGGACGACGTGCTCGACTTCGGTGTCCCCGCTCATCAGATTCGTATAGATGATCTCCCGCATCGCGGTCCCCGCCGTCTTCTGGAGGTGCTGGAAGACCAGCGTCGGCCGATCGGAGGGCAGTGGCTCCGGCGCGAAGTACGCCTCGAACGCGGTGCCGCGGCCGCGTGGCTCGGTCCGTGTGCGCCCCTTCAGTACGCGCCGGTGGTCCTTTGCCCGCGCGCCGTCGGCGATCGCTCGTACCACCTTGCCACCAGCCCTCTTGAGCGAGAGGCGTGGCGTCCCTTCCGCCTCCGCCTGCTCTCGCGCCGCCCGCCGGGCCGCCTTTCCATGACCGGCCTTCTTGGGCCGAGCCGGGTTGTCGGGCCTGGGCGCCGCGTCTGTCACTTCTTCGCCTCTTGCTTGAGCTCGAACCGCGCTTGCGCGCACTCGCGTGACTGGGTGTAGTCCTTGTTCTTCGCCAGGTCCTCGTACGCGTCCGGATCGATTCCCTTCTGGGACTCCGTTCCCGCCTTGGCGGTCCCGTCGAGCGGGATGACCGTCCCCTGCTTCAGGTCCTCGACAGTCCAGGTTGCGTATGTGGTCGGGTCGGGAGCGACCCTGGCTCGGGCGGAGATGAAGTACGGGTTGTCCAGTCCCAGCTCGTGGACGTTGTTCGCGCGCACCATCTGCCACACGTCGTCCTCCAGCTTGATCTTGGGGTTGAGCAGCCCGGTGATCTGCTTGATGAGCGAGTCGGGGACGGGCATACAGGGTGGTTCGGGCTGCGTGCTGACGGGCTGGGTCGAAGTCGAGGTCGAGTGCGCGTTCGCCTTCCCGCTCGCACCGTTCGCCTTGCCACCCTTCGTCGAGCTGCCACCTCCTCCGCAGCCGGCGAGGACGAGCACAGCCACAGCTCCCATCAGGGATGCCCACGCAGCGCCGCGCGAGCTGATCGAGCGTCGTTCCCTCACTTGGCGGCCTTCGTCTCGGTCCGCTTTGCCTGAGCCTTCTTCACCTTTTGCTTGCTGCGCATGCGCTTGGCGCGGTTCCGGGCAGCCTTGCTCCGCGGAACTTCGGGCTTGGACTCTCCCTTCGCCTTTCTAGAGGAAGCAAGGGCGCGCTCGCGTCGCAGCTGGGTGGCCGTCTCGCTTGCCATCTTCACCAGGTCCCGCGCCCGTGCGGCAGGATCGCGGTCGGCGTCGTGCGCCGTGTCCGTGGCGCGAGTGGCGGCCTTGGTGATGATGCGGTGCGCGCGGTCGCCGCCGATCGGGCGGGTCAGCGCCGGGAGCGTCCTGTTCTGGAGGTACTGCCGTACTCCCTTCCGCCGTCGGCGGAAGGCGCGGCGGAATTGGTAGCTCTGGGCGAGCCTGAACTCGAACGCGGCCAGGCTCATGGCGTCCGCGCGGCTTGTGCCCTCGGGGCCGTTTCCCTTCACCACGAGCGACCACGTGGCGGCCGCCCCATGCTGGACCGGCCAGGGCAGGAAGGAGTAGAAGGGAGCACCATCTGGGAAGAACGACGCCCGCTGTCGCGCGTAGGAGGGCCGCACGCTCGCCGAGAAACGCCTGAACCACAGCGCCTCGGGCACCTGCTTGAACCGGCCGTGCAGGGCGAGCAGGTTCATCAGCAGGCGGTCCGGAAGCAGGACGAGTCGGTAGACGCCACAGCGCTCGAGCGCGTCGGCACGGAACAGGCTGTAGACCATGTCGCCCGCCGCCATCTCCTCGGACACGAGCGCCGCGCGCTTGCGCATGTTCGAGACGCCTTGTGTGTCGAACTCCCAAGACTCCTTGACGACCTCTCCCTCGTCGTTGATTCCGGTGCTGAGCGGATAGGCCATCACCACGCCGGAATCCTCGTCGAGGACCTCGACGAGCTTGCCAAGCCAACGTGGATGCCAGACGTCGTGGTCGCTCGCCCATGCGAAGTACTCCATCTCCGGATGGCGCTCCCGCGCCGCCTCGAAGGCACGTCGCCAGTTGCAGACCATCCCGAGCCGGCGCTGGTTGCGGACGTAGGAGATGCGCTCGTCGCGGGCCTGATACCGCCGTGCGATCCTGGACGTCCCGTCCGTGGACATGTCGTCCACGAGTACCAGCGCGAAGTCCCGGCACGTCTGCATGAGCAGCGACTCGATCGCCTCTGGAAGGTGTCCCGCGTTGTTGTACAGCGGGACGCCGATGACGACTCGGGGGCTCAACCCGTGAGCCGGGGCCAGCCGATGACGTGCTTGTAGTCCATCGCGGCCTTCTCGGACCTGGCGGTCGGAGCGACTCCCTCCTTGACCGCCTTGACCTTCTTCTTGGCCTTCGCCACCTTGGACTTGTCGATCATCGTGGTGTAGGCGACCGGGAGCACCTCGACCTGGTGCGGCCAGAAGTAGCGCTCGATGATCCCGTGCACGCCGCTGAGCTCCGGGTTGTAGAGCGAGCGCTCGCGGTTGAGGCTGTAGAGGTAAGAAGATCCCTGCTCGGCGGCGTGGCGCACGTAGCCCTCGACCTGCTCGGTCGTCATCTCCTGGAAGGAGACCATGTTGATCGTCAGGTCGAGCCGGGGCGGCGTGACCTCTGCGAGCCGTGTGTGCGGGACGAACACGAAGTCGGCCTCGAGCCACTCATCGGTGAGGTCCTGCGAACCGTCCGCGAACGCGATCCGCGCGTCCGGGAACAGGGTCTTCAGGTATGTGGCGGAGAACAGGAACAGCTCGGGGAGGTCGACGATCACGTATGTCGTGTTCGGGAACAGCGTCTTGAACTGGTGGGGAAAGCCGCCCCAGCCGGCGCCGATCTCCATCACGACCCTGCGCTCGTCTGACTCCCGGAACCCGCCGAGCACCGCGCCCTTGTCGAGCGCGATCAGGACCTCGAAGAACTTGAGCGTGTCCACGTTGTAGAGCTCGCCGTCGATGTCGAAGCCGAAGCCTCCGAGCTCGCGGGACTCGGGCACGAGCAGGTCACGGCCCCCGGCGACCTCGACCAGGGAGTCCAGCTTCTGAGCGAGCATCTCGTGGCCACGGTCCTTGTGTGTGCGGTAGTCGTAGACCTTGATCCCGGTGACGTGGTAGCAGTGGTGGCGCAGCTTCTCGACGATCAGCGGAGACGCGTCCAGCATGTACTCGAAGCCGGCGAGCTCCTCCTGCCAGTACTCGCTGGGCTCGCCAGTCTTCAAAGCCTCCTGAGCGGCCGTCTCCTTCATGCCGAGCACCACGTCGCGGGCGAACTGGTAGTTCTCGTACGCGGGCGACGCGCGCAGCTCATCGATTCGTCTCTGGAGGTCTCCGGTTGTGAGGGTGGTCATGCGGTTGCCTGTTCGGTCGCGGTCGGGGAGCCGCCATTCTGCTGATTTCCGCCGGCCGGCTGCGGCACGGGATCGTCTGGGGAGACGGGGTCGTCGCTGTGGGCCGAGTCGCGCATGCGGCCCTCGGCGGCCTTCCGGTACGCCTTCCACTTCCGCCGCAGGGACTTCTCGTCGCTGGTCTCCTCCAGCCACGAGACGAGGTCGGGGCGGCGGATCCTGAGGACCTCGCCGAACGGGGTCGCCCCCGGCTGCATCCACGAGGCCGCCCGCTCGGACCATCCGGCCAGCTTCTCCGCGTGGCCGGTGACGAAGCGGTCCGCCTCGGCCGAGGAGATCAGGCGATCGCGATCGAGCGCCAGCAGGACGTTTCCGAACAGCGCGAGCCCCCAGTGGAGAGGGATCGAGGTGACGGGCGCGCGGCCATGGGGCCAGCCCGTCGCCGCTCGCTCGATCGCGTCCGCGACCAGTGGCGTCCCCGGTTGATCGGCGCCGTTGGGACGCACGAAAGTCTCGACGAATTGCGACAGAGCCTCTTCGGTGGCCCCGTTCGACGAGAGCACTCCGAGCTCGCGAAGCTGCAGGACGTGCTCCTCCAGGGAGTTCGCCGCGCTGGCCGGGCCGCCGTTCTCCTGGAGGAGATAGGAGAAGTGGATCGTGCCCGTCTGCGTGTCCGTGAACTCCGGAGTCTTGATCGTGAACACGGGCGTGCCCGCGATCGCCGCCTCGATCATCGCGCTCGTGTTGATCCCGACGACGCCGGCGGCGTGATGAAGAGAGTCGTAGTAATCGGCCCGATCCTCGTCGGCGACAGGGTTGGCGCCGATGCGCGGCCAGATTCCCACGTCGCCCCCCAATTCCTCCGGGTCGGTGGTGCTCCAGAGCTCGGCGTTGTAGGGATGCGGACGGATCATCACCCCGACGTCTCGCACGGCGGGGTCGTCGCTCTCGCGTAGCGCGGCGATCCAGCGCAGCACGAAGTCGCGCTCGGCCTCCGGTTCCGAGATCGACTGCGTGGACCCGAGGAAGAGAAGGTAGGGCTTGTCCGGGGGCAGGCCGGCCTTCTCGCAGATGACCTCGCGCGGCCGCGCCTCTCGCTCGAACCAGCGATCGAACGGCTGTGCACCGGTCACCACGATCTGGTCCGCCGATGCGGCATGGAAGCGCGTCGCCTCAGTCACCTGCTGCTCGTTCCAGACCGTGATGAGATCGACCGGGACCCGAAGCAGGCCCTTCGTGGTGAGGTGGTCCCAGCTCGCCACGCCGAGGACGACCGGGATGCGAGCCTTCCGCGCGCTCTTGACCAGGTCGTTCTGGATCGATCCCACCGTGATCAGCGGCGTCACGACGACGACGTCGGGCCTTTCCAGCTCGATGAACGCGTCCATGTCGGGAGTGGTGGGAATGCTGGCCTCCACCGCGTTGGCGACCCTCGGCACCGCTCGCGCTCGGCTCCGGTTCAGTGGCCCGAGCTTGCGCAGGAACTGGACGCCCTCGGGCAGGCGATCCCCGACACGCCTGCGGAGATATCCCGAGTTGCCGAACGCGGGGTCGAGGTAGCGCACGTAGTCCAGCCCGACACGCGTCGCGCGGGTGATCGGCTTCCAGCGCTCGCTGGCGATCTTCGGAAGTCGCGTGACCGAGATCCGATCCGATACCTCCCCCAGCTGTGCCAGCGCCGCGGAGCCCTCGGCCTGCTTGTGCTCGACGTTGAAGCAGAGCTGGATCTGATGCCCCCGCTCCGCGAGCTCCCGCACCACGCTGTCGTAGTAGCGCAGGTAGCCCGGGTAGGCCATCGAGAACAGGATCCGAAGCTGGCGATCCTCACGCCCGTTGGGCCTCGTCCGGCCGTACCGGCGTTTCTCCTCATCGCGCGCCGCCCGCTCGACCTCAGCGAGCAGGAGCTCGCGAAGACCCCCATGGGGGGCGTTTCCATTCGAGGCGGCGGCACCAGCGGAGATGCGAGGTGCCACGTGGTAGGCCCCGGATCGCAGCGGTCGCCTCTCGAGCGCCTTCCTCGCCAGCTGTCGGGCGGCGAACCGAGCCCGGGTCGGAAGTGGTGCGCCCGCGTCCCTGCTGAGCGCCCGGCGCAACCGGTTCTTGCGCCGCTGCACCGGACCGCCGGTCTCGGTGAGCGCTCCCGAGCGCAGCAGCGCCATCGCGGCCCGCTGCGACGCGGTCGGCCGCGACGATTGAACGGGCGCCGCGGGTTCGAGCCCCTCCAGCGTCTCGACGGCGGCGACCAGCCGGGGGGTCGCGGGCTCGTCGAGCCCGTGGGGACGGATGAACTCGCGGATGAACCGCTCGCTGTGGGCCCTGGCCTCGTCAGGCGTTTCGAGGGCGCGCTCGAGCTGGCGCTCGTGCTCGTCGAAGGTCTGCGCCACCTGGAGCATCCCGCCACCGATTCGGACGAGGTGGTGGAAGTGAACCGACCCCTCCTGCACCTCCCGGTACTCCGGGTCGAGCACCGTCAGGACCTGCCGGCCCACGATCGCGCTCTCGATCAAGGCGCTCGTGTTGACGCCCACCACGGCACTCGAGTGGTAGATGGAGTCGTAGTAGGCCGAGCGTTTGTCCACGTCGGTGGGGTTGGACCCGGAGGGCGGCCAGACAGCGACGCCTTCGAGCTCCGCGAGCTCCCGCTGCTCCGGCGTTCTTCCGTCGAGCGGATTGGTGGGATGCGGCCTGACGAGGACGCCGACCTCCGCGAGGCGCTCGGAGTCGTCGCGGATCTGCCCGATCCACCGGTTGATGAACGGCGCCTCGTCCGGGGCGATGAAGCTCGATGACCCCACGTAGAGGATGTACGGCTGCCCGGGGTCCAGGCCGCGGGCGCGGCAGAACTCCTCGCGAGTCGTGCTCGGCGACCAGTCGAACCAGTGGTCGTAGGCGTTGGCACCGGTCGCGACGACCCGCTCCGCGGGGACTCCGTGGAGGTCGATGGCCTCGGCGACCTGGGCGTCGTTCCACACGGTGACCACGTCGGGGATCTCCTGGATGACGCCCTTGGTGGTCAGGTTGTCCCAGCTCGCGACGAGCAGCGCGGTCGGGATCCGAAGCTTGCGCGCGGCGCGCACGTAGTCGAGCTGGGGGACGCCCAACTCCAGCAGAGGCGTGACGAGGACCGCGTCGGGATCCTGGTCGACGATGTAGTCGACGACGACCTCCGGGGTCGGGATCGATCGCTCGAGCGCCCGCGCCGCCGAGTCCAGTGTCTGCCGGCGCTCGGGCGACCGGAAGGTGTCCTGGCGCGCGAGCTCGACCATCGCCCTGGGAGCTCGCGCCTCGACACGCTCTCGCAGGCGATCGGCGTGACTGAACTCCGGCGCCAGGTATCGCAGATAGTCGATGCCGGTGCGAAGCTGCTTCGCGGCGGTCGCCTCGCGCGTCTTCGGGCGCTTGGGCGTGTTGCCGAAGGTGATGGAGGGATAGGTCTGAGCCAGGTCATGGACCAGGTCCTCCTGGGCCTCGAGGCCGATCTTGTAGCGATCGAAGGCGAGATGGACCTCGTGGCCGCGCTCTCCGAGGCCTCGGAGCATCGACTCGAAGTTCCTGATGTGCCCAGGGTGAGACGCGAAGAACAGGATTTTCATCTCACGCCGTCCACAATCGTGCGGTCGCCGTCGCGACGCGGTTCCCGTGCCGGATTCCAGCCACAATCAACTCCCTGACGCTGTCGAGCCAGCGTTCGCTTCAGACGCCGACTCGCCCGCATGCTAGCGGAGGGTTGGATGATTCTCATGCGATGCGCAGGGGCGGCGGAGGCGATACCCGTCCAGCCGCGATCCCTCGTCGGTACGCTGGAAGGCGATGTTTGGGCGCGGGGCCAGGGACGGGTTGAGTGTGGAAGACGCGGCAGCCGGACAAACCGGACCGGGCGCACTCCCGAACGTGATCGTCATCGGGGCGATGAAGTGCGGGAGCACGAGCCTGCATAGGTACCTGGACGCGCATCCTCAGGTCGCGATGTCCGCGGGCAAGGAGTTGAACTTCTTCTACCGGGAGGGGAAGTGGGAGGAGAAGGGGCTGGACTGGTATCGAAGCCAGTTCGACCCCGGGGCGCCCGTGCGCGGGGAGTCCTCCGTCAACTACACGAAGAGCCCCCAGGCCGCTGCCGTCAGCGCAGAACGCATGCACCAGGTGGTTCCGGACGCGAAGCTCATCTATCTCGTTCGACATCCGATCGACCGGGCGGTCTCGCACTACCTGCATACACGCGCTGCGGGCAACGAGCACAGGGCCCTCTCCGGCGCGCTGCGTGACTTCGACGAGCCTTATGTGACACGCGGGCTCTACTACGCGAACGTCGAGCCGTTCCTCGACCAGTTTCCCCGCGACAGCTTGCTCGTGATCCCGCAGGAGGCCCTGCTGGCCCGGAGGCCGGAAGCGCTGCGGACCGTGTTCTCCTTCCTGGGTATCGACTCCGACGTGGAGGCGCCCGAGTTCTCGACGTTGTGGGAGACGGCGGCGTCGAAGGTCGAAGGCGCTGAGGAGGGCGAGAGCCCCACGGTGCACGAGGCGGCTCAGCTCGACCCCCATCTGAGGGAGTCGTTGATCGAGTACTACCGCAAGGACTTCAAGCGCATCCGGCGGCTGGTCGCGCATCAGTTCCGGGCCGCGTGGCGCCTTGAGAAGAACCAGAAGAGTTAGACGCACGGGCGGCCGAGGGCCATTGGATAGCATCGCGGGCCGCACGAATTCGGACGCGGAGGGAATTAGAGAATGCCGGAAGACAAAGGCGAGAAGAAGAAGGAAAAGGCGGAGAAGTACCCGCCCGGCGTGCAGGCGCGCCGCCTGATCCGCAATGCACGCCAAGAGGCGAACGACGGAGAGCCCACGCCGAAGGCGCAGTTCCTGATGCAAGAGGCGAGTGTCATGGCGACGCTCGATCTCGCCGACGCCATCCGGGAGCAGCAGCAGTCCTAGTCGCGCTCGGCCTGCCGGCCTACAACGGCGCGAGGTACGTCGACGAGGCGATTCGCTCGCTGCGGAGCCAGGCGTACGCCGACTTCGTGCTTGTCTGCTGCGACGACGCGTCCGACGACGGCACGGCCGACATCCTCAAACGGCATGCCGCCGAGGACGAGCGCGTCGTCGTGCGGCACTCGGAATCCCGGCTCGGGCTGATCGGGAACTGGCGCCGGACGTTCGCAACGGCGCGGGAGCTGGCGCCCGATGCACGCTACTTCGCGTGGGCGAGCGACCACGACGTGTGGCATCCGCAGTGGCTCGAGCGGCTCGTCGATCGCCTCGAGACCCATCCCGAAGCCGTGCTCGCCTACCCGCTGAACGTGGGCGTCGACGACGATGGCGCGACGGTCAGGGAACCGTGGCGTTTCGACACCGTCGGGATCCGGGATACGCGACGGCGACTCGAGGCTTCGGTTCGCGGCATGGTGCCGGGGAGCATGGTCTACGGCCTCTACCGCGCCGAGCCGCTCGCCCGCTGCGGCGTGTATCGGCCGGTCCTCGTTCCCGATCGCCTTCTCCTGTCGGAGCTAGCCCTGTTCGGAGAGTTCCACCAGGTTCCAGAGGTCCTGTGGTCGCGGCGCTACCGGGAGGGAACCAGGGTGAGTGCGCGCCGGCAGCGCAGCGCGTTCTTCCCGCGTGGCGCGCCGGCCTACGCGTACCTGCCGTGGCCTCTCACGCACACGGCAGTCATCGGATGGGACCTCGTCATCCGTGGTGCGGGGCGTCCACGCTACGGCCGCGTGACCGGAGCCGCTGTCACCGCGTGGTACCTGGGCCGGGCCAGCGCACTTGCCGCGTATCGGCGGGCACGGACCATCGGCCACCACGTGAAGCGTCGGATCGCTCCAAGAGGCGGGCGCGCGGCCGGCTGAGACCCGACGAACGCCTATTCCGTCGGGGCCGGCCGGCGTTTCGACGGGTAGAAGGCCCGTTCCAGATCTGCGATCGCCTCGCCCTTCCCCCCGCGTGCAAGCTCTTGCTGGGTTTCGCGCGGACCTGACCTCGCGAGCTTCTCGAGCTCATCGGCGGCGAGCGGTGTCGCAGGCTGGTCGAGGCCGTGCGGGCGTACGAACGCCTCCAGGAACTTCCGGGAGCGGTCCTCGACCTGCTCGCGGTCCTCGTTGCGTATCGCCGCCGACGAGCTCGAGAAGCTCGCGAGGTCAGGTCCGCGCGAAACCCAGCAAGAGCTTGCACGCGGGGGGAAGGGCGAGGCGATCGCAGATCTGGAACGGGCCT
>Ga0075365_10000168_pt1 | contig 20922 bp, 18 predicted proteins | sample EndMetdeltDD1765_FD_71387 | JGI IMG/M metagenome (GOLD analysis project Ga0075365, IMG submission 71387) | Populus endosphere microbial communities from Tennessee, USA - Endosphere MetaG P. deltoides DD176-5 | ecosystem: Host-associated > Plants > Roots > Endosphere | place: USA: Tennessee... | reverse complement strand
GTGCCCTTCGTGATGGCGGACGCCACCACGCTGACCGAAGCCGGCTATGTCGGCGAAGACGTCGAGAACATCATCCAGAAGCTGCTGCAAAGCTGCAACTACGAGGTGGAGCGGGCCCAGCGCGGCATCGTCTACATCGACGAGATCGACAAGATCTCGCGCAAGTCGGACAACCCGTCGATCACCCGTGACGTCTCGGGCGAGGGCGTGCAGCAGGCGCTGCTGAAACTCATCGAAGGCACGATGGCCAGCGTGCCGCCGCAGGGCGGGCGCAAGCATCCGAACCAGGACTTCCTGCAGATCGACACGACCAACATCCTGTTCATCTGCGGCGGAGCGTTCTCTGGCCTCGAAAAGGTGATCGAGCAGCGCACGGAGTCCTCGGGCATCGGCTTCGGCGCCACCGTCAAGAGCAAGAAGCAGCGCAGCCTGTCGGACATGTTCCGCGAGGTGGAGCCGGAAGACCTGATCAAGTTCGGCCTGATCCCCGAATTGGTGGGCCGCATGCCGGTCGTCGCCACGCTGGCCGAACTGAGCGAGGACGCGCTGGTGCAGATCCTGACCGAGCCGAAGAACGCTCTGGTCAAGCAATACGGCAAGCTGCTGGCCATGGAAGGCGTGGACCTGGAGATCCGCCCCAACGCGCTCAAGGCGATCGCCCGCAAGGCGCTGGCGCGCAAGACCGGCGCCCGCGGCCTGCGTTCGATCCTGGAGCAGTCGCTGATCGACACGATGTTCGAGCTGCCCAACACCTCCAACGTGGACAAGGTCGTCGTCGACGAATCCACGATCGAGGAAAACAAGCCGCCCCTGCTTGTGTACCGCGAAGCCGCCAGGAAGGCCTGAGCTGCGCGCCACTGACGCCCTGGTGAGAGTTGCAACAAACCTCGCCCCGCCGCCCCCAGCGGGCGGCGCATGGGTTGAAAATCACCCGATACGGGCCATATTCGTCGGGTAACACAAAGGATAAGCATGTCCGGACACATTCCACTGCCTGCCACCGCGATCGACCTGCCGCTGCTGCCGCTGCGCGACGTCGTGGTCTTCCCCCACATGGTGATCCCGCTGTTCGTCGGCCGTCCCAAGAGCATCAAGGCGCTCGAGACGGCGATGGAGGCGGAGCGCCGCATCATGCTGGTGGCGCAGAAGGCCGCCGCCAAGGACGAACCGTCGGTCTCCGACATGTTCGAGGTCGGCTGCGTCTCCACCATCCTGCAGATGCTCAAGCTTCCCGACGGCACGGTGAAAGTGCTGGTGGAAGGCCAGCAGCGCGCCCGCGTCAACCGCATCGATGACGGCGAGGCCCACTTCGTCGCCAACGTCACTCCCGTCGAGGCTGCCGCCGGCGAACAGAAGTCAAGCGAGATCGAGGCGCTGCGCCGCGCCGTGATGCAGCAGTTCGACCAGTACGTGAAGTTGAACAAGAAGATCCCGCCGGAGATCCTCACGTCGATCTCGAGCATCGACGATCCGGGCCGGCTGGCGGACACCATCGCCGCCCACCTGCCGCTCAAGCTCGATAACAAGCAGATCGTGCTGGACCTGGCCGACGTCAAGCTGCGGCTGGAGAACCTGTTCGAGCAGATCGAGCGCGAGGTCGACATCCTGAACGTCGACAAGAAGATCCGCGGCCGCGTCAAGCGCCAGATGGAGAAGAACCAGAGGGACTTCTACCTCAACGAGCAGGTCAAGGCCATCCAGAAGGAACTCGGCGAGGGCGAAGAAGGCGCCGACATCGAAGAGATCGAGAAGAAGATCAAGGCCGCCAAGATGCCCAAGGAGGCGTTGAAGAAGGCCGAGGGCGAGTTCAAGAAGCTCAAGCTGATGTCGCCCATGTCGGCCGAGGCCACTGTCGTTCGCAACTACATCGACGTGCTCACCGGCCTGCCGTGGAGCAAGAAGACCAAGATCAAGCATGACCTGGCGCATGCCGAGGGCGTGCTCAACGAGGACCACTACGGCCTCGAGAAGGTCAAGGACCGGATCCTCGAATATCTCGCGGTGCAGCAGCGCGTGGACAAGGTGAAGGCGCCGATCCTGTGCCTGGTCGGCCCTCCGGGCGTCGGCAAGACCTCGCTCGGGCAGTCGATCGCCAAGGCGACCGGCCGCAAGTACGTCCGCATGGCGCTGGGCGGCATGCGCGACGAAGCGGAGATCCGCGGGCATCGCCGCACCTACATCGGCGCCATGCCGGGCAAGGTGCTGCAAAGCCTGAACAAGGTGGGCACGCGCAATCCGCTGTTCCTGCTGGACGAGATCGACAAGCTCGGCACGGATTTCCGTGGCGACCCGTCGAGCGCGCTGCTGGAAGTGCTGGACCCGGAGCAGAACCACAAGTTCGGAGACCACTACGTCGAGGTCGATTTCGACCTGTCGGACGTGATGTTCGTGGCCACCTCCAACTCGATGAACATCCCGCCGGCATTGCTGGACCGGATGGAAGTGATCCGCCTGTCGGGTTACACCGAGGACGAGAAGACCAACATCGCCATCAAGTACCTGCTGCCCAAGCAGATGAAGAACAACGGCGTGAAGGATGACGAACTGCTGGTCACCGAAGAGGCGATCCGCGACATCGTGCGCTACTACACGCGCGAAGCCGGCGTGCGCTCGCTCGAACGCGAGCTGTCCAAGATCTGCCGCAAGGTGGTCAAGGGCCTGCAGCTCAAGAAGATGACGCCGAAGGTGCAGGTCGACGGCGAGAACCTCAACGACTTCCTGGGTGTGCGCAAGTTCACCTACGGCCGTGCCGAGAACCAGAACCAGGTCGGCCAGGTGGTCGGCCTCGCGTGGACCGAAGTCGGCGGCGACCTGCTGACGATCGAAGGCGCGCTGATGCCGGGCAAGGGCATCATCACGACGACGGGTTCGCTCGGCGACGTGATGAAGGAATCGGTGGCGGCGGCCCGCACCGTGGTGCGCAGCCGTGCCCGCGCGCTCGGCATCAAGGACGAAGTGTTCGAGAAGAAGGACATGCACATCCACGTGCCGGACGGCGCAACGCCCAAGGACGGCCCGAGCGCCGGTGCTGCGATGACGACGGCCATCGTCTCCGCGATGACCGGCATCCCGGTGCGCGGCGATGTCGCGATGACGGGCGAGATCACGCTGCGCGGCGAGGTCACGGCGATCGGCGGCCTGAAGGAAAAGCTGCTGGCGGCATTGCGCGGCGGCATCAAGACGGTGCTGATCCCGGAAGAGAACGCCAAGGACCTGCAGGACATCCCGGACAACGTGAAGGCGGGCCTGGAGATCGTGCCGGTGAAGTGGATCGACAAGGTGCTGGAAGTGGCGCTGGAGCGCCAGCCCACGCCGCTGCCGGAAGAAGATGCTGCGCCTGCTGCCGCTGCGGAAACGCCGGCTGTCGCGGGCACTGCTCCGGTCGCGACGACGGTGTCTGTAAAACATTAGGGCCTGCTTGCAGGGCGGCTGAAAAGTACGCTATAATTCGAGGCTCGAAATGCGGGAATAGCTCAGTTGGTAGAGCGCAACCTTGCCAAGGTTGAGGTCGAGAGTTCGAGACTCTTTTCCCGCTCCAGTTTGATAAAAGGGAAGCTCCGGCTTCCCTTTTGCTTGGCGCGATAGCAAATCGGTTATGCACCGGATTGCAAATCCGGTTAGCCCAGTTCGACTCTGGGTCGCGCCTCCAGTCTCAGCCCCGGCAACCGACGTTGCCGGGGCTGTTTTGTTTCACAATGGGCAATACGCAGCCTGCCTCGATGGTGAAATTGGTAGACACAGCGGACTTAAAATCCGCCGCTTTCCTGAAAAGGGGCGTGCCGGTTCGAGTCCGGCTCGAGGCACCAGACGGAGATCACGATGTCACGCTACAACGCCCCCTTTGAAATCCATGTCCACGGCGACGTGCCGCTACGCGCCGACGTGACCTTCGCCCAGCTGCAGGACGCCCTCAAGCCGCTGTGGAAATACGCCGGCGCCAAGTCGCTGGCCGATGGCGCCGAGAGCGCCTACGAGGAAGAGCCGGGCATCAAGTTCGACGCGCCCGAGCATCTGCTGCGCATGTGCTGGACCGTGTCGGGCGACGAAGACTTCCGCCAGTCGCTCGACGAGATGTGCATGAGCCTGAACGAACTGGCGGAGCAGGGTGCCGCGATCGAAATCACTTTCTACGACGCCGAATTCGACGAAGAGGAAGAGAGCGATGACGCGGAGTCGCGCGATGACTTCGTGATGCTGTTCGTCGGCCCGACGCCGGCGGCCATCATGCAGGTGCAGCGGGACCTGCTGGTGCAGGACGTGATCAACCTGATGGAGCGCCACTTCGATGGCTCCGAGCTGTCGGGCGTTGTCGCCGAGGTGGACAAGCTTTTCAGCCAGCGCTTCGACGCGCTGGTGAATTCGCTGGAGATCGGCAAGCCGCCGCGCGGCACCGGCGGTTCCGGCAGCTCCGGCCACGGCAGCGGCGGCCGCCGCCCGCGTCACCTGCACTGAGCACGCCAAAGCGCCCGGTCACCGCGGGCCGGTACCATTCGCTCCAACAGACGAGGAGCGGCGATGGCATTGTTTCCCCAGGAAGCGCTGAACGAGGGCGTGCGCAAGCGCGAGGTGTTCGGCTGGGCGATGTACGACTTCGCCAACTCCGGCTACACCACAGTGGTGATCACGGCCGTGTTCGCGGCGTATTTCGTCGGCGGCATCGCCGGCAAGGCGCCATGGGCGACCTTCGCCTGGACCGCGGCGCTGAGCATCTCCTATGCGATCGTGATGCTCACCATGCCCAGCCTCGGCGCCTACGCCGACCTGCGCGCGGCCAAGAAGAAGCTGCTCGCGCTCGTCACGTTCGCCTGCGTCGTGAGCACCGCCGGCCTGGCGTTCGCCGGGCCGGGGAGCGTTGCGCTGGCGATGCTGCTGGTGATCGTCTCGAACACCTTCTATTCCTACGGCGAGTCGCTGACCGCCGCGTTCCTGCCGGAACTTGCGCGCTCCGAGTCGCTCGGCAAGGTGAGCGGCTGGGGCTGGGGCTTCGGCTACTTCGGCGGCATGCTGGCGCTGGGCATCTGCCTGGGGTATGTGTTGTGGGCGCAGGCCCATGACATTCCCGCGCAGCAGTTTGTGCCTGTGACCATGGTCATCACCGCGGCGCTCTACGGCCTGGCCTCGCTGGCCACCTTCTGGCTGCTGCATGAGCGCGCTACGCCCAACCCGGTGGCGCTGCGCGAGGGCGGGTTGAAGGCATCGTTGCAGCAGTTGCAGCGCACCTTCTCGCAGGCGCGCAACTACAAGGACTTCATGTGGCTGCTGGCCTGCGCCGTGTTCTACCAGGGCGGTGTGGCGGTGGCGATCACGCTGGCCGCGATCTATGCCGAACAGGTGATCGGCTTCTTGCCGCAGGAAACCATGGTGCTGATCTTCGTGCTGAACCTGGCGGCCGCCGGCGGCGCGTTCGGCTGGGGCTACTTCCAGGACCGCGTCGGCCACAAGCTGGCGCTGGGGATCACGCTGGTCGGCTGGATCGCCACCTGCGTCATCGCCGCCGTCACCACCACCAAGGGGGGCTTCTGGTACGCCGCCGCCATCGCCGGCCTGTGCATGGGATCGAGCCAGTCGGCCGGCCGCGCGATGGCTGGCATGTTCGCGCCGCGCCGTCAGCTGGCGGAGTTCTACGGCCTCTGGACCTTCGCCATCCGCCTTGCCAGCATCGTCGGGCCCCTGAGCTACGGGGCGATCACCTGGATGACGGGCGGCGACCAGCGCAAGGCGATCCTGTCGACGGCGTTGTTGTTCGTGATCGGATTGGTGCTGTTGGTCCGCATCGACGTCGCGCGCGGTCGCCAGGCCGCGGCCGAGGCGGACGCGGCGACCTAGAGCCAGCGGGAAGCTGAGAGCTCGAGCCGGGCGATGTCGCCGGTCGACAGATAGGCGACGGCTCCCGCGCCCTCCGCTTTCAGCAGCCCTGCGGCTTCCAGCAGGCGGCGGGTCTGCCGCGCCACCGGCTCGCCTGTTTCCACCAGCCGCACGGCATCGCCCACGACGGTGCGCAAGTGCTGCTGCGCGAACGGATAGTGCGTGCAGCCGAGGACGAGGGTGTCGATCGCTCCCGGCTCACTGCCGAACCGTCCCATGGACGCGATATAGAGCGCGCAGAGTTCCTCGATGCGTCGCGCGTCATGCGATTCGATCGCATCGGCCAGGCCGTCGCAGGGCTGCAGCACGAACTCGGCGCGCTGCTTCAGGCCTTCATGCAGCGCGGCGAACTTGGCGCTGGCGAGCGTCCCGCGCGTCGCGAGCACGCCGATCCGTCCGGTGCGGGTCAACGCCAGCGCGGGCTTGAGCGCCGGCTCGACGCCGACAATCGGCAGGCCGGGCAGCTGCTCGCGCAGCAGATGCACGGCTGCTGCAGTTGCCGTGTTGCAGGCGATCACCAGCGCCTTGATCGCGTGTTCCTCCAGCAGCCGCTGCGCGATTGCGCGGGCCCGCTCCACCACGAAGGAATCCTCGCGCTCGCCGTAAGGCGCGAACCCTGAGTCGGCGAGATAGACGAAACGCTCGGCGGGCAGCTCCGCGCGCAGCGCGCGCAGGATGCTCAGGCCGCCGACGCCGCTGTCGAAGACCCCGATCGGGGAAATGGGGTCAGACTCCAATTACGCTGCAGCGACGGCGATGTTCTTGAACTGGCCGGTCGCGATCTTCTTGGACCACTCGGCGGGACCGGTGGTGTGCACGCTCGTGCCATTGGCGTCCACCGCCACGGTGACCGGCATGTCGACCACGTCGAATTCGTAGATGGCCTCCATGCCCAGGTCGGCGAAGCCCAGCACGCGCGAGGTCTTGATCGCCTTGGACACGAGGTAAGCTGCGCCGCCGACCGCCATCAGGTAGGCAGCCTTGTGCCTGCGGATCGACTCGATCGCTTCCGGGCCGCGCTCGGACTTGCCGATCATGCCGATCAGTCCGGTCTGGCCCAGCATCATGTCGGTGAACTTGTCCATGCGGGTGGATGTCGTCGGGCCGGCGGGGCCCACGACCTCGTCACGCACCGGGTCGACCGGGCCGACGTAGTAGATGACGCGGTTGGCGAAGTCCACCGGCAGTTTCTCGCCCCTGGCCAGCATGTCCTGGATCCGCTTGTGGGCTGCGTCGCGGCCGGTCAGCATCTTTCCGTTCAGCAGCAGGGTCTGGCCCGCCTTCCAGGTGGCGATCTCCTCCTTCGTCAGCGTGTCCAGATTCACGCGCTTGCTCTTTTCCGTGTCCGGCGCCCACTGCACTTGCGGCCACAGGTCCAGGCTCGGCGGATCGAGGTACACAGGGCCGGAGCCGTCCATCACGAAGTGCGCGTGGCGGGTCGCCGCGCAGTTCGGGATCATGGCCACCGGCTTGCCGGCAGCATGGCAGGGGAACATCTTGATCTTGATGTCCAGCACGGTCGTCAGCCCGCCCAGGCCTTGCGCGCCGATGCCCAGCGCGTTGACTTTCTCGAACAGTTCCAGCCGCATCTCCTCGAGCTGCGACAGCTTGTCGCGGCGCGCCGCCTTGGCCTGCAGCTCGTACATGTCGATGTCTTCCATCAGCGCTTCCTTGGCCAGCAGCACGGATTTCTCCGCGGTGCCGCCGATGCCGATGCCCAGCATGCCGGGCGGGCACCAGCCGGCGCCCATGGTCGGAACGGTCTTGAGCACCCAGTCGACGATCGAGTCCGATGGATTGAGCATCATCATCTTGCTCTTGTTCTCGCTTCCGCCGCCCTTGGCTGCAACGGTGACGTCCACCTTGTTGCCGGGAACCAGTTCGACGTTGACGACGGCTGGCGCGTTGTCGTTGGTGTTCTTGCGCGCGAAGTGCGGATCGGCCACGACCGACGCGCGCAGCGTGTTGTCGGGATGGAGGTAGGCGCGGCGCACGCCTTCGTTGACCGCGTCTTCCATGCTGCCGCCGAAGCCTTCCAGCCTGCACTCCATGCCGATCTTCAGGAACACGTTGACGATGCCGGTGTCCTGGCAGATCGGGCGATGGCCCGTCGCGCTCATCTTGCTGTTGGTCAGGATCTGCGCGATCGCATCCTTAGCCGCCGGGCTCTGCTCGCGCTCGTAGGCGCGAGCCAGGTGGGCGATGTAGTCGGCGGGGTGGTAGTAGCTGATGTACTGCAGCGCGGCGGCGATCGATTCGACGAGATCGTCGTGGCGAATGGTGGTGGTCATGGTGTTGGCAGTCAGGGAGAGCGACCCTCCATTATCCCAAACGCCAATCAGGCTCCCTCGAGCCGGGCTCGGTATGCTCGCCGCCTGCTCAGTCGTCGGCGTCCGCGTCCTGGTGGACGGCTTCCACCAGCACCAGTTCTTCCTGCGGGAAGAACCCTTCCTGCTTCCAACCCTCCACGTCCCAGTGCACGAAGACCATCTGGATGGCCGCCATGTCCACCGTCAGGACAGGTCCTCCGGTGACATGCCGGACCTTGTCTCCTTGTTTCATGGGTCTGAATTTGCGGGCCATGGCCAAGGATGGCCTGCATGCGATACCCGGTCTGTAGGACCCCGGCCGTGGCGGCCAAGGCGGATGGCCCGGCCGTGAAGAAGTTTTACCGCCTTTGGCGCGACAATCGGTTCCTGTGTCGCAATGCACGGGGAACACCATGGAGACGCGGATTGAACGGGACAGCTTCGGCCCGATCGAAGTGCCGGCCGGCCGGCTGTGGGGCGCGCAGACCCAGCGCTCGCTGATCAACTTCAACATCTCGGGCGAGCGCATGCCACGCGAGCTGATCCGCGCCTTGGCGCAGATCAAGCGCTCGTCGGCGGTGGTCAACAACCTGCTCGGCCTGCTGGCGCAGGACAAGGCGGCCGCCATCATCGCGGCGGCAGACGAGGTGATCGCCGGCCTGCACGCCGACGAATTCCCGCTGGTCGTGTGGCAGACCGGCTCGGGCACGCAGACCAACATGAACATGAACGAGGTGCTGGCCAACCGCGCGAGCGAGTTGCTCGGCGGCGCGCGCGGCGAGGGCCGGCTGGTGCACCCGAACGACGACGTCAACAAGAGCCAGTCGTCCAACGACGTGTTCCCGACGGCGATGCACGTTGCCGCGGTGGAGGGCCTGATGCACCGGCTCGCGCCCGCCGTGATGAAGCTGCGCGCGACGCTCCACGCCAAGGCGCACGAATTCAGGGACATCGTCAAGATCGGCCGCACCCACCTGCAGGACGCCACGCCGCTCACCCTGGGCCAGGAATTTTCCGGCTATGCGGCGCAGCTCGAACAGGGCGACCGCCACCTGCACGGCGCGCTGCCGCACCTGTGCGAGCTGGCGCTGGGCGGCACGGCCGTCGGCACGGGCTTGAACGCACCGGCCGGCTACGCGGAGAACGTGGCCGGCGAGTTGTCTCGGCTGACCGGCCTGCCTTTCGTCACTGCGCCCAGCAAGTTCGAGGCGATGGCCAGCTGCGACGCGCTGGTCCACGCGCACGGCGCGCTCAAGACGCTGGCCGCCAGCATGATGAAGATCGCCAACGACATCCGCTGGCTGGCCAGCGGCCCGCGCAGCGGCATCGGCGAGATCAGCATCCCGGAGAACGAGCCGGGCTCGTCGATCATGCCCGGCAAGGTCAACCCCACCCAGAGCGAGGCGGTCACGATGCTGTGCTGCCAGGTGTTCGGCAACGACGTCGCCATCAACATCGGCGGGGCCTCCGGAAACTTCGAGCTGAACGTCTATCGGCCGCTGATCGCCAACGCATTCCTGCAAAGCGTCCGGTTGCTGGCCGACGGCATGGTGAGCTTCAACGACCATTGCGCGATCGGCATCCAGCCAAACACGGAGCGGATCGCGGAACTCGTCGGCCGCTCGCTGATGCTGGTCACCGCGCTCAATCCGCACATCGGCTACGACAAGGCGGCCGAGATCGCCAAGAAGGCGCACAAGGAGGGAACCAGCCTGCGAGAAGCGGCACTGGCCAGCGGCTACCTCACCGGCGAGCAGTTCGACCTGTGGGTGCGGCCCGAGAAGATGGTGTGAGCCACTGGGCTCAGTGGGGCTTGCTGTTGGCGATGCCCGACATGATCTTGTCGGTGTAGGCGATCGCGATGGCCGAAAGCAGGAAGGTGATGTGGATCACCGTCTGCGCCACCAGCACGCGGTCCGTGTAGTTGTCGGCGTTGATGAAGGTCTTGAGCAGGTGGATCGACGAGATGCCGATGATGGCCGTGGCCAGCTTGACCTTGAGCACCGAGGCGTTCACGTGGCTGAGCCACTCGGGCTGGTCGCGGTGGCCCTCCAGGCCCATGCGGCTGACGAAGGTTTCGTAGCCGCCCACGATCACCATGATCAGCAGGTTGGAGATCATCACCACGTCGATCAGCGCCAGCACCACCAGCATGATCACGGTTTCGTTCAGCGAGGTCACCGGCGCCGTGGTCTTGTAGCCGATGCTGGTGATGAGCGCCTGCAGCGCAGTCTGGCTGCCGAAGCCGGCCTCGATCAGGTGCCACAGTTCGACCACGAAATGCACGACGTACACCGCCTGCGCCGCGATCAAGCCGAGATACAACGGCAGTTGCAGCCAGCGGCTGGCGAAGATCAGATTGGGCAGCGGGCGCAGGGGAGAGGCTTTTTTCAGGATCGGGTCGTCGTTCATTCGGTCCGGTCAGGGTTTGTACGCTGCGGCGATTGTAGGGGCGGCCTACCGTGCAGCCGCGGTCTCGGGTAGATTTGTAAGCCTCGTGCCAGTCAGTGGCTTGTAAGTGGTTCGGGTGACATTCACCTCCAATCGAAACCAAGTGGAGACAGCCCAATGAGCGCAATCGAATCGGTCCTGGTTGAAAACCGCGTGTTCCCGCCGCCGGAAGACGCCGTCAAGCGGGCGCGCATCTCGGGCATGGAGGCCTACGAAGCGCTGTGCGACGAGGCGGAGAAAGACTTCGAGGGTTTCTGGGCGCGCCTGGCGCGCGAGAACCTGGCCTGGACCAGGCCGTTCACGAAGACGCTCGATGAATCGAAAGCGCCGTTCTACAGGTGGTTCCATGACGGCGAGCTCAACGCCTCGGCCAACTGCCTGGACAAGCACATGGGCACGCCGGTGGAGAACAAGGATGCCATCGTCTTCGAGGCCGATGATGGCACCGTGACACGCATCACCTACAAGCAGCTGCTCGGCCGCGTAAGTCAATTCGCCAATGCGCTCAAGGCGCAAGGCGTGAACAAGGGCGACCGCGTCATCATCTACATGCCGATGACGATCGAGGGCGTGGTGGCGATGCAGGCCTGCGCTCGCATCGGCGCCACCCACAGCGTGGTGTTCGGCGGCTTCTCGGCCAAGGCGCTCAACGAGCGCATCATCGACGCCGGCGCCGTTGCAGTGATCACAGCCAACTTCCAGATGCGCGGCGGCAAGGAATTGCCGCTCAAGGCCATCGTGGACGAAGCGATCGCCATTGGCGGCTGCACAACGCTCAAGAGCGTGCTGGTCTACATGCGCACACCGACCGCCTGCAACATGGTGGCGGGACGCGACAAGACCTTCGACGAAGCGCTGAAGGGCCAATCCGAGGTGTGCGCGCCAGTGCCGGTGAATGCCGAGCATCCGCTGTTCATCCTCTACACCTCCGGCTCCACCGGCAAGCCCAAGGGCGTGCAGCACTCCACCGCCGGCTACCTGCTGTGGGCCAAGGTGACCATGGACTGGACCTTCGACATCCAGCCGTCGGATGTGTTCTGGTGCACGGCGGACATCGGCTGGGTCACTGGCCACAGCTACGTTGCCTACGGACCCCTTGCCGCCGGCGCCACCCAGGTGGTGTTCGAAGGCATCCCGACCTATCCGAATGCCGGCCGCTTCTGGGAGATGATCCAGAAGCACAAGGTGACCGTGTTCTACACGGCGCCGACGGCGATCCGGTCGCTCATCAAGGCCGCCGAGGGCGACGAGAAGATCCACCCGAAGCGCTATGACCTCACCAGCCTGCGCATCCTGGGGTCGGTGGGCGAGCCGATCAATCCCGAGGCCTGGATGTGGTACCACAGGCACGTCGGCGGCGAGCGCTGCCCGATCGTGGACACCTTCTGGCAGACCGAGACCGGCGGCCATATGATCACGCCGCTGCCGGGCGCGACGCCGCTGGTGCCGGGCTCCTGCACGCTGCCGCTGCCGGGCATCATGGCGGCCATCGTCGACGAGGTCGGCAAGGACGTGCCCAACGGCTCAGGTGGCATGCTGGTCGTCAAGCGCCCCTGGCCGTCGATGATCCGCAACATCTGGGGTGACCCGGAACGCTACAAGAAGAGCTACTTCCCCGAGGAAATGGGCGGCAAGTACTACCTCGCCGGAGACGGCGCAGTGCGCAGCGCGGACCGGGGTTATTTCCGCATCACGGGACGGATCGACGATGTGCTCAACGTCTCGGGACACCGCCTCGGCACGATGGAGATCGAATCGGCCCTGGTGTCGATGACCGAGCTCGTGGCGGAAGCGGCCGTCGTCGGGCGTCCCGACGAGATGACGGGGGAGGCGGTCTGCGCCTTTGTCGTGCTCAAGCGCTCGCGTCCCACCGGCGAGGAGGCCCAGAAGATCGCCACGCAGCTGCGCAACTGGGTGGCCAAGGAAATCGGACCGATCGCCAAGCCCAAGGACATCCGCTTCGGCGACAACCTGCCCAAGACCCGCAGCGGCAAGATCATGCGCCGCCTGCTGCGCTCCATTGCCAAGGGCGAGGCGATCACCCAGGACACCAGCACCCTGGAAAACCCCGCGATCCTGGAGCAGCTGGCCGAAAAGCTTTAGGTATCGTTGGGGCGAACTAATTGCTACGATGCAGGATGGCCATCAAACCTGTGTCGATCGCCCGGTCCAAGACGCGGAAAGTCCAGCAGGACATCAGCGTTGCGGAATCGGAATTGCATGAAAGCAACCAGGTTCTCGTGGAAACCGGCGTCGGCAAGGTCGCCACCGCGGCATCGGTCAAGAAGGCAGTCGCCCAGAACATCGAAGTCGAAGGAAAGCTTCACGACGCCGTCGACGAACTCGCGGCCGTCAGCGCCTTGCTGAAGATCGCGGAGAAAAAGGCCGCGGGGCAGGGCGAAGAAGCGGCCGCCGGCCACCGGTCCGGCGAGGGAATCGACAGCGTCATGGCCCATCTGGGCGCGGCCGCCAAGGGACGTGAACGCCGGGACAAGACGAGCTGAGCCGCACTGCCCAAGCAAAAAGGCCCGCGCGAGCGGGCCTTTTGCTGTGCGGCAGAGCCTTACTTGACGGTCAGCACCCAGGCGGCGAGCTTCTTGGCGTCGGCTTCCGTCACCTGCGGGTTGGCGGGCATGGGCACCGGGCCCCAGACGCCGGAGCCGCCCTTCATGATCTTGACGGCCAGTTTGTCGGCGGCGTCCTTCTGGCCGGCGTACTTGGCGGCCACTTCCTTGTAAGCGGGGCCGACCAGCTTCTTGTCGATTGCATGACAGGCCATGCAGTTCTTGGCGGTGGCCAGGGCCTGGTCTGCGAGGGCCGGGCCGGCGACCGCGGCAGCGGCCAGGAATGCAAAGAGGGCGCGTTTCATCTTTTCCCCACGGGTTGAGTTACATTGTTCAACGCGATTGTAGTGACTGGCGTTGACCTGCGAGCCGGTCTGTCATTGGAGTCAAGAGATGCTTTTCCTGCTCACCGGCGTCGTGCTGCTGGTCCTCTGGTACGGAGAAATCGGGCCCGTCGCCCAGTGGGCCTGGTACGTCGTGTTCGCTCCGTTCGGCCTGGCCGTCGCCTGGTGGGCCTGGGCCGACGCCACCGGCTACACCAAGAAAAAGGCCGTGGAAAAGGAAAACGCCAAGAAGAAGGCCCGCATCGAGAAGAGCCGCGAGGCCATGGGCATCGAGCCGCGCAAGAAGCGCTGACCCGGCTGCCTGGATCCCGGCGCAAGGCCGGGATGACAGTTTGTTGACTGTCATGCCGGGCTTGACCCGGCATCCATCCTCGAATGCCGGGGTTTAGTAATCGTCCAGCACCGCACCCTTCGAGGCGCTCGAGGCGTTGAAAGCGAACTTGGCCTGCACGCCACGCGTGTAGCGGGGCTTCGGCGCCGTCCAGGCCTTGCGCCGCTTGTCGATCTCCGCTGCCGGCACATTGAGTTCCAGCACCAGCTTGTGCGCATCGATGGTGATCGAATCACCTTCGTTGACGAACGCGATCGTGCCGCCGGCCGCGGCTTCCGGGGCGACGTGGCCGACCACCATGCCCCAGGTGCCGCCGGAGAAGCGTCCATCCGTGATCAGGCCTACGCTTTCGCCCAGGCCCGCGCCGATCAGCGCGCCGGTCGGGGCGAGCATCTCGGGCATGCCGGGGCCGCCCTTGGGGCCGAGGTAGCGCAGCACCATCACGTCGCCGGCGACGATCTTGCCGTCGAGGATGGCTTTCAGCGCCGACTGCTCGTCGTCGAACACCCTGGCCGGGCCGGTGATCACCGGGTTCTTCAGGCCCGTGATCTTCGCGACCGCGCCTTCGGGCGACAGGTTGCCCTTGAGGATGGCCAGGTGGCCCTGCGCGTACATCGGCTTGTCGATCGGACGGATCACGTCCTGGTCGGCGCGCGGCGCATCGGGCACGTCCTTGAGCACCTCCGCCAGGGTCTGGCCGGTGATGGTGATGCAGTCGCCGTGCAGGAGGCCCGCCTTCAGCAGGATCTTCATCACCTGCGGAATACCGCCGGCCTTGTGCAGGTCGACGGCCAGGTACTTGCCCGAGGGCTTGAGGTCGCACAGCACGGGCGTCTTCTTGCGGATGCGCTCGAAGTCGTCGATCGTCCACTCCACTTCGGCGGCGTGCGCGATGGCCAGGAAGTGCAGCACCGCGTTGGTCGATCCGCCGGTGGCCATGATGACGGCGACGGCGTTCTCGATCGCTTTCTTCGTCACGATGTCGCGCGGCTTGATGTCCTTGCGGATGGCCTCCACGAGAACGCGTGCCGATTCCTTTGCCGACGTCACCTTCTCGTCGTGCGGATTGGCCATGGTCGACGAGTAGGGCAGGGAGATGCCCAGCGCCTCGAAGGCGCTCGACATCGTGTTGGCGGTGTACATGCCGCCGCAGGAGCCGGTGCCGGGGATGGCGCGCATCTCGATCTCGCGCAGGTCCTCGTCGGTCATGTTGCCGGCGGCGTTCTGGCCCACGGCCTCGAACACGCTGACGATGTTCAGGTCCTGGCCCTTGTAGTGGCCCGGCAGGATGGTGCCGCCGTAGACGTAGATCGCGGGTACGTTGGCGCGCAGCATCCCCATCAGGCCGCCCGGCATGTTCTTGTCGCAGCCGCCGACCACCAGCACGCCGTCCATCCACTGGCCCTGCACGCAGGTCTCGACGCAGTCCGAGATCACCTCGCGGCTGACCAGCGAGTACTTCATGCCCTCGGTGCCCATGGCCATGCCGTCGCTGATCGTCGGCGTGCCGAAGATCTGGGCATTGCCGCCGGCCTCCTCGATGCCCGCCACCGCCGCGTCGGCCAGCTTCTGCAGGCCGCTGTTGCAGGGCGTGATCGTGCTGTGGCCGTTGGCGACGCCCACCATGGGCTTGCGGAAGTCGCCTTCCTCGTAGCCCATGGCGTAGTACATCGAGCGGTTCGGCGCGCGCGACTTGCCCTCGGTGATGTTCTTGCTGCGGCGGTTGATCTGGATGACTTTGGTGTCCATGGGAAGGCCCGGTTGGCGAAAGGAGGCAAGCAGTATGCGCCGCACCTCTGATTCTTTCCAATCGCTTTACCACGATGCATTAATATGCAATGCATATGAGTGACCCGGTGATCGACCTCAGGTTGTGGCGGCAGTTCGTGGCCGTGGCCGAGGCCCTGCACTTCGGCCGCGCCGCCGCCGGCCTGCATATGACGCAGCCGCCGCTGACGCAAGGCATCGCCCAGCTCGAGCGCCTGCTGGGCGTGCGCCTCTTCGACCGCACCAAGCGCAGCGTGCAGCTCACCGCCGCCGGCGCCGCGCTGCTGCCCTCCGCGCGCGACCTGCTGGCGCGCGCCCAGGCGTTGCCTGCTCAAGCCCGGGCCGCGCAGGCCGGCGAGACGGGGCGGCTGCGGCTGGGCTTCGTCTCCACCATCGGTTTCGCCCAGCTGCCGCAATGGGTGCGGGGCTTTCGCGCCCGCTATCCGAACGTCGGCCTGGAGCTGATCGAGGCGACAGGAGATGTGCAACTTCACGCGCTGGAGCGCGGCGACCTCGACGCCGGCCTGATGCTGCACACGCCCGGCTTCGTTCCTCCGGGCCTGCAGCACCTGCGCGTCGCGCGCGAGCCTCTGGTGCTGGCCTTGCCCGATCCGCACCCGCTGGTGGCCAGCGCCAACCCGAAGCTGGCCCAGGTGCTGGACCAGCCGCTGGTGATCTTTCCGCGCCGCATCGTGCCCTCGCTGCACGACGCCATCCTGGGCATCTACCAGGCGGCGGGGCGCGCGCCCGTGGTGGCGCAGGAAGCGATCCAGATGCAGACCATCGTCAACCTGGTGTCCGCGGGCCTGGGCGTGGCCTGGGTGCCGGACAGCGTGCGGCAGTTCCAGCGGCCTGGCGTGGCCTATCGCAAGGTCGCCGCGCCGCGCGCAAGTGCGCTGCCAGGTTGTGAAACCAGCCTGGTCTGGCCGCGCGATGCATCCTCGCCGGCGCTGGAGCGCTTCATCTCTTTCATCAAGCCGGCCTGACAGGGCGGCACAATACGCCGCATGCTGATGTACCCAAAAATCGACCCGGTGGCGCTGCAGCTCGGGCCGTTCGCCATCCACTGGTATGGCCTGACCTATCTTGCGGCGTTCGCGCTGTTCTACTGGCTGGGCACACGGCGCCTGCGGCATCCGCCGTTCGCCTCGGTCACCGGCGCCGGCGCCTGGACGCGCAAGGACGTGGAAGACATGCTGTTCCTCGGCGTGATGGGCACGGTGGTCGGCGGACGCCTGGGCTACTGCCTGTTCTACAAGCCGGGCTACTACGCCAGCCATCCGCTGGAGATGTTCTATATCTGGCAGGGCGGCATGAGCTTCCACGGCGGCCTGCTCGGCGTGATCGTTTCGCAGATGTGGTTCGCGCGTTCGCGCGGCAAGCCCTTCTGGCAGGTCATGGACTTCGCCGCGCCCTGCGTGCCGCCGGGGCTGGCAGCCGGGCGGGTCGGCAACTTCATCAACGGCGAGCTGTGGGGCCGCTTCGCCGATCCCAGCCTGCCCTGGGGCATGGTGTTCCCGCAAAGCGGATCGATGCAGCCTCGCCATCCCTCGCAGGTCTACCAGTTCCTGCTCGAGGGGCTGCTGCTGTTCGTGCTGCTCTGGCTGTATGCGCGCAAGCCGCACAAGCGGGCGCAGGTCTCGGCCATGTTCCTGATCGGCTACGGCATCTTCCGCTTCATCGCCGAGTTCTACCGCCAGCCCGACGACCATCTCGGCCTGCTGGCGCTGAACATGAGCATGGGCCAGTGGCTGTGCGTGCCCATGGTCCTGGCCGGGATCGTGCTCTGGGCCTGGGCCGAGAAGCGCAACGTCTCTTAATTCCAACTTTCCGGGTTTCCTTCACGAAAGTTTCATCACAGGCACGGCGCAAGCTAGCATAATTATCCGTAATTACAGGAAATTACGGAGCGGTTCAACCCCGGTTTGCAATGCGCGTGATCCATAACTCCCTGCACGACGAAGTGGCGGCCCAGTTGCGGGAGCGGATCTTCGCGGGCGAGCTGGCGCCAGGCGCCTTCCTCGACGAAGTGGCGCTGGCGGCGCAGATGAAGATCTCGCGCACGCCGCTGCGCGAGGCACTCAAGGTGCTCACCGCCGAAGGCCTGGTGCGCCATGAGCCCAGGCGCGGCTGCTTCGTCAACCAGGTGACGGCCAAGGACCTGGACGAGATCTTCCCGGTGATCGCGCTGCTGGAAGGGCGTTGCGCGCACGAGGCGGCGCAGCACGCCAGCGACGCCGACCTGGAGCGGCTGCAGGCGCTGCACGACAAGCTGGGCCGCCATGCCAAGGCGCGCCGCATCAACGAGTACTACGCCGTCAATTTCGAGATCCACGAAGCCATCATCGCGCTGGCCGACAACCGCTGGCTGGCACAGGTGATCGGCGACCTGCGCAAGATCGTCAAGCTGGCACGGCTGCAGCAACTGCACGCACCCGGGCGGCTGGACCAGAGCTGCGCCGAACACATGGCGGTCTTCGCGGCGCTCAAGGCGCGCGACGCCGAGGGCGCGGAAGCGGCGATGCGCACCCATCTCACCCGCCAGCGCACCGCCCTGCGCGACCTGGCAGTCTCCACCAAGTCGAGGTTGGCATGAACAGCAGCTGGCTCTCCCGCGGCGCCGACAAGGTCCGCATGAACATGATGCCGGCGGATGTCACTGCGACATTGCAGCCCTTGCGCACGGCCCTGATGGAGCGCGCGCAAGCGCCGGCGCCTGCCGCGAAGGCGGCGGGCCGTTCGATCGCCCAGCGCCTGAAGGCGACGCTGCGCCAGGCGCCGGAGGCGCTGTCGCCGCGCGCGCTGCGCCGCATGCTCGCCGACCTGCAGGCCATCGTGGATCCCCACGTGAGCGAGGTCGAGGGCGGACGGCGCGCCAAGGCGCTGGCGGACTGGTATGCCGCCGCCACGCCGGAAGAAAGGCGCGACGTCTGGCTGCTGATGAGCGAGCAGTTCGTCGCCGACCAGCAGGCGGCGAAGGCGGCGCAGGCGCAGTACGCGGCGGCGGTCGGCACGCCGGACGAAGCGGTGGCCGAAGTGCGCTATCGCCGGGCCACGGTCTCTCCCCGGCGCCGCCTGCTGCAGCGGATCAGCGTGTTCCCGGAAGGCATCCGCTTCCTGGTCGACGTGCGTGCCGAGATGCTCACCATGCTCAAGTCCGACAAGCGGCTGCAGGCGCTGGACGTCGAGATGGAATACATGTTCTCGACCTGGTTCGACGTCGCCTTCCTCGACCTGCGCCGCATCAGCTGGGATTCCCCCGCTTCCATGATCGAGAAGCTGATCAAGTACGAGGCGGTGCACGACATCCGCAGCTGGGACGACGTGAAGAACCGGCTGGACAGCGACCGCCGGTGCTACGGCTTCTTCCATCCGCGGCTGCCCGACGAGCCGCTGATCTTCGTCGAGGTGGCGCTGATGGACGAGATCGCCTCGTCGATCACGCCGCTGCTGGACGAAACCGCGGCGCCGGCCGACCTGGAGAAGGCCACCACCGCGATCTTCTATTCCATCAGCAACACGCAGAACGGCCTGCGCGGCGTGAGCTTCGGCGACTCGCTGATCAAGCGAGTGGTGGAGACGCTCAAGGACGAATTCCCGCGCCTGAAGACATATGTCACGCTGTCGCCGATTCCGGGCTTCCGCCCGTGGCTGCAGAAGCAGGCGCCTGCGATGCTGGAGCAGGCCGGCGACAAGCAGAAGGCGGAACTCGCCAAGGCCGTCGGCGTGAAGGAGTTGACGGCCGAGGCGCTGCTGGCTGCGCTCGACAAGCCGCTCGCGCTGGACGCGAAGTCGCCGCTGCGCGCCTTCCTGCTGTCCTGCGCAGCGCAGTACCTCGGGCGCGAACAGCAGCAGGGCAAGCCGTTGGACCCGGTGGCGCGCTTCCATCTCGGCAACGGCGCGCGGGTCGAGCGGCTCAACTGGGGCGGCGATCCGTCGGCCAAGGGGCTGAAGCAGTCGTTTGGGTTAATGGTGAACTATCTTTATGACCTCAAGCGCCTGGACAAGCATCGGGCCCTGCTGGCCCAAGGCAAAATCCCGATTTCCGGGGCGATCGAAGAACTGTACTTTTGAGCCATCCAAGCAACAACGACAGGAGACACAGATGACGATGCAATTGAACCGCCGCCAGGTCCTGGGCGCAGCAGCAGCCGGCGCCGCCGGCATTGCCTTGCCCGTGCATGCGCAAGGCAGCGGCTGGCCGACCAAGCCCGTGATGATGGTCGTGCCGTTCCCGGCCGGCGGCGGCACCGATGCTTTCGCGCGTCCGCTGGCGGCGCAGTTCGCCAAGCAGACCGGCAAGCAGCTGGTGATCGACAACCGCGGCGGCGCCGGCGGCACCGTCGGCGCCAGCATCGCGTCGCGCGCCGCCCCGGACGGCTACACGCTGTTCATGGGCGCGGTGCACCACACGATCGCGCCGTCGATGTATCCCAAGCTCGATTACGACCTGGAGAAGGACCTGATCCCGATCAGCCTGGTGGCCCGCGTGCCGCAGGTGCTGGTGGTCAATCCCAAGCGCATCGACTCGCCGGACTTCAAGTCCTTCCTCGCGTTGATGAAGAAGAACCCCGGCAAGTACAACTACGGCTCGGCCGGCAGCGGCACCTCGCACCACCTGGCCGGCGAGCTGTTCAAGCAGCAGACCAAGACGTACATCACGCACATCCCGTACCGCGGCGCCGGTCCGGCCCTGCAAGACCTGATCGCGGGCAACGTCGACATGATGTTCGACGGCCTGGGCTCGTCCTCGGCCCACATCAAGGGCGGCCGCATCAAGGCGCTGATGGTGGCGGGCAGCAAGCGCAATCCCGCCTTCCCGGACCTGCCGTGCGCGGCCGAATTGGGCCTGCCGGATTACACCGTCACCACCTGGTACGGCATCTGGGCGCCCAAGGGCACGCCAGCCGAGGCACAGGCCCGCGCCGCCGACGAGATCCGCAAGGCGATCAGCTCGCCCGAGCTGAAAGCAATCTGGGCCAGCAACGGCGCGGAGTTCCCGGACCTGAGCCCGCAGCAGTTCGCCGGCTTCGTGCACGACGAGATCAAGCGCTGGTCGGGCGTGGTGAAGGCTTCCGGAGCGACACTGGACTGATGGCCAACGACAACTTGTACGCCGCGCTGCGCGGCGCGTTCCCGGCCGACCTGGCGCAGGCGGCCGTGGAAACCGAGGACGGCCTGGTCTATTCATGGAGTGACGTCGAGCGCGCCAGCGCCATGCTGGCCAACCTGCTGCAATCGCTGGGGCTGCCGGCCGGTGCCCGCATCGCGGTGCAGGTGGAAAAGTCGGT
>Ga0075365_10000167_pt1 | contig 20972 bp, 23 predicted proteins | sample EndMetdeltDD1765_FD_71387 | JGI IMG/M metagenome (GOLD analysis project Ga0075365, IMG submission 71387) | Populus endosphere microbial communities from Tennessee, USA - Endosphere MetaG P. deltoides DD176-5 | ecosystem: Host-associated > Plants > Roots > Endosphere | place: USA: Tennessee... | reverse complement strand
GGTGTGGCCCAGCGGAAAATCCTTCAGCTCGGCCATGCGCACGAACCCGGCCTGCTCGTACATGGCCGGCGCCTGAAAATCGTAGCTCGAGAGCCAGATGCGGCTGACGCCACGGCGCGTCGCTTCATCGACAAAGGCGTTCAGCAGCGCCCGGCCGTGGCCGCGGCCGCGCCACCGTTCATCCACCCACATCTGCCGCAGTTCGCAGATGCCGGCCCAGGAATAGCCGAACGCCGCGCCGACCACGTTGCCGGCCTCGTCGCGGATGACGAAGCCGAGGTCGCGGCCGTCATAGGCGCCGGTCGCTGCGCGGTTGTAGGCATAAAGATGATCCTCGATCGCGCCGATATCCGTGGCCGAGAGGTCGTGCCTCGCTTCGATCTGCATGCCTCGTCTCCGCTGCAGCCGGCCGCGGCCCGCGGCGAGAGACTGTCTGGCGGTCGTGCCAACGCGGGCAATTGACCGAGCCCTGCGTTACGGAGCCTTGCCTTACATAGCTTTGGCGGCAGCGTCCCCGTCAACGACGCTGGCCCGGCACACGGCAAGATTGAGCCCGACACCGCGAACACGCGTCATGGACAGGCGTCAGAGGTATTTGCGCCCGGTCACGACGGACGCTCCGGCCTGACCTGTTGAAATTAAACAGGAATTAAATGCTGTAAATATGTCCAAAATAATCTCGAATTTGATGACGATCGTGCTATCTTCGTATCACGGAGCGGGTCCCATCGTCGTGATGCAAGCTGGGGTTATGGAAAATGCAGCCGGAGCAAAGAGATCAGTTGTCCTCCTCGATCGAAAATGAAGATCGGCGGAAATTTCTGGCGGCCTGCGGAAAGTTCGCAGCTGTCACGCCGCCGGCCATCACGATGCTCTTGTCCACGTCGTTGACCTCCGACGCGGTAGCCCGTTCCGGCGGGGGTGGGGGCCGCGGCCGCGATCATCGTGATCATCACGGCGGTCCCTCCAGTGGTGGTGGCGACGGCGGTGGCGGGTCCGGGTCGAACATCAAGGTTGAGATAGGCAGGCGCGCCGGCTTCAACATGTAGCGGCCTTTTCAATCCGGAGCGACAGGCTCGCGCGCGGCGGGGGCGGTCGCTGACGGACTTCGTGCAATCCCTTAATCAGGCGGTCAAGAAAACCATCAGTGGCGAGGCCGCTTCGGGGCCTGTTTTCTGCGCGGCCGACCGCACTTTCTGGCGCTCGGCTTCGCCTTCGTCCGCCTGCCGCCGGAGAGCAGCGCCACGCGTTCGCGCAACCACAGCAACTCTTCATAGCTTGCTTCGAGAGTCACAATGGTGTCGAAGAGCGTCGCAAACTTTGCGCGCGCCCGCCTGCGGGACAGGCGCGGCGGTGGAGGATTTGATCTGGCCAGGTTGTGCATTCGGATTGATACGCTCTCGCAAAAAGGAAACGGCGTCCCCGTCATGAATGTTTCGTCCGTTCCGGCATTTCGCACAACGAAACTCGCTTCTTAACGCTACCATTGAAGGTTAAGCTGGAACCGGCTGCCCGCGCGCGGCGATCGATTAGCTTCAAGATGATCCGACGAGCCAGTGACATGCGTGCGACCATCCGGCCTGCAAGCCCGGCGGACATTCCCCGGATCATGGAGATCCGCCACGCGGTGCGCGAAAACCGTCTCTCCGATCCGGACCTCGTTACCTCCGCCGATTGCGCCGCTTTCATCGAACACTCGGACATCTGGGTGTGGGTCGAAGACGACCTCATCCTGGCTTTCGCGGCCGGCGATACGCGCAACGGCTGGATCTGGGCGCTTTTTGTCGCCCCCGGCCACGAAGGACGCGGCATCGGCCAGGCGCTTCTGCCGCTTGCCTGTGACACCCTGCGCAACGGCGGCCATACCAGCGCGACCTTGAGCACGACCGAAGGCACGCGCGCCGATCGGTTCTATCGGCGGAATGGCTGGACGGCGATCGGGACGAACGACAAAGGCGAGATCGTTTTCCAGAAGCCGATCTGATCGGCCGTGGCCGTCTCCGCCTCGTGATCAATCTCCTCGTGGTTTGGTTCGCGGGCTACCAACACGCTCATTCTGCGCGTTGGCCCGGACACCGTGAGATAACCCGCGCTGGCGTCAGGAAGCGGGCGGACTCGTGATCACGCAATACGCACCGCGCAGCGGGAACAATCAGCGCCGCCGCGGCTTGGATAGCCTTGTTGGAAGCAACAGCCTTGTTGCAAACGACGGCCTTGAGCGGGATCTCGAAGCGAGAGTCTTGAAGCGCGAGGTTTTGGAGCGAGAAGAGGCTCCCATGAAGACGATCGGTATCTGCCTGGCCGTCTGTCTGATCGGCTCCGCCAATGCGGAGCCGCTGACACTGACCACCACGCGCGTCGACAATGGCTGGCAGAAGGTGCGCAGGCACTGCGATCAGTACAGCCGCTGCTGGGACGAAAGCTGGCGAAATCCGCTGCTCGAAAGCTACGCCACTGCGCGCCCGCCTCTGCCGGTCGCGCAGGCGAACAAATGGCCAGGTGGTTTGGCCAAATCAGGCGCTTTTGCAAAAGCGGGTGTTTCTGCAAAACCGGGTGCTTCGGCCAAACCGCGGGCGTTGGCAAAGTCAGGTGCTTTGGCAAAACGCTAGCGTCAGCGGGCGCGGCGATGTGCGCACGGCCCCAGTGCGCGCCGTCCGTGCTGTCGCGCGGAGCGGCTGGGGCCTGCGAGCGGCCGAAGCGTTCTGTCCGCCGGCCGCGGCCTTACGAGCCCGTCACCGTCGTGGCGAAGGTGTTGAACCTGCCATTGAGCGCGCTGCCGATCGCGGCCGCGCCGGCGATGATCGCGAGCGCGATCAGACCTCCAATCAACGCATATTCGAGCGCAGCCGCGCCGGCCTCGTCGGTCAGAAATCGAGAAAAGAGCTGTGCCATGAAATGCCCCTGGGCCGGTGGGTCCGGCCCGGGGAACTGTTGCGGGACCGCTATTGCATTTGAGTAAAGAAGGTCACAAAAATTCGAATGATCTTCCAGAATACCGCGCTGTGGCGGCACGTGGCCGCCGCCGGCGCCCGGGGAGAGACCGTGGCTCCGCGACAGGTCGCGTCAGCCGATCGTCATCGGCAGCCTGCCGCACAAGGTGTTTTGCGCCGGACGCCGCTGCTCCGTCCGGGTGTGTTCGTTGGCGGGATCGTCAATTGCAGGTCGGCGTCAATGAATGTTCTGATTTCGGGAACATTCGGCAACCGCCGTTCTTGTTTCCCTGCCCTGGACCCCCAACAGGGCACGGCCCCGGCTCGCCCTTTCTCTTACGCCCCCTGAGAAGCTGAGTCGGGGCCACAGGCGATCCTGATCGGCCTCAACGGCCCGGCTTCAACCCTGGCGAGTCAATCCAGCGCTTGGCGTCCGCGTACATGCGCAGCTCGACGATCTCTTTCAGGATCGATTGACGCGGTTCGCCGGGCGGCAACAGGGCCGCGTCGGCCTGGCGCTTCTTGATGCGCTCGTCGAGCTCGTCCGGCGTTTGATAGATAGGTTCGGGAATGTGATGCATGGCATGCCTCCACGATGACTTCACAGTGGGGAGCGCAACCGGTCTCTCGGTCGCCCTGGTGCTGGGCGCTCGATCACGATGCGCCCTTTGGCAGCGCAGCGCGAGTCGAAAATGCGCGCGCGCAACGCTCGGCGCGGCCTTTACCGCCGGCGCGGCCTTTTCTAGCGCCGGCGCGGCCTTTTCTAGCGCCGGCGCGGCCTTGGCACCGGCTCCTGCACGTAATACGCAAACGGATTCGGCTCGCAGTCGCCGCCGGGCGGACCGATGATCGCGGCACGGCACTGCCCGTAGGAGAAGAAGCTGCAATCCGACCAGCCGCCGAACCAGCGCCCGCCGCGCTTCAGGCACCACGCATAGCCGCGGTCGCCTCCGTTGTCGTCATAATAGCGGATCGCGCCGTTGGCCTCGCGCCGCGCGGTGGCGGCGTCAGCGGGCGAGGCGAGAGCGGCGATGGAGAGGAAGGCAAGCATCCCACAGCCGGTGCTGATCGCGGTTTTGATTTTCGTGTTCATTGATTGGTCCCTGGATCGGTCCTTGCTGTCTTGAGCAACAATCCTAGCACAAGCGCTGCGTGCTTGTCGTCCGTCGCTCCCGTGGGCGATATCCGCGCGTCGAACCTCGCGTCGTCGCGCCGCGATCAGGTCTCATGACGCTCTGGCCGCCGAACACGTATGTGATCTTCGGCATCGTGACGTTCATCGTCGCAAGCATCGCCGTGCGCGGCTGGTGTCCCGAATCCGAAGTTCGCCATACTTCGCAGCACGCTCGCAGCTGGGGAATCGCGTTCAGGCCGTCGGCCCGCATTCGGCGCGGCAGCGTTGCCAGGTGCGCTGATGATATTGGCGTGGAAGAGGGCGCGGACGACACAGACGCGGGACGACCAGGTTCAGGCGCGGTGTGGCGCTCAGAAACTGCAACACGACTTAATGCGTGTCGCTCGGATGTTCATCTGCCATTTGTTGTGCGAACACCACCGGCATGACTCATTTTCAGCCGACGCAACCGCTTCGTGTAGCCGTGCGGTAGCAAATCACCGCTGCTGCGGAAAATTGCGCGTGGTCGTGCGCTTTCCCTCGCCATGCTAACGAAGCGGAAAACCTTTCCGCCTATGGCCGCTCTCGGGCTGGGACACCCTGGGGGGAATCATGGAGTGTCCAATTTGCGACGCACCCGCAAGGATTGTGCGCGCGCCGGCGTTCGATGGTCGTCGAATCGAGTGCCGACGATGCGGCACGTTCGACATCAGCCGCGTCGTCATCGAGCGTCATCTGCTCGAACGGTTCGATACGACGAAGCGGCGCGAGATCCTGAACCGCGCGCGAAACGACGCGCCCGAAAGATCGCGGCCGATCATCACGACATATCTGTTGTAGGTGCGATGGATTGACTGTCGCCTGGTGTCGTCGCGCAGCCTTCACGACTTCTGCAGCTGGAACAGGAATCCGAACGCTACGAACATGCCCGCGACATAGAGCGGCCAGGTCGGATGCTGGCACAGATCGAACGTGTACCGGCAGACGGGGGTGAAGGCCTCGCCCCGGTCCGCGAGATAGAGCACGCCGGAAAAGGCGCAAAGGATCGCCGCGATGAAGAAGCTCATGATGTCACCTCGCGAGGCAACGTGAATTCGCTTGTTCAATTGACCCAAGAAGGCCCGCCGATGAGGGCTGAGTTTCATCGGCGGGTTCAGTTTGCGCGGCTCCCGAACGAACCGCATGCGCAATTCTGTGCCAGATGCTGCGAAAGCGACAGTCCAGTTCTGTACAGGGGTACGGATCGCGCGGCCTTTCTTTGCGGACATCCCTATCGATGGCTTAACGCTATTGCCGCCGGCCGGCACCGGCGCGCGGCTGCCTCGTGCATCGTTAATCGAAGCTTGATGAACGAGGACGCGAGACCGTGAAATCAGGGTGGCTGGCGCACGTACGCCAGGGGCCAAATCCGGACTCGTGCCGCTCCGGGAGCGCAGGAAGTCCGGACCTGGTCACCGCTCCCTGGACGGATCACTGCTTCCGTTCATTGAGCACGGGTGTTGCCGTGCGCAGGGCCTGTTCGTATCGCTTCAGTTGATCCTGCGAAAATTTCCGCATGGCCAGAAGTTCGTCAGTCGTCTTGTTCTTCAAGTGCATGAGGGTGGACGATCTCAAGCTATCGTCATCCACAGGTGCTGCGTCGTTTCGAAGCGCAAGCATTTGCGCGATTTGCTGCAGGACGAGACGATTGCGTTGCTCGCCCTTCGTCGCGTGTTCAACGTAATGCAGCAGCCTTTCGGTGGACATGATCCGGGCGCTCTCCGCGTCGCCTTCGACAAGCCGGAGCAGGTTGTCGTCGATGATGTCGATGCACACATCAACGCATTCGTCGCAGATGAACACTGCCGGGCCGGCAATCAGCTTGGTCACTTCATGCTGGTTCTTGCCACAGAAGGAACAGTAGAGCAGCTGTTGGGGCGGTGAACCCTGGTGGCCGGCAGTCGAGCCGGACGGAGGCTGCGCCGTATCGATCCTGGCGGACAGGATGTTCCAATTATCATAGCCGAACGTCTTCGCGATCAGCTCCAGAGACTCGCTATGGCTGATCGCCATGGCTTTGGCTTTCAAAGCATCGCGCAGGGAATGCGCCATGATCTTCGCATCGCGGAAATCGCGCATGAGAGCACCTCTCTATCGGCGAACGGAGGAGATCGGTGCCTGCCTTGCCGACCCGTTCGCCAATGGCGAGGGTGCGGAGAAAGAATGATACGTTCACCGTCCCCGAAGGGCGCAGGCGGCGGGTGTATCGACCCGGCTGCAATGTTGGCGCGCGACAGCGCGGGCTGTCAACCCGAAATTCCTGCCGGCAACGAGGAGGGGATCGCTTCGCTGTCGCGTTCAAATTCCGCAAGCCCGATTGGCGGTCATCAGGCGCTGCTTGTCGCGACGAGTCTCGTTTTCAGGACAGGCTTGCGGGACGCGGCAGGGAGATCACAAAACGATTTGCGCAACTCTGCGCACTTCTCGCGGAAATAGTCGGACAGCCGACCACCATCTCCCCACTTTGATATGTAGCGCGCAAGGGGCTTGCTTCAAGACCCGGGTCATCGCGTAGAAACGCTGACCGAAGCAGAGCCTCAAGGAGTCACGGGACATGTGCGTGATGCTGTCGATGTGCGGTTCGTGCGCGGCCGGCTTGGTCGCCGGCGCGAGAACGACCGGAGTGTGGCGATGACCAACCATGCGGTGGTGATCGTCGGCGGAGGTCCGACAGGGCTCATGCTGGCCGGCGAGCTGGCGCTGGCGGGCGTCGATGTTGCCATTGTCGAGCGGCGCGCCGGCCAGGATCTCGTAGGCGTGCGCGCAAGGGGGCTGCACGCGCGCAGCATCGAGGTACTTGATCAGCGCGGCATCGCTGATCGATTCCTCTCGCAGGGACAAGTGGCCCAGGTCGCAGGGTTCGCTCACAATCCTTTGGACATCAGCGACTTTCCCACCCGCCACAACTACGGGCTCGCGCTATGGCAGAGCCACATCGAGCGCATCCTCGCCGGCTGGGTCGACGAGCTGGCGGTGCCGATTTATCGCGGACGTGAGGTGACGGGTTTCACGCAGGACGACACCGGGGTCGCGCTCGCCGATGGCCAATCGCTGCGGGCGGACTATCTCGTCGGGTGTGACGGCGGGCGCAGTCTGATCCGCAGAGCCGCCGGAATCGACTTCCCCGGCTGGGATCCGACAATCAGCAACCTGATCGCCGAAGCCGAGATCTCCGGAGAGCCGGAATGGGGCATTCGCCGCGACGCCAGCGGCATCCATGCGTTGAGCAGGTTGGGAGATGGGGGCGCGGTCGGGATTCTGGTCACCGAACAGCACGTCGGCCGAACCGACGAACCCAGCCTGCGTGATCTCAGCGAAGCGCTGATCGCCGTCTACGGCACCGATTACGGGATCCACAGTCCGACGTCGATCTCCAGATTCACCGACATGACCCGGCAGGCGGCGTCCTACCGCAGGGGTCGCGTGCTGCTCGCCGGAGACGCGGCGCACGTTCATTACCCCGCGGGCGGACAGGGTCTCAACACCGGTGTGCAGGATGCGGTGAACCTGGGATGGAAGCTGGCCCAGGTCGTCAAGGCGACATCGCCGGAAAGCCTGCTGGACACCTATCATGCCGAGAGGCACCCGGTCGGCGCCCGCGTGTTGCGCAACACCATGGCCCAAACAGCGCTTCTGCGTGGCGCAGACGACCGCACCAGGGCCCTGGGCGACACCCTGTCCGAGCTCCTCAAGATGGATGAGCCGCGGAAGCGGTTCGCCGCGATGATGTCGGGCCTCGACATTCACTACGACCTCGGCGATGGACACCCGCTGCTTGGGCGCCGCATGCCCGATCTCGACCTGGTCACCGTGAACGGCCCGCGACGGGTCTTCACCCTGCTGCACGATGCCGTGCCGATCCTGCTCAACCTCGGTGAGCCCGGCGGCCTCGACATCACGCCGTGGGCTGATCGGGTCCGGCTGATCGACGCCAGATGTGTCGGTCCGTGGGAGCTTCCGGTGCTTGGCGCGGTCACTGCTCCTGACGCCGTCTTGATCCGACCGGATGGACACGTGGCCTGGGTCGGTGACCTGACCCAGCCGGGGCTCGCCGGCGCGCTGACCACCTGGTTCGGACCGCCTGCCGCGGCGTAGCGGCACAGGTTTTGCCGCGCCTGAAGAAAACGGCGGGGCACGTTTTCAAGGAAAGACATGATTGCGGGACGCGTCAGGACGAAGTTGTGACCTTCTCCCATACGACGACGTACCGGTCCTCCCTCCCGCTTGCCGGGTCGGTCGCACGGGCCGTGATGGTCAGGGTGGTCCCGTTCACCTTACAAAATCGAACCTGATCGGTGCCATTCCAGGCCTCGTTCCATGAAATATCGACGTGGTGGGTGACCTTGCCCGCCTCCAGCGCGTAAGTGCCCGCATACGCGAACATGGTCTCGTAGAGCGCCACTTGCTCTTCGTCCGTCAGCGCGAGGTCGCGTGGCGCGATGCGTCCGCTCGCGGTTCCGATCGCCTGCATCCGCCCGTCCGCAGAGTAGCTCAGGTATCCACGCGGGTGCTCGCCGTATGGCGTTGACGTCTCGCCCGCGTCCGCCGTCACGACGTACGACTTCAATTTCCATGTGCCCAGCAAAGGGTTTTCGCTCGCGACGGCCTTCATGTGAGCCTCCGTGTTGCTTTGACTACAGCGGATCGGCAGCTTGTCGCAGCATCGGGACCAGGGATGGCAGCAGCATCGCGACCATCGTCACGACCCACATGCCGAGGCCTCGGTGAATTTCTGCGCCGCCGTCAGCACGGCGGGATCGAGCAGGGCGACTTTGGCACGGTGTTGCGGATCGCGCACCGATTCATAGCGGATGCTTGAAGGCCGGCGTCGCGTGCGGCGTCGGCAGAGGCGAGGCAGAAGTTGTAGTCGACCGGCGGTCCCGTGCGCGCGGTGCGCAGTCTCGACGTTCCGCGTGAGCTGAATGGTTGCTTCGGCCGTCTCGCCTTTCCGCATCAACAAAAGCATTCACCAACAAATCAGAACGGCCGCGAATGCATCGCACGCGCGGCTAATTCCATTTGGAGCATGATCATGAGCATGACGGACGATTTTTCCGAGCAGTTTCCCAATCAATTGTCAGACCTCCCGTATCCACCGGAAGACCCGTTCGAGAGGGCGGCAATGCGACGGCGCCGCGCAGTATTGGGTGGACGTGACGCTCCTGACCTCAACACGGACGCCCCCACCCTTGCGTCAATCGGCGCGGGAATCGTGCCGCTCTCCGGATACGCGGACATAGCGGGCTACATGCCTGATTTCAGAGGCGGCTATGAACCAAGCCTTCTGGAAAATTTGAAGCAGGGCAACTACGGCACGGGCGCGCTCCAGGTCGCCGGGATCATTCCAGGAGTAGGAGCTGTTCGAAAGGCCGTTCGTGCGACTGCGGGCGCGCGGCGCCTCGCGACGAGAGTTCGAATATTTGACAACAGCATCCGGCGCGCGGAGAGCGAAGTCGCTCAAACCGAACTAGCTCGTCAATCGCCAGCGCACATCTCAAATGAATTGGCCAATCTATTCGCAAAGGAAGGCCTTGAGGAAAAGATGCTGAAGGTCATCGAGGATGGAAGGAAGATGGGCGCAACCAATTGGTACAACACCGAGCCGCTCCGGCAGGTGTTTATCAAGGAGCTCGGTCCTGGCGAGGGCGAAAAGGCATTCCGCAAATACATGGGCTATGTCGCGGCGACCTCTGCCGCGTCGGACGTCGGCTCGAATGCCAGGAATGCGAGCTATTATTTTGGTCTCGACCTTCGCGAAGGGAGGCTGCCTGAAATTGGAGAGCGGATGGAGCGCCCATACGGACACTACGCATCTCGCAATCATCAAATATTTGCGCAGAAGGTCCGCAACGACGAGCTTGATCCGCTCGTCTATCAGAAGTTGAGATCATTCTTTGAGAACCTGACGGGGAACTATGCCCCGGTTACCGTTGACAGACATGCACTCCGATTGCCGGCGATGCTGGCAGGAGACAGCAATTTTCTGACCCCCAAATACAAGGAGTTGTTCGACAACGGCAAGATATCCATGGAGAAGCTCGGTGAAATGCCCTCGGCATGGCGAGCTCCAATAGCGAAAGAGTATGCGGCCCTGGAGCAGTTTTACAAGGGGCTGGCTCGGAAAGCTGGCTTCACACCCGCTGAGACGCAAGCCGCAGCCTGGGTCGGCGGTAGCGCACGCACTGGCGTGCAAGACAACGGCCTGCTGTCGTTCATCGATCACTTCGAGGATCGGCTTCATCTCGCCGCTGACAAGTTGGGACTTCCGGTCGCTGAAGTATTGCGTCAATTCGTTCGCGGAAAAGTGAATCTCTCATCTCTTGAGGGGCAGGAAAACGGTGTGGCTTGATGCCGGACCTCAATCTGCGCGGTGACCTATGCCTTGGTCACCGTTGCGTCCGCTTCGGAAAAGGCGAGGCGTACGCCAGACCGTGCAAATGTCGCCTGTGCCAGCGCTTCAATGCGCTTACTTCTCTTCCTCCTCAAACCCTTCTTCGTGTTTCAGGGCCTCCCTCACTTCCTCGATGTTGCTGCCGTACTCACTGAGCCCATAAGCAACCTCGACAGCGTCGTCGACGGCCCACGTGGTTGCGGAAAGTTCAGCCCATTCGTTCAAACTGAGGACCTCGGTGGCGACACCAGCACGGAGCAGGTGGACTTCATAGCCATCGCCTGAGGGCACCAAGTTCGTCGTCCAAAACGGCGTGTCGGTGCGTTCGGGTCCGTAGAGCTCGTTCGCCTTAAAATTGAGGCCGGCGTCTCGCAGAGCTTCATTAGCAAGATACCTCGTTGCAGACATGACCCACCAATCATCGAGGCTGATAACCGCAAAAACGGGCCCGTCGCTCCGGATCAAGATGACATCGCGCGCTCCGGACGCCGATGGGTAAACCGAGATCTTCGTTGCCCACATTATCCAACCATCAATTCATGCAGCGGAGGTGCGAGCCCCGCTATTTGCCATCCTTGTTCTCATTTTGTTCTTGCCGATCAGATCGGTCAAGGAGTTTGATGGGTTTTCGAGAAAAATCACCGCTCCCAGCGCCAGCACGCGCTGCGCGGATCGGATGCAAACGTCGTGCGGTCGAATGCTAGCGAGCGGCGTGGATTTTCGCAGATCGCGCGCACGCCGGTGCTGCCGAAGTGCAGGATCCAGGTCTCCTCGGTGAATTTCTGCGCCGGCGTCAGCACGGCGGGATCGAGCAGGGCGACGTTGGCGCGGTGCTGCGGATCGCGCACCGATTCATAGCGGATGGCCTGAAGACCGGCGTCGCGTGCGGCGTCGGCGAAGGCGAGGCAGTAGGTGTAATCGACCGGTTCGGTCCATTGCGCGCGGTGCGAGGCGAACGGCGGCTGCGTGAGGTCGGCGCCGCGCGCGGTGTCGAAATCTGCCGCGAATGCGCGAAAGTCGACTGCGTTCTTCGGCCACGGCGTGTCCGGAGATTCGAAGAAGAACAGCAGCCGGAAAAAAATGGTTTCCGCGATCGCCGTCTCCGAGTGCTCGGACGAGTAGAACACGCCGGGCGACAGACCGGCGCGGCGGAAGCGCGAAGCGACGGGGTAGGGGCTGTAGCGAAACGGCGTGAACAGCAGGTAGTGGAGGTTGTGCGCGGCTTCCGGGACGGGAGGTTTGGTCGCCTCGATGATCCGCTCGAGCGCGAGCTGCTCGTCGAGCGTGTCGGTGAGCTTCAGCGTCGAGCCGCGGCTTTGGGATTCAACGACGCGCCAGCATGCGCCGGCAAGGCGGACCGCGCTAGACGACAGCGCGGCGCGCGTCCAGGTAATTGATGACATCGACAAGGCCACTGACGGATTGAATGCGCTGGATCGGCCTTGCCTGCAGCGCAAGGTTGTCGCTGTCGAGCCACTTGCGCGCGACCTGATCGTCGCCGCCGACGATGGCCGTGAGCGAGCGATACATGCGCACGAACAGCACGGCGAGCTCGAACGCCTTGTCGGTCGGCGCCAGCACATAGGCGCCCTTCTTCATGCGCGAGATGGTCGCCTCCGACAGCCCGACGATCGCGCCGAGCGCGGTGTTCGCAAGCTTCAGATTGCCGGCCGCGCGAACCAGCGCCTTGGTGACGATCGCGGCTTCCGCGGCGGACGGTTTGGCGGCAAGGGTGGTCGCCATGGGGGAGCCTTTCTGTAGAAAGAAAAGATAATGTTTCTTTCTTGGGATGGCAAGGTCGTTGGACGGACTGAAACCGTAAATTGCTGAAATTATTAAATTTTTGAACGCGATCCGGAGCGCCTCGCCGCCCGAGATCAACCAGGCGCCGCCGGCCTGACGTAACGGGCGTGTCGTGATCCCGGCCACGAAAAAAGCCGGGACGCCGCCGCCGGGTGTGCCGGGCGTTTGTGATCCTCCACAGAAAAGGAAATGACCTTGAACCAACCACTGGACAGCATCCTGTCCGGAGGCGGCGAAGCCGTGTCCGAACAGACCCATCACGCCGGGGCGAACACGGGCGCAAGCGAAGGCGAACAGTCTTTCGCGCGCGCAAGTGAACACCTCGACGCGCAGACAACCGACGCCGATACAGCCGAGGCGCAGGATGGGGGCACCCGCTTGGTGCCGCATCAGGCGCTGCACGCCGAGCGGCAGAAGGTGCGCCGCTACACCGAGGAGGTCGCGGATTTCCGCAAAGCGCTTGCGGAGACCAACGCCGCCTTCGAGCGTCGCATGGGACAACTTGTCGAGGCGATCTCGCCGCGACCGGCGCAAGCCCCTCCGCCTGATTTCTTCGACAACCCGGAAGCGGCGACGCGCCACGAAGTGGTGCAGACCGTCTCGCCGGAGTTCGAGCGGATCAATCAGACGCTACATGCCTTTGCCCGCGATCAGGCGATCGGTCGCTTCGACGAGGGCAAGGTGAACGGCGCGGAGCAGGCGTTCCTCGGCGCGCTGCGCGCAGGCCAGCTTGACCCCGCCGACTACCGGCGCGTGGTCAACAGCCCGAACCGCTACGCGGAAGCTGTCAGGTGGCATGAGCGCCAGACCGCGCGCGCAGAGATCGGCGACGATCCGTCAGCCTACAAGGCACGGCTCGAAGCCGAGCTGCGCGACAAGATCCTGGCCGAACTCGGCGGCACGGGTGCACAGCGTTTTGCGCATGTGGTGCCGTCCAACCTCGCCGGCGCCCGCAATGTGGGCGCCAGAAGCGGGCCGGCCTGGTCCGGCCCCGCAACCCTCAACGACATCTTCGATCGCAGGAAGTGACGAGCAGCTGTCGTGCTTGCGAATGGCGGGAGCGACGATTCTCGGCGTCATTGCGAGGAGCAAAGCGACGAAGCAATCCAGTCTGAGCTTGCCGCAGGCGCAGCTCTGGATTGCTTCGCCATAGGCGAGCGAAGCGACGCCGTTCTTTCGAACGGCTACGGCTCGCAATGACGATGGGGCTTAAGTTGCCGTGTTCGCAGGGGTGACGTTGCTCCCTGCCGATCGATTGATACATCACCAAACAAGGACAAGGACACAAATGGCTGACACGATTGTTGGTGCGGGTCTCACTGTGGAGCAGTGGGACGACAAGTTCTTCACCGAGTATCTCACCGAAAATCGCTATTCCAGCGAGATGGGCACGAACGAGAATTCGATCATCCAGGTCAAGGAGAACCTCTCCAAGAAGCCCGGCGACCGGATCAACTTCGCGCTCGTCAACAAGCTGACCAACGATGCGGTCACCGGCCGCAACGTGCTGGAAGGCAACGAGGAGGATCTGGCCTCGCGCTCGTTCGAGGTGGCGATCACCAAGCGCCGCAACGGCGTGCGCGTCGCCGAGATCGACGAGCAGTTCTCGGCGATCTCGCTGCGCGATGCCGGCAAGACCACGCTGAAGGACTGGGCGCTGAAGGACACCGAAAAACTGATCGAGCGCGCGCTTGCCTCGATCAACGGCGTGGCGCTGGCGTCCGCTTCGGAAGCGCAGCGCGACGCCTGGCTCGCCGACAACACCGACCGCGTCTACTTCGCATCCGGTTACGCGGGTGCCGATCACTCGGCCGGCTGGGACCAGCTCGATGCGACTGCCGACATCCTCACCGCCGCGGACCTCTCGGCGATGAAGCTGAAGGCGCTCACGCGGGCCAACCCGAAGGTCCGCCCCATCCGTTCGGAGAAGAACGGCCGGCATCTCTACGTGGTCTATGCGCATCCGCTCGCCTTCCGCGACCTGAAGAACGACTCGGTGATTACCGCGGCGCAGCGCGAGGTGGCGGTCGCCATGGAGAACGAGCGCCTGTTCAAGGGCGGCGATCTCCTGTGGGACGGCATGATCATCAAGGAGGCGCACGGCCTCTACGACACGTCGACCTACACGGGCGAGGGCGCCGGCGGCACCGACACGGTGGTGCCGGTCTATCTGTGCGGCGCGCAGGCGATCGGAGCTGCGTATGCAAAACGCTGGACGTCGAAGCAGCAGATCTTCGACTACGGCGACAAGCATGGCGTGGCGATCGAAGCCATCTACGGCATCGAGAAGATGCAGTTCGGCTCCGGCGCCAACGACCGCGACGACCTGAAGGACCACGGCGTGGTCACGGGCTATTTCGCGAGCTCGACCGTGGCGTAGCTACGAACGTAGCGCTGTCTCTCGTAATCCTCCGCCATCACCGGGCTTGACCCGGTGATCCCGCTTAGGGACGCAGTCGCCCACCCGATCGGGATGGCCGGGTCAAGCCCGGCCATGACGGCGGAGAGTGGGCTCCGCCCTCGAATCCTAATGTTCCGGTGACTCAATGCCCGACATCACCAAAACCCGCACCGACCTGATCGAGCGCGCAGCGAGCGAGCTTGGCGTGCTGCCTTCCGGGCAGCCGCTGTCGGACGAAGACGCCGCCACCATCCGCGCGCTGGTCGATCCGCTGTTGCGGCAGCTCGCGCTCGACGACGTTGTCGATGTGACGGATGCCGACGCGATCCCGGTCGAATACTTTCTGCCGCTTTCGCGGTTGCTCGCGAACGAAGCCTCACCATCGTTCGGCATCGCCTACAGCCTCGATGCAAAACTCGAGAACGAACGCCAGCTGCGAAGGCTTTCAGCGACGCGGCCGACGCGCGAGCCGCTGAAGACGATCTATTTCTAGATGCCGGACGGGAGTGAGATTGATCGATTGCGATATCGAATGTCGCTGCTCCCCTGGTCTGTCCTAATGGCGCGACAGGCGATCGATTTCGTAGCGATACAAACCCGTGTCTTTCAGCTCACGCTCGTTCATGCGAGCCAGGTCCACGAGATCCTTCCGTCGCTGTCGATGGGCAAGATAACGTCTGACCAGGGCGACCAGACCATCGATGAACTTAAGAACGATGACGCTTCGGTCGGTTTCGAAATAGGCTGCTTCGTCGGCGCGCATTTGCATGCTCCAATTCGGACGCAACAGGACTGTTGCTTTGCGCGTCTTGGCGCTCAACGACCGGAATAGCTGTTACCCAGGAAACACGTTGGCGGCGTATGTGATTGACCGCACGAAGATGTGTTTGCTGTTGAACCTTCGAGCGGCGGAGAAGACATGCGCGTCGGACTTTCTGCAAACCGGTCGTGAGCATTCCTTGTCCAAGGTCGCCGCGCGTAACGAGCGACTTCGTTCCGCACTCAGCTTGGTCCGCCGGCGCGAGCACCGATTTCCCTCCAGACCGTCTCCACTGCCGGGCGACATTGCCTCGGTGCGTGCGCAAACAAGGACCGCCCATGACCGCCATCACGCTTCCCACCACATCGATGCCCGGGCAACGGCCGCAGGAGAGCGGCTGGCGGCTGATCAACTGCTTTGCCGAGAGTCTCGGCGAGACCGCGGGCACGCCGCTGAAGCTGTTGCGCGCGCCGGGTCTCCGCCGCCTCGGCACGACCAACGAGACGATTTTTCGCGGCGGCTTTCAGCTCGGCTCGCTCGCCTACACGGCCTGGTCCGGCAAGGTGAACACGCACCCATCGGCCGGCGGAGCGGGGACGGATCTTGCGGGTTCGCTGCCGGGGAACGATCCGGTATTCTTTGCCCGCAACAACAAGACCGCGCCCGATCTCGTCATCGTCTCGCCGGACAACGGCGCGTTCGTTGCGACGACCAGCGCGGTGTCGGCCTATCCGGACGCGGACGTCGGCGCGCCGAATTCGGTGTGCTTCCTGAAGGGCTACTTCATCTTCGGCTACGGCACCGGCGCGATGCGTGCTTCCGCGTTGAACGCCACCTCGATCAACACGCTCGACACGGCAACCGCCGAGAGCAAGCCCGACACTCTATATAGAGTGCTCGCGCGCGGCGACACGCTCATTGCGGCGGGCTCCGAGTCGATCGAGTTCTGGGGCATCAACGGCGAGGCGACGGGTTTTCCGTTCTCGCCGATCACCACGCTCGACCGCGGCATCGTCGGCCGCTACGCCATCGGTGGACACGAGGAGGGTTTCGGCCACGGCATCTTTTTCGTGGCCGACGACTTCACCGTGCGGCAGCTCGAAGGCTACGCATCACTGAAGATCTCGCCGCCCGATCTCGATCGGCTGATCGAGGCGGAGGGCGACAAGAGCCGTATCCAGGTCTCGGTCTATGTCACGCAGGGCCATCCGTTCGTGGTGGTGCAGGGTGAGCGATTCACCTGGGAGTATGACGTGGTGCTGCAGCGCTGGCATGAGCGGCGGAGCTACAACCTGACGCGCTGGCGCGGCCTGCTGCCGTTCAAGGGATTTGACCGGTGGCTCTGCGGCACCACGCAGACCGGCAACCTCTTTTCGATCGACACGGCGACGCGCACCGAAGATGACGAGCCCTTGGTGTGCGAGGTCGAGACCGGTCCGGTGGGAAGCTTTCCGTTCGGTGCCCGTGTCAATCGCCTCGACCTGTTCGTCTCCGCGAGCGCGGGCTTTGCGCCGGGCAGCGATCCGATCGAAACCGATCCGTCGATCGACATCTTCATCTCGAAGGATCTCGGCCTGTCCTGGTCGAACGCCTGGCGCCGGCGCGTCGGTCCGCAGGGCAGGAGCCCGAACGTGACCGTGAACAATCTCGGCCACTGCGGGCCGAAAGGCATCCGCCTGAAATTTCGCTTCTCCGATCCCGTGCACTTCGCGCTGATGGGCGGCGACGTGCAGTTTCAACCGTTGAGGAACTGATGCCGACCTCGTCACCACAAATCCCGCCGATGCCGGATGCGAGCATTCCGCTCGCGCTGCCGGACGGCCGCATGAACCCCGACTGGTACCGCTGGCTGAAGGCGCTGGTCGACATCATCAAGACACTTCGTGGAGAGATACCCTGATGGCCAACTTTTTCGATACTCTGTTCGGCGGCGGCGCCGAGCGCGAAGCGGCGGAGCGCAATCGCGCGGCGCTCGGTCAGTATGTACAGACCGGCAACACCGCCCTCGATCGCGGTCTCACTCGCTCCGAGGACGCGGTGCGCACCGGCGCGAACAGCGCGAACAGCTATCTGACCAGCAACTACGGTCTCTATGATGACCTCCGCAACACCGGCACCGGCATTCTGGATCGCGGCCGCGCCGACTCGCTGGCGGCGCTGAAGGCGGTCGGCGCGGCTTACGATCCGGTGGCTGCGCTTGCGGCAAAATACGGTGCGGGCACGCAACTCTATCTCGACAGCACCGGCGTCAACGGCGCCGACGGCAATGCGCGCGCGCAGGCGGCGTTCAATGCAGGGCCGGGCTACGCGTTCACGCGCGACCAGGGCATCGACGCGTTGAACCGGCGGCGCGCCGCGGCGGGCATGCTCAACTCGGGCAACGCCGACATCGATGCGTTGACCTACGGCACCGGGCTCGCCAACCAGACCTATGGCAGCTGGCAGGACCGGCTCGCGGGCCTGATCAATCCCGAGCTCACCGCGACCAGCACGGCGGCTTCGGGGCGCGCGGGTGCCGCAAGCAACATCGCCAATGTGATCGGCCAGGACACCGCGGCACGGCTCGGCCTCGCGCAGGGCGTGACGGCGGGGCAAGCCGGCGTGAACACGGCGCGCGGCGCCAATGATGTCGCGCTCGGCAATTCGCTCGCCGGCCTCTACACGGGCGATGCCGGCAACCGCGTCGGCATCGCCGGCAACAACGTCTCCGGCCAGATGGCCGCAAACAACCTTCAGGCGCAGGGCGAGGCGCAGGGCGCGCGCAATCTGTTCAACGGCGCCGTCAGTCTTGCGAGCCTTGCGGCGGGCGCCATGCCGGGTGCGGGCGGTTCGTCCGGTGGCAGCTTCAATCTGCTCAACCCCTCGCGCACCAGCACCTTCGGCTTCAATCCGCTTAACGGCGCATTTTCCTTTGGGGGATCACGATGACGATCGCACCGATTCAAATCCCTGGCTGGCAACAGGGGCGTGATCTCGACTTCTCGCAGCTGTCGCAGCTGCCGCAGGTCTATCAGAAGGGGCAACAGGACGCCGCGCGCCGCGATGCCCTTGGCCTGCTGGGGCAGGGGATGAGCGCGCGCGACGTGTCGATGAAGCTTGCGCAGGCAGGCGACCTGCAGGGCGCGGTCACGCTGGCCAACATCGATCGGGTGACCGAACTGACGCCCGCCATGAAGGAATACACCTACGCGCAGCGCCAGGGATTTCCAGGCTCTTTCATGGATTTCAGGCGCCTCGTGCGCGGCGCAAACGGCAAAGCTGAATAGCGGCATCGCATCGACCCGAACGCCCGAACGTCGTGCCTGCGCCGCCGGCATCGGCCGTGGCCCTGCAGGCTTTGCCCGCCGCAAGCCCCTTTCGCCTTCAGTTCGAAATGCGTCAATCCAAGGAGGCCCATTGATGGCCGGACTCTATCCTCTCTCCCGCATGCAGCAGTTCGACGGCAACGGCCGGCCGCTGTCCGGCGCGCGGCTGTTTCTGTTCGACGGCGGCACCTCGACGCCGCGCATCGGCTACCGCGATTCCTCGCTCACCTCGCCGCATCCCAACCCGATACTCGCCGACAGCGCGGGACGGCTGCCGCTGATCTACCTGAATGACGGCTTTTATCGCCACCGCCTGACGACGCGCGCCGGCACGCTGGTGTTCGACGACGACGGGTTGCCGGTGCTCTCGACGACCACCGGCGGGTCCGGCACCTCGGTCGATCCGGACTCTGTCTTCAGGACGCGCGACGTCAAGATCCGCTTCGACGACCAGCCGCTCGCAGGCTATGTGCGGCTGAACGGGCGGACGATCGGCTCGGCGACCTCCGGCGCGACAGAGCGTGCGAACGCCGATACGCAGAGCCTCTACGAAGAGCTCTGGCCGTTCGCCAACATCGGCGTGACGGGCGGCAAGGGGGCCAGCGCCGCTGCCGACTTCGCCGCAAACAAGCCGCTGGCGCTGCCCAACGCCGCGGGGCGCGGACTCTGGGGCGCGGACGACCTCGGCGCCGGCGCGCAGAACGTGCTGACCTCGGCCACGATGACCAACCCGGCGCTGATCGGGGCGACCGGCGGCGCGCAGACCGTCGCGATCGCCCAGGCGAATATTCCGTCCTACAACCTGATCAACGGCACGGGCGTCGTTGCCGGCACGACGGACACCGAGGCACAGGGACACACCCATGCCGTGACCGGCAGCACCAGCACGATGACGTCCAACACGTCGCACGGTCACGGATACACGACGCCGGCGAATATCACGTTTGCGCCGGGTCCGGGCTCTGCGGACCTTTGGGGCGGCGGTCAGTCCGCGGGCATCACCTCGCCCGCGAACATCGATCATGCCCACAACATCAATCTGACGTCCGGCGCGCAAAGCGCAAATCACACGCACACATTCTCCGGCGTTGCCGGCGCGATCACGATCGGCTCGGGCGGCTCCGGCGTCGCGGTCAACAAGCTGCCGCCGCTCATCACTTTCATGATCTATGTGAGGCTCTGAAAATGCACATCGGCAGTCTTCCGGTCGCCTCGAACCGCGCGACCTACTCTCAAGGGTTCCAGCTCTACGACGACGAGGACGACGAGGGCATCGACCTCGCCGGCGCGGTCATCAGGCTGGATATTCGCAAACCCGGCGGCTCTGCCGCCGCGATCCGGGCTGCGATCGACAACAATCGCATCGCTGTGACCGATCAGGCCGGCGGCCGGTTCGAACTGACGATCGAAGCAAGCGCCATGCGCAGCCTTGATCCCATGACCTACGAATGCGGGATCACGATCGAGCAGAACGGCGAAACCACCCAGTACTTCATCGGCACACTGCCTGTTCTTGACGGGATCGTAAGCTAATGGCGATCAAACTCCGCGCACTTGTCAAACATCCGGCCCGGCTCGAGGGTAAAACGGGCATTTCGGTCGAGAGGGAAAACGGCGTCGCGACGCTGGCGCTCGACTTCGCCGCTTTCGGCGAGGCGGTGGCAATCGCCGACCGGACGGCAACGCAACTTGTCCTGATCACGCCCCGCGAATCGTCCACCGTCTACGAGCGCATGGACGTCGATGACTTTCTTGCGTTGACGCTGGATGCCGAACCGACGCTCGGCGCGCTCGCCAGCCTCGATGCAGCAGCGGGTCTCGTCACCCAGACGGGTGCCGACACTTTCACCAAGCGCACGCTGGCCGGCACGGCGAATGAGATCGCGGTAACGAATGGGTCTGGCGCGTCGGGAAATCCCACCGTTTCGCTCGCCTCTGCCTTGACCTTCACCGGCAAGACGGTTGCGAACGGATCGTATACGACGCCGGACATCAATGGCGGGACGGCCGACTCCCTGACCTCGCTGAGCATTCGCTCCAGCGGTTCGGCGTTCGACCTGTCGTTTATCAGCGCTGAGGTCATGACCGCAAATCGGTCGATCGCGTGGGGCGTGAGCGATGCCGGACGTTCGGTCAACCTCGCCGGCAATCTTAGTTTTGCCGGCAACTTCACGACGTCCGGTGCGTTCGCGACGACCTTCACCATGACCGGCGCGACGACGGTCACGT
>Ga0075365_10000166_pt1 | contig 21018 bp, 21 predicted proteins | sample EndMetdeltDD1765_FD_71387 | JGI IMG/M metagenome (GOLD analysis project Ga0075365, IMG submission 71387) | Populus endosphere microbial communities from Tennessee, USA - Endosphere MetaG P. deltoides DD176-5 | ecosystem: Host-associated > Plants > Roots > Endosphere | place: USA: Tennessee... | reverse complement strand
CCCCAGATGGAACCAATCAAGAATCATCATCAGAAGCGATTAATGCTTGGTATTCACTCTATCTCTGGGGCAAAATAACCAATGATGCCAACTTACAAAAAAATGCTTTATATCTGTACAACATGGAGAGCCAATCAATTCAGTATTATTGGTTTAACAAAAACAATATCTATGGCAATGCGTATGATCATGCGATTGCATCTATCGTCTGGGGAGGGAAAGTTGATTTCGCAACCTGGTTTAGCAAAGAGACAAACATGATTTATGGCATTCAGCTCTTACCAATTACGCCAGCATCCACATACTTGGGAGATCTACCAAGTTTCACAAAATACGAAGCAGACTTCCGTAGCAGTGGTGGAAGCGAAACAAAAGAATGGGGAGACCTCTTCACAATTTGGAAATCTTTCTATGCACCAAAAGCAGCACTGCAAACAAAAGAGAAAATTACCAAAAGAGAAGCCAATACACCTAAATCAGTTTTTCTTTATATGCTGTATTTGAATGAACAAGAAAAACAAGATCTTGATACTGAGACAACGCCAACTGTCTCACAATGATTTCTTTAACAATTGGTCTTGTTGATGTTTCTCAATTGCGAGTTCAATCAATGTATCGACTAACTCCTGATATTTTATCCCACTTGCTTCCCACAGTTTTGGATACATTGAAATATTCGTAAAACCAGGAATGGTATTTGCTTCATTAAGATAAAACTTCCCTTCTGGTGTACAGAAAAAATCCATACGAGCCATGCCATCAAGACACAGTGCTTTAAATCCTTTGATAGCTAATGCTTGCACCTCTTTCGTTTGCTTTTTTGACAAAGCAGCTGGGATCTTTAATGTCGCACCTGTTTCATCTAAATACTTTGCATCATAACTATAAAAATCTTGATTCGCCACAATCTCTCCGGGTACTGATGCGATTGGATTCTCATTACCCAACACTGAACATTCAACTTCTTTTCCCGGGATAAATGTTTCGATAAGAATCTTGGTGTCATAGGAAAACGCTTCTTTAATACTTGCTGCAAACTCTTTCTTTTCTTTAACTTTCGAAACACCAATTGAAGAACCAAGATTTGCGGGTTTAACAAAAAATGGTAAGCCAAGTTCTTTCTTTACTTTGTCAAAAGTAATCTCCTCCCCTCTTCTAAAAACAAGGAACTTTCCGACAGGCAAGCCAGCATCTCGCAACAATCGTTTGGCAACATCTTTATCCATACCGACAGCAGATCCTAAAACGCCTGATCCAACAAATGGCAGATTAGTTAGCTTAAGTAATCCTTGCATACTCCCATCCTCCCCATACGGTCCATGTAAGACAGGAAACACGACATCAAAAGCAGCTTGCTCAGCATTCATTCCTACTGGAATAACCCCTGATTCCCCTCTTTGCATTGGTAACTGAGATTTTGTAAACGATGATTCCAACAGATACCTTTCAGGAAGTTTATGCCAGCTACCCTGTTGATCAATCCCGATCAGTGACACTTCATATTTCTTTTTATCTAGTGAGTTATATACATTCTTTGCCGACTGAATTGAGACATCATGCTCAGCAGATTTCCCTCCAAAGAGTACTGCAACCCGAATCTTTTTATTTTTCATATTTTGTTTCAAATATAATTGTATTGTAAAAAAATTATTGGGGGGAATCAAAAACTTTCAGGTGAAACGAAGTCTTTAGCCTGCAAGCAAACCTAAGAATTTATTCGTCCAAGATTAATAGACATTTAAATATAATAAAGCTATAATCCATCCATTCGATATGGAAAAAATAATTAGGGACACATTATTTGATCTCGGACTCACCGAAAAAGAAGTGACATTTTTTATTACCAATTATTCATTGGGACCTTCATCGATCAACGGTATTGCAAAGCAAGCAAAGATCGAACGATCGACTGCTTATCTGATTGCGCAAGAATTGATCGGCAAAGGGTTTATTATTGAAGACTTTAAACAATACAATAAGTCATTAACAACGATTGAACCAAAAACATTGTTACGGATGGTTGCGGCAAAACAACGAAAGATTGGCAGACATGAGCTTGCTCTTAAAGAAAATTTGCCGGATCTTCAAGCGTTGTATCAAGCATCTGAAATTCGCCCCAAAGTCAGAACGTATGAAGGGCGTACAGGAATTATTGCTGTCTGGAAAGATATTCTCTCTGTTTCACAAGAAGTATTACTCTGGACAAACCAAGAAACAGAAACGAAGTTTTTTACAAGCGAACATCATAAACTATTTATTCAGGAACGATTGAGAAAAGAAATTCCACTGCGAGTGTTGGCGGTAAATAATAAAAAAGGGGCTGAGTTGATTAAAAAAGATAGCGATTCACTTCGAGAAACAAAACTTCTCTCTAAGGATATTTCGTTTAGTGCTGAAACATATATCTATGGAAATAAATTTGCCGTCATTGACTACAATAAAGATAGTATCGGAATCGTCATCGAAAGCGAGCCAATTATCAAAGCACAAAGAGCTATCTTTGAATTGACATGGAAAACGAGCTAGAGTCCCAAACTTTTTCGTCGCGATTGCCAATACCTCTCGCGTCTGGGGAGTTTGGCAATATCCTTTTTATCAGCCAAGAGCGCTTCGATGAGTCCTTCCAATAATAATGATTGCGAACCTTTAAAGAGGATTATTTCTTCTCCTTGAATCGTTGATAACAGCGACTCTTTCGCTTCTCGTTGCGTAATGTGTGATTCAACCATCAACTTATCGCTCTTTGCTTTCTGTAATAGTGGATACGTATATGCAGCAGTCCGTTTGCCAATGAGAATAATCCTTTCGAAATCCCCTTTCAAAAGTATCTCTGCCAATTTTTCATGCTCATCTTTTTCTTCTTCTCCCAATTCCAACATATCCCCTACCACAACCCATTTCTTCTGTCCTTTCAATTGTTTAAACATCGTGAGCATTGTTTTAATTGAAGCCAGATTCCCATTATATGAACTATCAATTAGTGTCGTTCCTTTGATCCCTGCAAAGACTGAGCCCCTCCCAGGAGGGAGAACAAAGTTAGCAAAGGAGGCATCAAATGGTAATTCCAAATGTTCCATAGTAACTTTCGTCATCGCAATTGCGTAGAAAATCTCTTTTGGTAGTAATGCTTGGAAAATATATTTGTGCTTTTTAATTTGAAACAGTGTCCCCTCTTTGTCTAACTCATAATCATTGAGATAGTCACTTTGTTTGATTACTTTTATTCCAGAACTGGCCCGTTTAATTTCATTTAACTGCAGTAAGTCATCACCATTAATGACAACCAGATCGGTCGCCTGTTCAGCAAAATATCCATACTCATAAGCAATTGCACTTTCAACAGTTTTAAATTTTTCTGCTTTGACTAAAGAATCAAAGTTCTGACTATGTGTTCGAGAGACGCTTGTCCAAAGAACAAATGAAGGATGCAACAGCTCTGCCAAGAACTCACCTTCTCCAGGACGATCACAGTCTGCTTCAACAACATAGATACTCTCTCTTGGCACTTTCGTAAAAGCAAGAAAGGGTGCTTTAAGAAAAAGAGCAAACCATTCAATGAACAGTAAACTTTTTCGGTGTAGTCCTAAAATATCAAACGGAATTCCATAACTACTATTAGCATGATGAGAAAACTGCGCCCGCTCACCAATCTGTGCTTCCAACAAATGGAGCAATGTCGTTTTGCCATTTGATCCTGTCACAACGATCACTTGTGGATTCCATCGACGTAATTTAATCGAAGCAAAAAAACGAAAGTACCATGCTAAGGGGAAATATAAATTGCGCTTTAATCTTTCAATCATTTATATTATTGTAACAGATGAGAGTCTGTACATCATTCTTGAGGAGTTCTTGTGATAACGTATTCCACTTTATCACCCATCACCAACGCATGGCCAATATCCCATCCTGTTAGACGTGCTTTTTTAGCAAAATCGAGTGATTTTGTTGTATCTATATAGTACGCTCTTACAACAATTCCATCTGCTCCTACTTCCTCTTCACCATGCATTTGAAAATCTTTATCAAACTTCTCTGTTGGCGACGGTTCTGGTGCAGATTCAAATTGTGGAAGATGATCAGGCGCAAGCTTTTGTTGAGCTTCATGTACAAGTTCATCCCTAGAATCTTTATCTCTAATTGTTAAGTAATCTGTACCAGGACGATCTCCTCCTTTTGCAACAAATTTTCCATACTCACAATCAATTATTGCTCGATCAGGGGAAGGAGGCATAATAGTTCCTCCTGCTTGAATATAATTTTTACAATCTACTTTATGTGGGGAGATATGAGCTCCTTCATATTGAAGAACATCACCATCTGTTCTTAGATTAACTGTCTGTTCATTACTTCCGTTCAGGACAGCACCAGGTAAAAGTGCAATATTTCTTCTGCTTGAGAGCTTTATCTCTTTTCCTTCTAAGTTCGTACCAATAAGAAGATTCTCCGCTCCTCTAGCGCTTATACTGCCGGGATATAGTTGCCTAAGATAGACGTCATTCGTGTCAACAAAGTTATATTTTGATTCGCTTGTAAGGGATCCACCTCTTTGATCGACCCATACAAATGTTCTTTCACGAGAGTCTTCCTCTATTGGTTCCCGAGGTGGTTCTGAAATGAAAGCAACATTTTTAGGAACTTCTGCTACATTGTCCCAATAAAATCGAGAGATTGCTAATACTTGTCTGTAATCTTTTAATGAGGTATCTTCAGTCTGATTATGCATCAAAACAAAAGGGAGTGGTTTATCGCTAAAGATGTCTGTTCTTCCAAGGATATCTTTACGAATAACTTGTTCATCTACCTGAGGATTTAACCCTTGAAGGAGTTTAACAGCAAGGTTATTGATTGATTCTTTTCTTGCTTGCTCATATGCTTCGCGTCGTTCTCCTACTTCACCCATAGTTGCATTAAAGCAAATTTCTTATACAAACACAAATTACGCGGCTGCCGCTTCTCGTGCATGTTCGACGCTGGAGAACCGAATTCTATTGCCTTGGAACAAGAGATCGATCTCCCCTGTTGCGCCGTTTCGGTGTTTGGCAATGAGGAGTTTGGTTGGGATCATTGGGGTCGAGATATCAGCATCTGGACGGTAAAGAAACATAACGACGTCAGCATCCTGCTCGATAGCTCCGGACTCACGAAGGTCGGCCAGTTGTGGTTTCTTGTCCCCTCCTCTATGTTCTACCGATCGGTTTAACTGGGAACATGATAAGACAGGGACATTCAGCTCTCTTGCTAAATTCTTCAAAGATTGAGAAACAGTTGAGACCTCCTGCACACGACTCTCAAGTTTGCGTCCTGGGTTAACAAGCTGCAAATAGTCGACAACAATCAACGAAAGATTGTGTTCCATCTGAAGTCTGCGGGCTTTACTTCGCATTTCAACAAGCGTTATACCCGGTGTGTCATCAATATAAATTGGTGCTTCAGCCAATTGGCCCATGGCATCTGAGAGTTTTGAAAAATCATCTTCATTAAGTCTTCCTGTTTTGAGTTTCCATGCATCGATATCCGCTTGTCCGACCAACAGACGATCAACAAGCTCCTCCTTACTCATTTCCAAAGAGAAAATCCCGATTGGCAATTTGTCTTTAACGGCAATGTTTTGGGCGATGTTCAAAATAAGCGCTGTCTTACCTGTACCTGGACGAGCCGCTAAAATAATTAAGTTACTTTTTTGCATCCCCGACAAGACATTATCAAGATCAACAAATCCTGTCTGAACACCACGAAACCCTGAACCTCTTTTTTGTAATTCATCAATTCTGTCAAAACTTTCAGTCAGAGTGTCTTTGATCGGGATAAATCCTTTGGTGGTATGTCCTTGAGAGATTGAAAAAATTGATGTCTCCGCTTGATCAAGAATCTCTCTCACTTCATTTTCTTCACTATACCCAAGCTCTGCAATTTTTGTGCCCGCTTGAATGAGATAACGTTTGGTGGCATCATGTTTTACGATGTCTGCATACATTTTAACGTTTGCTGCGGTAGGGACACTTTCAACTAGATTGGTAATATACGCCGAATCAACTTTTTTTAACTCCTTATTTTTCTTTAATTGATCAGTGAGTGTCAGAAGATCGATGGGTTTGCGCTCTTCATAAAGCGCGAGCATGGCACTATAAATAATACCGTTGATATCGCTATAAAAATCACGCGGTACAATTGTTTCTGAAACTGTAATAATCGCATCTTTGTCAATGAGAATTGCACCTAAGACGCTTTGCTCAGCTTCATCGTTATGAGGAAGGATCTTAATAGATGGCATAAGTCTATGCTAGCAGCACTGTCTCCACTTCTAGAGGGAGCTTCGTCAATGATGTAGTATATTTTGTCACTGGTTTGATATCACCCTTACCAAACGTTTGCATCAGTTCTTGTGCGGTATCTCCATAAAAAATAATCACATTGGAAGCAAGTGACGTTAGAAAAGATGTGGAGCCGGTACTATTACACAGAACGATAAGGATATTATGATCTTTTAATTTTTGTTGCATTTTCTCAAGCGAATGCAGTTGGCCAACCAAAATTTCCATGCCATCAATTCGCAATGAATAGACAGTGTCTCGATCTGTTTTTGTGCCGCCAATTTTTATTCCCGCGACTTCATAATCACCAGGACCATCGATAATAACACCTTCATCTTGTTCATCAGATACCTGAAATTTTCTTCCCAATAATAAAACACCGTTTGCGAGTGATGTCTCTTTTTCATTTGGATCTACCACAAAAGTAGCGTTTTTATCTTTGATGCGAAGGGTTCCTTTTGGAAGGAGTGCGATTTCCATGTACCCCATACTAACATAGCTAACTTTTCTTGACAAGAGGAGCGTTTTAGCGTATCATCGAACACACCAATGTATGAAAGCAGAAAGAGTCTTTTTATCTTTTATTGCGGTACTGGTAGGATTGGTAGCAGCAGGTGCGGCATTCTATCTTTACCAAATGACCAAAACCATTCCTCCTAAAAATGCAGAACCGCTTGGTGTCAAAACAAAGATTACACCGACCCCAACTCCTGACAATAACAACTTTATTAGTGTCGACAGTCCAAAAGATGAAGAAGTTGTCACAAAAAAGACACTCACCATAGCAGGCAAAACAGCACCTGACGCGACACTTGTTATTTCAACTGAAGACGCTGATCAAGTAGTAAAACCAGCGAAAAATGGAGATTTCTCAGTGACACAAACGATGCTTGATGGAACAAATGTGTTGCGTGTCACGGCAATCTTTGCCAGTGGTGAAGAAAAGAGTGTCACAAGAACAGTGACCTACTCAACAGAGAATTTTTAATTTATGAAACAATATTTATTGCCTTTTATTACCATATTCTTTTTTGCGCTTACGGCAAATCCCGCACATGCTGCGGCAGCTGCACCAACTACAAAGCTCTCCCCCACAACAGCACCGAATGCTGGCGGAGAAAAACTTGATCAACAAATCAATCAACTAAAAAACAAAATTGCATCTCGTGTCGCAGAACTCAATCTTGTTGAAAAAAGAGGCCTTATCGGTGTCGTCACACAGGTCGAAGGGACTAAACTCACCATTACTGATGTCGCCGGCAAAACTCGATTCGTCGATGTCGATGAGATAACCAAATATACAGGAGGAAAAGCAAACTTTGATCTTTCCGATATTACCAAAGGAACACGCATCAGCGTATTGGGGTTGTATAACAAACAATCAAAGCGGATCTTGGCACGATTTGTCAGTCTTGCAACCAGCCCAACATTTCTTTCCGGCGTCATCTCCGACATCGATGGGAAAAAGTTTATCGTAACAATCACAACGGAAGATCAGAAACAAATAAAACTTGATGTCCAAACAGCAACAAAAGTCCTAACACAAGATAAAGAGGAAGGGCTGATCAAGTATGGATTTTCCAAATTAAAGAGCACTGATCGTGTTTATGCCGTTGGTACTCCTGATAAAAAGGATCCAACACTCTTTACAACAACACGCCTCATCGTGCTTCCTGAACTTCCACAAAATCCTAAGATCCTCATCGTGCCAACCGATGCGCCTATTACTGATACAATCAAGGCATCAACTGGAAGTGGAAAAAAGTTAACACCAGTTCGGTAAACCATGGATACTCGTCTTCAACACCTCCGAAATCTCCTCCAAGAACAATCACTTGATGCAGCACTTATCACCTCTGTCCCAAATATTTTTTATCTCACGGGTTATGATGGATTTTTAATTGAAGAACGAGAGGCATATCTGTTTATTACCAAAACCGATGCCTATCTTTTTACCAATGCACTCTACATCGAAGAAGTGACCCGAACAGTCCCTCACGTACATGTCTTGGAAATTAATCGTTACCAACCGATTACGAAGGCATTAGAAAAGCTTAGCGTAGAACATGCATGTAAAAAAATTGGAATAGAAGAGCACAACCTTACCGCGGCAGAATACAAACATCTTTCAGCACTCCCGCTTACCATAGATGCGCTCAATCTTATAGATCTGCGTGTCAAAAAAACATCTGAAGAGATTGAAGCAATGAGAGCTGCTTGCGCTATTGGAGATAAAGCATTTGAACATATTCTTACGATAATAAAACCTGGTGTGACGGAGAAAGAAATTGCTCACGGATTGGATCTTTTTATGAAACAAAACATGGCAGATTCTTCGTTTCGATCGATTGTCGCATTTGGTAAAAATGCCTCTGTCCCCCATCATGTTTCAAGCGATGAGCCATTACTGATAAATACTTGCGTACTTATGGATTTTGGTGTCAAAGCAAACAATTATTGCTCCGATATGTCTCGTACTATTTTTGTAGGCAAAGCATCTGACGCTGATAAAAAAGTCTATGACACTGTGCTTGAAGCACAGAAAAAAGCAATTGCATATATTGAAAATTCATTAGCAACAGAACAAGAAATTTTAGGGGCTGCTCCTGATGCTATCGCCCGGGAACATATTGAGAAGCAAGGATTTCCTACATACCCGCATGGACTAGGTCATGGAATCGGAATAGAGTTGCATGAATCCCCTCGACTCTCTCCCCCATCACAATCAATCTTAACCGATGGCATGGTTTTCTCAATTGAACCCGGGATTTATTTATCAAACAAGATGGGAGTACGAATTGAAGATTTATTTGCTATTCAAGGAAAGAAGCTTGTCCGATTAACACATGCTCCCTCAAACCTTATTGAAGTGTGAGATTATTTTTGCGCCGCTTTGCGTTTCTTTGCCTCTTCTCGAAATCTTTTATAATCAGGATACTCATACACCATCAATGCTCCCAACACCAACAAACCAAATAAGTACAACCCAATCAAAAGTGTATTTGTATCCATCTCTTTGAGGCTATCACAGAAAACTTATCATTGTCAATGAACCGAGATTTGACAAACAAAATTATCCTGATACAATAAAATTACAATTTAAGATTTTAAAAGCGTTTGACTGGAGTCACGATCCAGGAGCTGAGAACCAAAATGTTCTCCGGAAGTTGAGCCGTAAAATACAACAGTCGATGTCACTACCAAGCGGAGTCGGCCTAAGCGCTTAGAAGAAAAATGCTTCTAAGAATTAAGGATGGGACCGCGGGAGGTCCTTTTTTATTGCCTAAAAAACAATTATTACCTCTCGTTCCTTTTTTATCAGAGTATTGTCATTCTGAATTTATCTCAGAATCTCATATACAAACTGGTAGAAAACGAACGGGAGGTTTTTTTATGGAAAAATTTAATACACTAACGTTACTTAAAAAATTACTAGCATTGCCAAGCTTTGTCGATGATAAAAACGATGAACAAGAGATACTCACATTTTTGGTTACTTTGTTTCAAACAGCATTGCCAATGATGAGTGTACAGAAGCAGTATGTTGATAAACGCAGATATAACATCATCGTTAAGGGACGTAATGAGCCGAAATTATTTGTTCTCGGACACGTCGATACTGTGCAACCAAAAGTTGGATGGCAAACAAATCCATTCCAACCACTAGTAAAACAAAACAATGTGTATGGACTCGGTGCATCAGATATGAAGGGTTCTCTTGCAGCATTTGTTTCTGCATTACTCAATAAACAAACAGAGATAAATTTGGATAACTTGATGCTGCTTCTATATGTGGATGAAGAATACGATTTTAAAGGTATTAAAAAATTTCTTGCATCTTCAGAGAGCGATAATCTCTTGCCCAAATTAATGCTATCACTCGATGGAACCCTTGCAGTAGGAAATGGCTGTCGCGGAATTATTGAATTACGTTTCATTCTGAATGGAAAAAGCGGTCACTCATCAAATCCCAAAAATGGCATAAATGTCATCAGGAAAACAGAAAAAGTTTTACAAAATTTAGAAAAACAGCTGGGTATGTTTAAAGATCGCTCTTTAGGCAAAACGACTGTTAACCTTGCGTACTTACAAGGTGGAGTTATCCAAGAGAGTAACGGAGAAAGAGTTTGGCAACGCGAAGGGAATATCATTCCAAACTTTGCAGAGATTATTATTGAAGTACGTCCCGCGACAAAAGAAGTAACAGCTCAATTTATCATTGATCAGTTACGATTACTCACAACACAACAAGGACTTACGATACAAGAGATAAATATCAGACATGATATCGCTCCTTGGCCTGTTTTTTATCCAACAGAGGAACTACAAATCCTTAAAAAGATATATCGACAAGCAAACGTGCCATTTAAAAAAGCAGTTACTAAACTCCGAGGTTATGTCGATGTGCAAATGCTTACAGAGAGTATCCCTGTTCCGACTGTTATCATCGGCACAGGTGGCGTTAACAAGCATGATGCAAATGAATATGTACCACTAAAAAAGTTGGAAGACGCAACAAAAATTTATAAAAAAATATTAGAAAAATTCTTATGAAAAAATCAAACCATTATCATGAAAAAAGAGTACGTATCACCATCTCAATGTTCAAACGAGAATGTCTACCCAATGACGCTGCTTTGGCCTGCCGGAAATACAACGGCGTTAGTCAAAGGACTTGTACCAAAGTTTGAGAAGGAAAAAATAAATAAGCTCATCCTTCGACAATTCCCTTCTGTTGAGCAAGTTGGCTTTTATGATGTGAATCAAAACGGACAAGGTTGCTTAGAAATGGCAGGAGGAGAATTTTGTGGAAATGCGACTCGTGCACTTGCTTATCTCCTACTGAATGGGAAGAAAGGTGTCATACAAATTACTGCATCAGGAACGAAACAAGTACTTTTGGCCGGAGTAAATAAAGAAAGAACCTCCTTTGCACAAATGCCTATTTTGCAATCGTTTTCTTCGGTTACCTCATTAACGGATGCCATAATTAAAGTGACGATTGATGGCATAACTCACCTTATTGTTCAAAAAAGGAAAGTTGGGACAAGGCTCACTCTAAAAATAAAAGGATATCAACTCTTAAGAGATTTCAATTTATTAACAAACCCAGCAGCAGGAGTAATGTTTGTCTCCACAGATACTGATAATAATTTTATTGTCGATCCCATCGTTTGGGTAAGAGATATCCAAACACTTTTTTATGAGACAGCATGTGCGAGCGGATCAACAGCTATTGGCTTATGGCAAAGTCTGCAGCAGAATAAAGATCTTTGTACATTGCGTATCAAACAGCCCAGTAACGAATTACTTACAATCAAAGTTAGAAAAACGAAACGTTATTTTAAACAAGCAGTTATTGAAGGCCCAATTAATATAATTGGAGAAAGGAGAATACTATGCCAGGAGAAATAATTATCCCCTATCAAGGGTTACGAGAACAACAAACTTCCGAAAGAAAACTGCTAATTCCAAAAGTTATGAACTATTTTGATGAGCAACAATTACTTTCATCGTCAAAACCAATTCCGGGAAGAGAGATTTTACAAGAAAGACTCGAAGCACTTTCTATAGGTAAACCAGTCGATGTCCTTTGTTTTAATTGCATTGATTTTACGTTTCAAGCAAACGGCAAAAATTATCCCCAAGCACGCGCGATCGAAGATACAAAAACAGCATTGGTAGAATGCTATCGTGAAGAGATGGAAGGAACAATTTCTCAACTAAAACTCTTAGGAAATCCCCGAGTAACAATTATTATTCCTGATAGTGAATTACGGGACGAGAATGTATTTAACTTTTCACAAAGAGAACAGCAACGTTTTAGCATCGGACAACGAATTAAAAAAAGTTTGGCAGAAAAATTTACAGACCAAACTATTGCTGTTTCTTTATGGAGTGATTTCTTAAAAGAAAGAGACCTACCAGACGCTAGCGTATACACAAAAAACAATTTACCTCTCGTGATGAGTAAATATGCGAGCAGCGTAAAGAGAATGTTTGGCGAAACAGAAAGATATCTTCAAGGCAAAGGACTCGAAGAAGAAGAGGTGCAACAAATAAATCCAGCTGAATTAACGATACGTGCAGCTTGGTATTTAGCAATGTATGCAGGTGAAGGGAATGCGATGGCCGATCTTGCATCTGGCAACAATCACGGCGCAATTGTCTTAAATTTTGAGAACGATGGCAAAGTACTTGCATGGTATCAACGTGGTGCTCAAGGTCTCGAAACCACAAAAACCATTCTTCCTATTGTCACTCCTGCCGATACAACCAAGTTTAAATTATGGAAAGAACAAAGCAAAAGTAAAAAGACAGGTGTCGTCTATGAGAGGAAGGGTGTATAATATGACTATGATAAAACCACAAACATTAAAAGGCTTTCGAGATTTTCTTCCGCTCGAAGCACGAAAGAGACAATATGTTATTAATGCTTTAAAAAAGGTTTTTGAGCAATATGGATTTGAACAGCTTGAGACACCTGTCTTGGAATATGATGAAATCCTCACCGGTAAATACGGCGACGAAGGTGAACAGTTGATGTATCGATTTGAAGATCATGGCAAGAGAAAAGTTGCTATGCGATATGATCAGACAGTTCCGCTTGCACGAGTTGTTGCCCAATACCAAAATGAATTGGCTTTTCCTTTTAAGCGGTATCAAATCCAACCCGTTTGGCGAGCAGAAAATACTCAGAAAGGGCGATATCGAGAATTTCTGCAATGCGATATCGATACCGTGGGTGTTGATTCCCCACTTGCTGATGCTGAAATTATTGCAACTGCGCTTGCTGGATATAAAGAACTCGGCTTTAAGAATTTTAAAATTCTTCTAAATGACCGAAAAGTATTTGAGAATCTCCCAACGCATGCAATTATCACCATAGACAAGTTGAAAAAGATTGGCAAAGAAGGCGTCGTTAAAGAACTTGTTAATAAAAACCTTTTTGAATCGGAAACAGAAGCACTGCAAATGCTACAGGAACTTCTGGATAGAAAACCAACCGAACGGATCATGCAAATTTTTGAAGAACTTGAAAAATTGGGTGTCGATCAATCATTTCTTGAATTCTCCCCTACATTGGCACGAGGACTTAGTTACTATACCGGCATGATTTTTGAAACAGAGACATCCGATTATCCTCATGGCTCTCTGTGCAGCGGTGGCAGATATGATGAGCTTATCGGTATGTTTGCGAATAAACAGATTCCAGCAGCTGGACTTGCTGTCGGTCTTGATCGAACAATTGAAGCAATGGAAGCACTCAAACTCTTCCCCACAGATCTGTCGCTCTCAGCAACAAAAGTACTTGTGACCATTTTTACCAAAGAGCTTAAATCAAATTCGCTGAAACTCTGTTCTCAACTTCGTGCCAACAACATTAATGCCGAAATTTATCTAGGAGAAATCAAAGAGAAAAATCCTCTGGAGAAACAACTTAAATATGCAGATCAAAAAAATATTCCGTATATTGTCATCATTGGACCGAACGAAGCGGAGAAAAATATTTTCTTACTCAAAGATATGAAAAAGCGTACACAAAATGAATTATCACTCGCTGATCTTCTCCAAACGATGCAATAGACATTCGCCCTTGCAATAGAAATACAACTTACGATATAGTTAACGTATGTCCGATCAACCCACACAGCCAGCAGCACCAACCACTCCAGTTCAAGATACAACACAACCAACACCTGAGCCTACGCTAGAACAGGAACTTGATCAAGTTGCGCAAAACACAAAACAACTGATTCAGACTGACGCTGCTGCCGCACAAAGCCTTGCCAGTACTTCTGCCATGCAAGATATTGTGATTGACGTCGAGAAAGAATTGCTCGATGAGATTATGAAGAGACTGGAGGACAACCAACTGTCGCCAGAACAAGCACAAAGTCTCGCAAAAGAATTTCTTTCCTACTTACCTATCCAAGATCAAAAAGATCTACTGGATAAACTTTATAAAATGAGTCAAGAGAATAAAGAATTCCAAGGCATTTATCTGAAGTATGCCCAACCAGTCAGAGAAAATGAACGACTTGAAAAATTAAAACTCATGAGTGAGCATATTCAAAAAGGCAATATCGAAGAAGCACTTGCAGTTGCCAAAGGAGGAACACAATGAGTGATGGTACAACAGGCGTCCTTGATGCACAACCAGCACCCCCTCCGGCAGCGGAAGCACCGGAAACACCGGAAACACCTCAGCCTGTTGATAACGGAGATCAAGGCGAACCGAAGACTGATACTGAACAACAGGGCAAAATAGATCGCCTAAAAGCACGTGCAAAAGCTCTCGTTACCAAAGTACGAACTGTTTTTCGTCGTAAAGATAAACCAGCTACTACCACTGACGCATTACAAGCGATGGCTGAACCAGAAACTCCCCTCTCCAAATTTGGAGCTGACTTACTTGATAGTGATCAAGCTAAAACTAAAGCAGATACCGAAGCCTCTCAACCTGCTGAAGCCGCCACTCCTCCTGTTGATGCTGACGCTACTCCTAAACCTGATACTGAAGCTCCTACTACTCCTCCCGTTGATGCTAACGATACTCCTAAACCTGATACTGAAGCTCCTACTACTCCTCCCGTTGATGCTAACGATACTCCTAAACCTGCAGGGAATGAAGGACATGACTTCGCCTCTTTTAAGGATCGACAAGATAAAATGAAACAACAAGCAGATACCGATCCTCAAGCAGTAGCAGATGCAGCAGCCGAAGGTAATCTCCATGCAAAAAAAATACTCCGTGAACAATCTCAGACACAAGGGGCAGAGGTAACTCCACCTGATACTGAAGCACCTGTTGAACCTGCGGCTGAAGCACCTGAACCTGTAACCGAAGCACCTGAACCTGCAGCTGAAGCACCTGAACCTGCAGCTGAAGCAGAAACTCCTAAGGCCGAGTTAACACCAGAGATGAAAACAAAGGTTAAAGATGCTGCAACAAACGCAGCTAAGGCAGTAAGGGAAGGTAAGACTGGAGATGAATTGAATGCTTATATTGCTAGCTTAGCTGAAGCTGGTGAAGGAGAATCTCTCTCAGGTGAAGACAAACAGCGAATTTTGGCTGCAGCAAAAATTGGAGCGGAAGCATCACAACGAGTTATAGACGCAGAAGCTCAAGCGCAAGCAGACTTAGCTGATCTTCTTAATGATTTAGAAGATCCAGACATATTAGACAACTACAATAAAGCAGATAATCCTGTGGTAGATGCACAAAACACTGATGCAGCTGGAGTACAAGCAGATCTCGATGCCGCCATTGCACAAGCCGATGCTGCCGGAGATCATGAAACATCAAAGAAGTTAAAGTTTGCAAAAAAAGCAGCCAAGATTGGAGCAATGACTCTTCTTATTGCTGCGTTAGTTGGACTTGGAGGTACAGGGCTTATCATTCTCAATTCGGGCAAAATGGCATTACAACAGCAACACTAGGAAAGAGTATTATCGGTAAAATGCAAAATGAACCTGTCCAAAACACAAATCGCTATTCTTTGTCTTATTATCGCTAACGTGATTTGGGGAGCCTCATCCCCTATTTTCAAATGGGCATTAGAAGACGTACAACCATTTACCTTTGCATTCTTACGACTGTTTCTCAGTGCACTAATTCTCCTTCCATTTACCATTCATCGGTTGAAAATCAAACGGAGTGATTTATATACGCTCCTCTTTCTTGCCGTCATTGGACTCGCTTTTCGTACCGCGTACTCCTTGTTTGGGTTAAAGCTCACCGCCAGTATTAATGCTCCCATTATCGCATCAGCGACTCCGATCTTTCTGATCATTGGATCGATGGTCCTCTTTCATGAAAAAACAAGGAAAAAAGTTATTAACGGAGTGTTGATTAGTTTCTTCGGGGTTCTTCTCGTCATCCTCCAACCTCTTTTTACCACAGGACTCGATACATCGATCATTGGCAATGTTTTCTTTTTGATAGCAATGGCGCTGTCGGTAATTTATATCATGCTCCTAAAAGAACTCGCCCCAAAGTATCATCCACTGACAATTCTTTTTTGGATATTTACTATCGCATCGTTTGCACTCCTGCCATTTACTTACTTTGAAGTTCAAGCCAATGGCATAGGCGGACTAATGCATATGAAAGCATTTATTGGCATCGCGTTTAGTGTCCTCTTTTGTACTTGTATCGCCTATTCCCTGCATATTTATGGGTTGAAGTATATCAAGACAAGTGAAGTCGGGATGTTTTCCTACGTGGATCCATTTGTAGCAATCGCGATAGCCAAACCACTACTTGGTGAACAAGTCACGACAATGTTTTTCTTTGGAGCAATGCTTGTCTTTGTAGGAATCTTTATCGCTGAAGGAAGAATTCATTATCACCCCGTGCATTTATTGCGGAGAAAAGAATCTGAAGTCATTAAGGATAGTTAATCTTTGCTTTTAATCGTTCCCGTCCTCTTGAGATGTGGCTCTTAACAGCCCCTTGAGAAATTCCCATTTTACCAGCTATTTCACGTTCAGTAAATTCTCCTGCTCTTAAGAGTAACGCTTCTCTTTGCCTTGGGGGTAAATTTCTTGCTTCTTCGAAAAGAGCACCGATAAAGATAATGTCTCCTACGGTTTTTTCAACATCTGAACTGTCTTCTCTATCCTCAAGAGCTTCAAGTCCCACCTCAGAATTCCTGGTTTTTCGTAACTGGCTTACAGCTGCATTTCTCACAGATACAAAAAGATATGATCTTAAATCTGCTCCTTCTTTTAATTCCAATGTCGGTAATTTATGTCCAAGTCTTATAAAGACATCATTAACCAAATCTCTCCCCTCATCCCGCACAAATAGTTCTCCATACTGGGTAAGGTTAGGAGAAAGAGCTTCATAGAGATCTCCGAAGGCTTTCATTCCTCCTTTTCTTAATTCTTCTACGGTGGGTATTTCATATGGTTCTTTTTCAATTTCAACGCTCATAATAATAAATTATCCATACTATATACCTCTCCCTACAAATTTGTCAACAAAGGAGTGTTCTCTTGTCAATAACTCGTAAATGAGTTATAATAGTCCCTATGAAGGCTAATGTACATCCAAAATTCTTTGATAACGCGCAAGTCGTGTGTATTTGTGGAAACAAATTTACTACTGGTTCAACCCAAGAAAGTATTCACGTCGAATTGTGCTATAAATGTCATCCATTCTATACCGGTGAACAACGGTTTGTTGATAGTGGTTCATTGATCCAGAAATTCCAAAAGAAGCAACAAATCGCTTCTACTTATCAAGCAACAAAGAAAAAGAAAGTTGATGAAAAGAAGAAAAGAGACCAAGGACCAAAATCTCTCCGCGAAATGCTCATGGGAGCAAAATAGCCCTCGCAACTGCTACCGTTCACTCGTGTTACTTGTTATGATAATGTTATGAACGACTACAGATATACCCAACTCGCAGAACTTGAACAACAAATTGAAGAAACAAAATTACTTCTCGAAGATCCTGATATGGTCGACATGGCGACAGAAGAATTAAAAGACCTTGAAGAACAAAAGAAAACGCTTGAGGAAAGTCTCCAAAGTACCCAACAAAAAAAAGAAGACAATTTTGATGAACGAAACATTATGTTGGAGGTAAAAGGTGCAGCCGGTGGAGATGAAGCAAAGCTTTGGGCCGAAGAATTAATTCGTATGTACATCCGTTACGGACAACGAAAAGGCTATCAAGTCGAGCAACTCGAAGATACTGTGGTGAAAGTAAATGGTCGTGGAGCATTTGGTGCATTAAAATATGAAGCAGGTGTCCACCGCGTACAACGAATTCCCGCAACAGAAAAAAAAGGACGAGTTCATACATCAACAGCAACTGTTTCCATTCTTCCCGAACTTGATGATATTGATTTACACATCAATCCAGATGACATCGACTTTGCAGCGTTCAGAAGTGGTGGACATGGTGGACAGAACGTAAACAAAGTTTCAACAGCTGTACGACTGACTCACAAGCCAACAGGCATTGCTGTCGTCGCATCAGCCGAACGATCACAAATCCAAAATCGAGAAATCGCCATGGCACTCCTCCGTGCAAAACTTTGGGAAATCGAAATCACAAAACGTGAAGAACAAATCTCGTCATTGAAATCAACCCAAGTCGGACGAGGAGACCGATCAGAAAAAATCAAAACCTACAATTTCCCACAAGACAGATTAACCGATCATCGAATTAATAAATCTTGGAAAAATTTGCCAATCATTTTGGCTGGAGAAATCCCTGAAGAGCATCCAGTGGAATAACTACGATCATCTGCTTTGGGGCATATTATAAGCAGTTCCCTTCTTTAATCTCTTCTGAAAGCTTCTGTCAGCCTGTTTCCTATGAAGAATATCGGCGACTCTTTCTTCAATTCTTTCTCCAACTCTTTTATCGCCAGAACCTTTACGAGCAAAAGAATTAGGTGAAAATGTTTTTACCTGCATTGAATCTTCCTCAAGGATAATGGCATGAACATTACGATCTAAGAGAGGATCTCTCGGAAAGACCAACTCCAAACCTTCTCTATTAGAAGTAGGCAAGATTCCTGTATCAATTAAAGAAACCGTTTGAGATGGATCTCCATAATGTGCCCCTTCAACATGAAGCACAGCTCTCTCTGTCTCTTCAGCAGCGGTAGGATTAAATTCTATTGATGCACCATAAGGCAATACCATTACTCTCGTATCTTCTTCAACACTAAATTTTGCGTTTAATGTTTCTTCGAATAATTTTACAGCAGCAGCTGGAGCCTCAGTTAAAAGTTCATGAACAGTAACAGCCACTTCTGGTGTTCTAAAAAGTGTTTCTGTTGTGGGTAACCTTCCGCGCTCATCGGCTCTACCACGGTCTAATCTTCTTTCAGTTGCTACTCCCATAATTATTTAATAATCGTTTAAGTTTTTAAACGACAAAAACCTATTATACCACCACTCGTCAATAAAACATGACAAATGTCAGAAACTGTTGAGATTGCAGTCGTTGTTTTAATTTGCTACTATGATCTTCACATGTTACCTCAGAGTATTGCTTTTGTTGATATTGAAACTACTGGTACTCGATCGTTTTATGATCGGATTATTGAAATTGGAATTGTAAAAGTCGAAAATAATAAAATTGTGGACACCTATCACTCCCTCGTTAATCCAGAAACGTATTTACCGCCAATCATCACAACCATCACCGGCATTGTCGATAAAGACTTAGAGAACGCTCCGACATTTAGACAGATCAAACGTGATGTGCTTGAGCAATTAGTGGACTGTGTCTTCGTAGCTCACAATGTGCGCTTTGATTATAGCTTTCTCAAAAACGAATTTCAGCGAGAAGAAATCTCATTTTCTTCCCGTCATTTTTGCACGGTAAGACTTTCTCGACTCCTCTATCCTCATTTCCCCCGACATAATCTAGATACGATCATTCAACAATTCAATATCCCTGTCGCCAATCGGCATCGCGCGCTTGATGATGCAAAAGTTTTGTTTGAGTTTTACCAACATATGCAAAAAGATATCGCCCCAGAACTGTTGGAGCAAGCAATTGCAAAAAGTTTGAAACAACCATCCATTCCTCTCAAACTATCGAAAGACATGTTGGACAAACTTCCTGAAAAACCAGGTGTCTATCTTTTCTATGGCGGAGATGGATCACCTCTGTATGTCGGAAAAAGTAAAAATATTAAAAACCGCGTCCTCGATCATTTCTCGTCCGACATTCACTCCCCCACTGAGATGAAGATCTCGCAACAAATTGAAAGTATTGAGACGATTACTACTGCGGGAGAAATTGGTGCGCTCGTATTGGAATCCCAATTGATCAAAAAGATGCTGCCACTCTATAATAAAAAATCTCGACTCAAACGAGAACTGATTGCTGCCAAAAGCGAACTCACCAGAGAGGGCTATCAACAAGTGTATCTTGAACCAATTACTAGTATACCAGCAACAGAAACACTAAACTCTTTTCTCGGATTCTTCAAATCTCGAAAACAAGCCAAAACTTTTTTAACAGAACTTGCCAAAAAATACGGTTTGTGTGAGAAGCTATTGGGACTCGAAAACACAAAAGATGCTTGCTTTGCTCACCGACTCGATCGGTGCAAAGGGGCGTGTATTGGGGAAGAAAAAAACTTTGTCTACAATATGAAATTCCTTGCTGCTTTTTCCAAAACCAAAATTCAATCATGGCCGTTCACAGGGCCAATCCTTATCCAAGAGGAAGAATTAGGGGGCAATAAAGAATATTTTCTTATCAATAATTGGTGCTACTTAGGAAGTGCCGTCGTGGATCAACAAGGAAACATAAAAGACAAAGTCGCTGATAACCAAGTCTTTGATCTGGATATTTACCAAATTCTCAAACAACAACTGAAAAAACTAAAACCTCAGATGATCCGACAATTGCCAACAGACTCGACAAATCTTTCACAATATTTAAGCAGCTTCAGCCATTAATTCTGCGCGCGCGATTTCCATTCTTGCCATATCTTCTGTTTCACGCTTATATCGTTTTTCCCATAGAATTGGAGAGATAATACCACTGCCAACTTTCAAACCTGTTGCAAAACGTTGCACTGATTTATTAAGACGCGGATTATTTTGAGAGTGCTCTGTCATCGCATAGAACTGGGCCAATGCTTGAGTAAAAAAAGCAACCTTGCCCACCATCACCGCTTTGGTATCAACTCCTTTTTTCTTTTTACTCTTTCTCACT
>Ga0075365_10000165_pt1 | contig 21018 bp, 16 predicted proteins | sample EndMetdeltDD1765_FD_71387 | JGI IMG/M metagenome (GOLD analysis project Ga0075365, IMG submission 71387) | Populus endosphere microbial communities from Tennessee, USA - Endosphere MetaG P. deltoides DD176-5 | ecosystem: Host-associated > Plants > Roots > Endosphere | place: USA: Tennessee... | reverse complement strand
AGAAATTGTTGAATTCGTTGTTTCTTTGAATAACTTTAAAATTTCATCTTTAAAAAGTTTTTTATTAAAAGAATGTAAGGGAAATTTTTCTGCAAAGCGCTTTAAGATTAATTTCTTAATAATAAAATTATCGAAGGCAGCAGGTATAGCAAGATTTTCAGTAAATGTCTGAGTGCTGTCCTGGTTTAAAGTTTGTTTTAGTTCTAATAATTCATTCGATTCTTGTGTAGCCGTACTCGCATTATGGATATGGGTAACTCTGCGATTAAACTGGAAACCGTCTTTTCTATCCAGAGCAACAAAAAGTTTTTTAAATGCTGTATCTAATTCTAATGCCAAATTTGGATTATTATCTATTAAATTATTTAGATTATTAATTGCATCTGAATCTTTACCTTCTTTTAAATTTTTTAATATTTTTTCGATTTTTTCTGAATTTGTTTTTTCTTTATTTTTTTCTTTCTTAAGAATAAACTCTAACAAGTTATTTTTTAATTTAGCTAATTCATTCCGGAAAATTTTATTTTGATTAGTACGGCCCAAATTTTGCAAATCAAATTTCTCTGCTAACTTATCAGCTTCCTCAAGGAAAAGTGTTGGATTATCAAAATATTTTTCCAATTCCTTAGATGGATCTACGAAAAAGTATTTTTTATAGCTAGCATTTATATATTGTTGGTAAACCATGCCTTTTTCAGGTATGCGTTCTTCTCTTAAAAAAGAAGCAATTACAGATAAATCCATTGAATTTCTATCGCCAATAAAAAAAGCATTCAATTGTTTAATTTTTATGTCCCGTGTACGCAATAAATTATCACAATGTTCAACGCCATTGGTTTCATTGATCATTCCATCAGTAAATATTGTAAGTGTTATTCCGTCATTAACCTGCGGTAGAAATGGAATAAAAGTACTGGGATAAGTACATCCATCGCCTTTCATGCTCGTTATTTCTTGCAATGCTTGTTCTGTAATGCCTATCTGTTTTGCTTTGTTATTCCAAAAAATGAAAGAAAATTCTTCTTCTTTGGAAGTTATTTCTTTTACCAAATTTTCGACCTTTTCCCAATAGCTTGTTACTCGATCGGTAGAACCCGAGCAATCGATAGCAATGAAATGTTTCATTATGGTTTCCTTTTTAATAATTTTTTAATCGAACGTAAATATTAACATTAAACTCTTTAATTAGATTAAATTCTACTTGTCATTTTCAAAAAGTTATAAGAAACAAGTTGAATGCTCAGATGGTGCCCCATGGCAAAACATAAGAAAATCTAGCAAATTATTTTAATAGTTCAAGCGTTGTGTGTGAGAAAAGTTTTACAGAATTTTTAAAGTTGAATAGTATTTTTAATTACAAGCTAATGTAAGGGAATGGGTTGCATTTAGCGGAATACCTAAAGGCTTTTTATTATGTAAATCTAGAACCGATAATACAGCAATAATAGTACGATTTACTTGACAAAATAAAGTTTTTATTACTAACGCCGCCTGTTGTAATTGCTTATTTTCTTTACCCTCAGATTTCTGAAACCCCTTTTACATACAATTTCCATTAGAATTTTTTACAATGGCTAATTTGAGATAAAATAAATTTATCTGAATTAATTTTTAGTTTTTTGATCCTGTTCATAATGACTATAAGTACGATGACGTAATTTAGGTTCTCCACCATAACGTCGTGTATTGCGACGTTGTGTGGATGGATTACTAGTAATAGTAGTCTGTTTGCTAGAGTTCACGTTAGCAGTGTTAGTTACTTGCTCAGCAGCTGGTTTTTTTTCTATGCTAGGCGCAGATTGTTCCACAGATCGTGGTGGAATAACGGCTTTTCTTTCCGTGTTATTTAACATGGGCTTAGGCGTTGAGCGGGTATTTTCTTCTCGAATGACTTGAGTATTTATTTTATGTTCCTGTTTTATTGCCGATCTTTCTGAATGTTGTCGTCTCTTATTGGGTACTGGTTTTCTTTCTGATGCCCCAGCAATAGGAGCAACAGGTTTATTATTATGATGTGTGCTTTGTTGATGCGGCGCTGACTCATAACGCTGTTGATGATGTTTGTTATAGCGATTTTGTGATGTCTTGCCGCCATTATGCGGATGCTGTCCGCCACCACCTTCGTTACTACCTTCCCCTTCTTTATCGCGTCTATCATCCCGGCGGTGATTGCGAAGTCGGTTATTACGATTTGCTTTTGAATAACGTTTTTCTGAGGGGTGTCGGTGCGGAGTATTATTAGAATGATTGTGTATTGGAGCAGTAGCTAGTTCTTTTTTCGCAGAGTTTTTACTAAGCTCTTTAGTTTTACTGAGATCTTTTAACATACCAAGCAGTCGACTTAATAGACCTAATTGAGTTTTAGGTTTATTTTTGCTAATCGCAAAAGTAAGTGGTTTAACCGCCGGGATTTCTACTGGCTTAATGACTGGCGCGCTATAAGGTAGCGAAGATTCTGCGCAAGATTTATCTAACATTTGATAGCTAGCATTTTCGCTAGCCTGTAGATTAATGTTTTTACCTTGACCCGTAATTTTATAGTGTGGAGATTGCCAATAAGGATTAGGTATTAATAATATATTTATTTTATAACGTTGTTCAATCTGTTCTCTAGCAGCACGTTTTTCATTAATCAGATAAGTAGCCATATCCACAGGTATTTCGACGCGTATTTGCTGTGTCGATTTTTTTAAGGCTTCTTTTTCAATTGAACGGAGTAAAGATAAGCTTAATGATTCGATGGTGCGTACTGTTCCTTCTCCATTACATCGTGAACATAAAGTTTCGTTGGCCTTTCCTAGAGAATGGCGTAAGCGCTGTCGAGACATTTCTAATAACCCAAATGGCGATATTCGACCGATTTGGATGCGCGCGCGATCTTTTTTAGTGGCCAAACGTAAGCAATTTTCTACTTTACGTTGATTGTCTTCTGAGTTCATATCGATAAAATCAATGACAATTAAACCGCCTAAATCACGTACACGCAATTGATGTGCTATCTCTTTAGCCGCTTCTAGATTGGTAGTGACGGCAGTTTCTTCAATATCTTCATTTTTGGTAGATTTACCTGAATTAATATCGATGGAAACCAAGGCTTCGGTGCGATCGATAACGATGGTGGCACCTGATGGGAGTTCTATTTTCCGTTTAAATGCCGATTCAACCGCTTCTTCAATGTCAAAATACATAAATAAGGGAATAGAATTTTGATAAAGCGTAATTCGTGATACAAAATCAGGTCGAATTTGCTCGATGTAATTCTTAATTTTCTCGAATATTTTTTTGTCATCAATAATAATTTCGTCAATATCGCGTCTTAAATAGTCACGTATCGAACGGGTGATCAAATCGCCTTCTTGAAAAATAAGGAAGGGAGCAGAACGCTCATTATATGCTTTTTGTATGGCATTCCATTGTTGAATAAGCAAATTCAAATCATTTTGTAGTTCGTAAAATTCTCTACCCACGCCTGCAGTGCGTAGAATAAGTCCCATATCCTCTGAAAGTTCCATTTGGCTGAGTAAATCTTGCATTTCACGCCGTTCTTCTCCTTCAATGCGACGTGAAATACCACCTGCGCCGGGATTATTTGGCATTAGCACTAAGTAACTACCAGGGAGGGTAATGTAAGTTGTTAGCGCTGCTCCTTTATTTCCACGTTCTTCTTTTTCAATTTGTACCATCACTTCACGACCCTCAAGTATTTTTTTGAGGTATTGGATAGATTGCGATTTTTCGAATTTAAATAAGGAGGGAACGATTTCTTTGAAGGGTAAAAATCCATGCCGTTCGGGGCCATAGTCGATGAATGCTGCTTCTAAGCTAGGCTCTATGCGACTAATTTTACCTTTATAGATATTTGATTTTTTTTGTTCTTGACCACTATATTCGATATCTAGGTCGGAAAGTTTGTTTTCTTCGAGCAAAGCAACGCGGATTTCTCCAGGTTGATTCGCATTGATCAATATTCGATTCTTTTCATTATGCATCGTTGAATCCTATTTTGTATAAAGGCTCAACTAAGCTTGCTTATTTGAAAACGCGATAATCGTTGTTAAAAATTAAAACTGTTACTAATACCTGAAACAATGACCGCTTAATTAATTTAAAAAGGGTGAGTGCGTCAACAGGGTTCCTTGCATAAGCTACTTTGTCTATGAGGCTAAGTAGCATAGGTTTTAACTATCTGATTTTTAACACAGATTATAGGTTTGCATATTCTTAATATACCGTATTTTTTTATGCATATCATATTAATGATTACTGAGCATAAAATTCGCATCGGAAGAACATCATTCCAAATAAAAGGTTGCAAACTTAAGAAGCCGGACTAATTCTCTCATTTTGGATTTAAATTTATTGCCAAATAAGCCAAATTTATAAAAAATTAAAATTTTTTACTTTAGTTAGCTCTAATTACAAAACGTTGATTTCTTATCATTTCGTTCTGTTTGCGTCAGCAGAAAGAGGGGGTTAACCCTAGCAATAAACTGACACGGGAAACTAAATCTAGGGTTATTATAACAGTATTTAGTGGGTTGGCAATTAAAAGAGGTGGGCTGCATACCATCGGATTTAACCGGGTGAGAGTCTAATTTTTATCAGATTTTGTTTTACTTGAAAGTTTTGCTATGCTTAAGTTGGCTTCTACTATGGGCTATGGATTTGTCAGTGGGCTTTGTCAGTCATTCACTTACAAATTTTTCTTTAATGCTTTTTGCACTACTTTTTAGATGGGGAATTCTGCTTATGTATAAGAAGTTTTTGGTTTCTATGCTGCTGACGGCGGCGTTAGTCGGCTGTAATCATCAGCCTTCTGATAAGCAAGGAGATCAGTCAGATACTGCGATGCCCGTTCAAGATCAGATGGCTAATCCTGCGAACTCATCCAGTTCGGATGATCAGCAAATGCCGGTAAATCCACAAGCCGTGGAACCTACGCAAACACCGCCTAGCGATACCACGCCCGCTATGCCAGCGACATCTAACAATGGAACGGCAGGTACAGCAGCGCCCGCAGAACCTGCGAATAATGATAATTCAGCTAATTCTGTAGCTGGGGACAATAAGTAAAATAATTGTACTGGTCGTTGAAAACTGCTGCCAGTCTAAGCCTTTTATGGTACTATATTTGTTGCAGATGAAGGGGTAAAAGACCTTCATCTGCTTTCATTTTATGTATCATAGGCTTTGAGTTTTTATGACAGAATCAGCGGCTAATGAAATTATTTCGGTAACAGTTGAGAAGGAATTAAAACAGTCCTACCTAGCGTATGCTATGAGTGTCATAGTAGGCCGGGCGTTGCCTGATGTTCGAGATGGCTTAAAGCCCGTGCATAGACGAGTTTTATTTGCCATGAGCGAACTTGGCAATGATTGGAATAAGCCGCATAAAAAGTCTGCCCGTGTGGTGGGTGATGTGATCGGTAAATATCATCCGCATAGTGATGGAGCGATTTACGATACGATTGTGCGTATGGCACAAACCTTTTCTATGCGTTCTGTGTTGATTGATGGTCAAGGTAACTTTGGCTCGGTTGATGGCGATTCCGCCGCTTCGATGCGTTATACCGAAATTCGTATGTCAAAGTTGGCACATGCCTTACTAGCGGATTTAGCTAAAGAAACGGTCGATTTTGCGCCTAATTATGATGAAACCGAGCAGATTCCTACCGTATTACCCACTCGAGTTCCTAACTTACTCGTTAATGGTTCTTCAGGTATCGCGGTCGGTATGGCGACCAATATTCCACCGCATAATCTCGCGGAAGTTATCGATGCCTGTGTTGCTTTACTAGTCGATCCGGAATTGACCATAGAATGTTTAATGCAGTTCATCAAAGGGCCTGATTTTCCTACAGCAGGTTTGATTTATGGTAAGCAGGGGATTCTTGAAGCATACCATAGTGGTCGTGGACGCGTGTTTGTTCGAGCGAGAATCGAACTCGAGCAAGATGAAAAAACGAATAAACAACGAATTATTGTGACCGAGCTTCCTTATCAAGTAAATAAAGCAAAACTCATCGAGAAAATTGCTGAATTGGTAAAAGAAAAACGCATTGAAGGGATTACCGCATTACGCGATGAATCCGACAAAGACGGTATGCGTATGGTCATCGAAGTCCGACGTGGTGAGAACGTTGATGTGTTATTGAATAATTTATTTGCTCAAACGCAATTACAAGTCACTTTTGGTATTAATATGGTGGCTTTGGTCGATGGCAGACCCGTTTTACTCAATCTCAAACAATTAATTACCGAATTTTTGGCGCATCGACGTGAAGTGGTAACGCGCCGCACCATTTTTGAATTACGTAAAGCGCGAGAACGTGCGCATATTTTAGAAGGTTTAGGTATTGCCTTAGTGAACATTGATCCGATGATCGCATTAATTAAAGCGGCAAAGGATCCAGCAGATGCTAAAGCTCAACTGTTAGCGCAACATTGGCAATTAGGTATGGTAGCTGAGATGCTCACTAAAACCGATTTGCTAGAGACACAATTAACGCTAGATGCAGCTAATGAATATGGTGTAAAAAAAGGTGAAAATATTTATCGATTATCACCCGAACAGGCACAAGCGATATTAGAGTTGCGTTTACATCGTTTAACGGGTCTTGAACAAGAGAAAATTTTAAAGGAATATCGCGATCAGTTAGATATTATTGTTGATTTATTAGATATTTTAAATCAACCCCAACGTTTATGTCAGGTTATTCATGATGAACTGATGGCGATTAAAGAAGAATTTGCTGATCCAAGGCGTACCGAAATTATCAGTGTGGATGCTGAAATTAATGAAGAAGATTTGATTCCTGCCGAAGATGTGGTAGTGACATTATCGCATGAAGGCTATGTCAAACGACAAAGCTTAGATGTTTACCAAGCACAACGTCGTGGTGGTCGAGGAAAATCTTCTGGTGATGTAAAAGAAGAAGATTTTATTGAACATTTGTTAATTGCTAATACACATGCCACCTTATTGTGTTTTTCTAGTGCCGGTAAAGTCTATTGGCTAAAAGTGTATAAATTACCTGAAGGCAGTCGTATCGCTAAAGGCCGACCCATCGTTAATTTATTACCCTTAGGTGAGAATGAACGAATTAATGCGGTATTACCTATACAGAATTATAGTGCTGAACATTTCATTTTTATGGCAACAGCCAATGGCACAACAAAAAAAACCAGCTTAATTGACTTTTCTAGACCGCGTAACGACGGTATTATTGCGATTGATTTACGCGAAGGTGATCGTTTAGTGGGTGTTGCGTTAACCGATGGTCAACAAGATGTTTTATTGTTTACCAATGCGGGTAAGGTAATACGTTTTAATGAAAGTAAAGTACGATGTATGGGTCGTACCGCCTGTGGTGTAAGAGGTGTTAAATTACAAGAAAGTCAACAGGTTATTTCTTTAATCATTGCTAAGCCCGAAGGGTTAATCTTAACTGCAACCAGTCATGGTTATGGTAAACGCACGCCTGTTCCTGAACATCGTTTAACGAGTCGTGGTGGTAGTGGTGTTGTCGCTATTAAAACAACAGAACGTAATGGTAATGTCGTAGCCGCTGTACAAGTATTGCCTGCCGATGAAGTGATGCTCATTACCAATAAAGCGACCTTAGTGCGTACACGTGTTTCTGAAATTCGTGTCGCCGGCCGCCATTCACAAGGTGTACGTTTGATACGATTGAATGAGGGTGAAATCTTAGTTGGCTTAGAACGTATCGAAGAAGACTTAACAAACGATCCAGAGCAAACGGATAGCTTGATCAATTTAGCGGTTGAAAAAACTAATAATAATGACAACTCACCTGAAGCTTAGTGTGGAAAAACAAACCTTACTTGATGCATTAATTAATATTGGTGTGATTAAATGGGGTGAATTTACCTTACGTAGCGGTGAAATTTCACCTATTTATATCGATTGCCGCGAAATTATTTCTTACCCACCTCTATTGCGCAACATTGCTAAGGCATTGTGGGATAAAATAAAACATCTAAAACCGAGCTTGATATGTGGTGTGCCTTATACGGCATTGCCGATGGCTACCGCTATTTCGCTTGAGCAAAACCTACCGATGTTAATGTGTCGTAAAGAAACTAAAAATTATGGGACAAAAAAACAAATCGAAGGTGTTTTCAAATCGGGTCAAGACTGTTTAATTATTGAAGACGTCGTGACTACAGGCGGCAGTGTGCTACAGGTAGCAGATTCTTTAAAAAAACAGGGTTTACAAGTAAAAGATATTGTTGTGTTAGTCGATAGACAACAAGGTGGTAAAGCAGCGTTATTCGCCGCAGGGTATCAATTACATAGTGTCTACACTTTATCTGAGCTTATTAAGCTCCATGCTTGATTATTTGTTAATTATCAAATGATCAATTAAATTTAAGCTCAATTTAGAATTTCGATTCATCAATAATTTCTTAAAGCAGACATAGTTTCGTTGATGAAAATTTCCTTGTGTTTATTCAATCTGGAAAGAGTGTCTTTTCTCTCTTCAGTTTCTGTTATATTCAATAATTTTTCCTCAAACAAAGTTGCAATAAATAAACTGTTCACCAGCTCAACTGCTTTAAGTTTCTCATGATTTTCTTGGTGAAGATCAATTTCTGTTTGCTGAAAAAGAAAGTTTATTATAGTTTCATGACCATACTGGCACGCTAAATGCAATGCAGTGTTACCTTTTGCATTCGTTTGATTCAATGTAAAATCATCACAATTTTCTTGAAGACTTTTCAAATCGCCAGTTGCTGCGGCTAACAGAAAACAAATGCTTTTTTTCTTTTGTAGGATAGAAATTTTTGTCTCAGAAAAGGCGTTCAGATAATCGACTTTAATTTTCTCTCGATTTTCCATGCACAGCTGAATGTAGGTTTTTTTTGAATGTTTAATTTTTCTGTCTGGATTAATCCAGATGATTTCTAAACAGTCCCTAATATCTTCGATGTCGGTTGAGATAAGTAATTCATAAGGGTTTTTTTGTTGCAGATTTTTTGCATTTTTATTTGCTTTGTTGATCAATAATTCATTGACAATCCGGGTATGTCCTAACAGCAAAGCATAATGCAACGGTGTATTACCTTCTTCATCAGGTAAATTGATATCAACTTTTAACCCAATTAGTTTTTTTACAACATCGACTTGGCCTAGCTTGACCGCTAAGCATAGACAAGTTTTTCCTTCGCTATCCCTTAGATTGAAATTAAATTTTTGTTGGGCATGTGTTAAAGTAATAAGCTGATCGATAAATTTTAGTGCATCCTTCTCATCTTCGTTAGCAATCAAGGTATGTAATGCGGTATTTTTGTAAGAACTAGGATTGATTTCATGACTGGCTTGCAGATTGGGGTCAAGACCTTGTTCTAATAACCATTGAAATTTCTCAAGAGTTTCCACTTTGGACACAGAGGCACTTTGCAGTAAGGTACCCGAACAAAAAAGTTTATGTAAATTAAGTTGACCTTTTTTTATGGCCGTTTGGATTTCTCTTAACTTAAATCGGTTACCGGGTGAAAAATATCGAGCAACTTTTTCATCAAAAAAATAATTAGGATCAAAAATTTTCGTGTTATGTAGTAGATGAGGGTTTTTTATTTTAAAAGCAGTGAAAGCACGGTTTGCTATCTCATCTTCATCCTTTAAAGTCAAATGAGGGAGTTTTTCCTTTAGCTTACTGACAATAAAGCTACAACTTCCAGACAAGGCATAATCTAAAGGAGAGCATCCTTCCCTATCGAGCATATTTTTATGTCCCGCTCCGGCTTTTAATAAACGATAGACGGTTTTTTTATCGTATTGCTTTGCTGCTAAATGTAGGGGAGTACAGCCTAACTTATTTTGCACATCAACATCGATATCGACGTTAGTTAATAAGAGTTTGGTGCTAGCATAATGCTGATTGATGATAGACCAATGGAGTGCCGTATTACCATTTGAACTTTGATGGTTTATATAGTTTTTATCTAATAAGGTCCTAACTTTAGCTGTATTGCCCTCTGCTGCAGCGCGACGAAATTCAATTCCTGGGTCAAGTGTAGGATTGGTTTGCATAACTATGTCTTCCTTGATAGTTCTAACTAATAAAACTTTTTAGCTCTTTTTTTGTCCTAGATGCTATCGCCCTGTGTTTTATATGATTAATATCACTACTTTTAAAAAGTAGTTTATACTATACAACTTGATTGGCTGCTATCAATGTTTTTAAAATTTCACCTCTATTCTAAGGTTTTCTGATGTCTACATTTAATTGGATCGATTATACCATTATTGCCATCATTGCACTGTCGGTATTGATTAGTGTCATGCGTGGTTTTGTCCGCGAAGTGATTTCTTTAGTTATTTGGGTTGCAGCAATCGCGGTGAGTTTTATTTTTTACCGTTACATTGCTGATTTATTGGTGAATTTTATTCATTCCGATTCAGTCAGATTGGTGGTTAGTTTTGTTGGTCTATTCCTAGTTACACTCGTGTTAGGTATGTTGATTAATTATTTAATTGGTCAATTAGTCGCAAACACAGGCTTAAGCGGTACCGATCGCGTGCTAGGAATTATTTTCGGTATTGCGCGTGGAATCTTAGTCGTTGTTTTATTAATGATGCTAGTCAGTTTAACGCCCTTTGCCAAAGAAGCTTCTTGGCAAGAATCGATGTTAGTGCCGCATTTCCAACCCTTAGAAAATTGGTTAAGCAGCTTCTTGCCTGAGTCCATGCATAGTCATCTCGAATTACAACAGGATCATTTTTGATTCAATTGTTCTTATATTTTGTTTGCGGTAGTAGGTTGGGATAAATATTTCATACAATAGTCAACTTTTTTTAGGATAACCACGCAGTTATTTACTTACTTTTTCTTGTCTCATTGGAAATAGAGCGCTTATTCATGATTAATCCTGTACTAAGAATTATGAAACTATTCTAGATAATTTAATAATTACTTAATCTATTTAGTGCAAAATAGCAATAGAAAAATAATATCGAGATAAACTTATGTCAGAATTTAAGAATGCGCAAGAATTATGGGGGTTTATAAGAGAACATACCGTTAACCGTGATTTACAACGTATCTATACAACTGAAACTTTTTATAAGGATTTAAGAAGAAGTTATGGGCAGCTTTATATCAATGGAAATCTTAGCGACTCCATTCTTTATAAAGCAGAAAATCAAATTAATGTGGTCGAAACAGCTCTTTATGCGATCCGCAGCGCGATTGAAAAATTTAACGAGAGCCAAGATATTATAAAAGTTTGCCGAGAGATTGCCTCAGTAGAGGGAATAGAGACTGATTCATTTGAAACTAGATTGCTAGATGCGACGGAATTACTCGTGAAAATTGATCCCATAGTTGAACTTCCAAACTTACTAGTTGAGCTTCGAGGCTTTTGTGAGATTCGAAGAGAGATTCTTCCCTTAAGGGAAGAATTAAAAAAGGAAAACCATGTCATAGGAGAAGAAAAACTTAATCTAATTAAAAAAAAGTTACTAAATATTGTTCCAACTCCATCGCTAGCCGTATATCGAATTCAAGACATTTTCTTAAACGAAGCCGCCAATGAAATTTTTTGTCCACTTTTCGAAAATAAGGTCCAAAGGGAATTAAACAGCGTATATGAGCAAAGTTGGAAGTCCCAAAAAAACACGCGAAAGGATTGCTATAAAAAATTCTTAAAACTTTTCCTTCATCAGAACTTTACTTTTCCTAATGTATCTATTCTTAATAAGTTGGGGGCGGCACATTATATATTCCTTAACCCAAGTATAAGAAGACTAGAATTAAGTTATACGGACGATGGTTTATTTATCCAAGAAAGTTTTTTTACGAAAAGAATATATAATTTAAATACCGACGAAGTACTTGAAACCCAAGGTGAGGATTATTTCATTAAAGGCGTGGCAAAATATAAAATTAAGATTGACCCTTATAATCAAAGCGGTTGGCTAGCAAAATATGATTTAATTGATTCTACATTGGAATGTGAGGAAAAATTCAAAGCTATTTTAGATACAAGGACTATTTTAGAAAAATTTCGAGAATTTTTAGAGGCTAGTTTTGATAAGATATTAGATTATCTGAATTTAGATAAGTCTGAAAAAATCAATTCGAAATTTAAACCGATTTTCTTTGTATCAGACACGGGATCTTCGGTATCTGAAGTACGCTATGGTAATACTGAATCTCATAGCATATTCTCAATTTAACAATAAATAGCCTTTTATAGGGATAATCCTAGTAATTTTTTTTAAGTCGATTACAGCACTTAAAATCATTCGTTAACTAAAGTAGACTAATAATAATGTTTGATCCGGCTTAGCAATTAATACATTGCCTCGATTAGCATGCCAATCGCTTAACACAAAACGCCTAATCCAAATTTTTTCTGTTGATTTTATTAGTTGAATACTGGGTAAATGCGTGTGTCCATGAATGATTTGATTTATACCTGGATGATGTTGCAAGCAGGCTAATAGATCAGAGATGACAACATCATATTTAGGCATAGCATGGGGTGTGTTCGGATGTTCCTGACCACGTAAATACTTAGCAATTTTTTGGCGCCAAGACAGGGGGAGCTGCAAAAATAAAAATTGCCAAAAAGGATAGCGCGACCAGCGTCGATAACGCTGGTAATCTTTGTCTAAACTGCAGAAACTATCGCCATGTGTGAGTAAGGTGGAATTTCCGTATAGATTAATGATTGTCGGATCAGCGAGGTAGTGACAACCGGTATGCTGAATAAAACGCTTACCGATGAGGAAGTCGCGATTTCCGGGCATGAAATAAGTGGCTATGCCTCTCGCCGTTAAATCAGCGAGTTCGCTGATAATCATTTGATTGTATGGACTTAAATTATCGTCGCCGACCCAGGTTTCAAATAGATCGCCTAATATATATAAAGCTTCGGCTTCCCTGGCTTGCTGGTGTAAAAAATCCAGAAACAACTGTGTTATTTCGGGTTGGTCGCTACTGAGATGTAAATCGGATATAAAGAGGGTCGACATAGGCTTAATCATAGCTTAAGTGATAAATTAGTTTATAGTAGTTATTTTAAAGCAAGTACTTTTAAAATAAGTATTTTTAAATTAAGTTATCAATCCTGGACTAAGTTATCAAATTTTAAACAAGTAGTTGATTATGAAAACTCGTTTTGCACCTAGCCCTACCGGCCATATCCATTTAGGCAATGCCAGAACCGCTTTATTTAATTTTTTATTTGCACATTCGCAAGCCGGTTGTTTTTTATTACGAATAGAAGACAGCGATGCGACGCGTTCATTGCTGACGCTCGCAAAAGAATTAGAAGAAGACTTGCTTTGGTTAGGTTTACCTTGGCAAGAAGGCCCTGATCAAGAAAAAGGTCTCGGCCCTTATTATCAATCTGAGCGACAAGCAGTCTATACACTTTACTATGAACAATTAGTCAGTATGGGTCGTGCCTATCCTTGTTTTTGCAGCGAATCGGAGTTGCTCATGATGCGCAAGCGTCAGTTGGCGTCAGGTAAACCGCCGCGTTATAGTGGTCAATGTCGGCAATTAACGGCAGAGCAAATCGCCGAGAAAAAAGCGCAAGGAAAGCTTGCAAGTTTGCGCTTTCATGTTCTGCCGAAACAAGTTATTCGTTTCGATGATTTTGTCAAAGGCGAGCAAAGCTTTGTTAGTGATGATATTGGCGATTTTGTGATTCAACGCAGTGATGGGTCCGCGGCATTTTTCTTTTGTAATGCCATTGATGATGCTTTAATGAAGGTGACACATGTACTGCGTGGTGAAGATCATTTAACCAATACACCGCGCCAGATCATGTTATTACAGGCCTTGAGTTTAACTATTCCGGCGTATGGTCATATGGCATTAATTGTCGGTGATGATGGTGCCCCTTTATCAAAACGACATGGAAGTTTTAGTATTAAAACTTTGCGAAAAGCAGGTTATTTTGCCGAAGCTTTGCAAAATTACTTAGCACGTTTAGGCCATACCTACTCAAATCCGAATTTTCTGGATATTCATGACTTAGCAGAACATTTTTCATTCAGTCGACTCGGTAAATCTCCTGCACGCTATGACCCTTCCCAATTAATGTATTGGCAAAAACAGGCTTTATTACATCTTTCAAATGATAAACTAAGCATCTGGCTGGAAGCTAAAATACAAAATTTAGTGCCAGATGCTGTTAAGCTAAACTTTATTGAATTAATGCGCGGGACGATCTGTTTCCCTGAAGAAGCAGTCGCATGGGCAACTATTTTATTTGGCGAAGCCAACGCATTAAACTTCTCTATAGATAGCAAGATTTTTTTGCGCGAAGTCGATCCTCGGTATTGGCAGACACTCTTAACATTATTGGATGAAGAAAATTCTAATTTTAAGGTTTTAATAAAACAGTTACAACAAAAATTAAATCTAAAAGGTAAAGCCTTGTTTACACCATTACGTTTGGCACTAACCGGACGTCATGATGGCCCTGAGCTGGCAAAGTTATTTAGCCTGTTAGGTAATGAAAAAATTCGTGAGAGAATACTCCATGCTAAAAATTTATAATACATTGACGCAGAAAAAAGAAACGTTTACACCGATGCATGCCAAGCAAGTGGGTATGTATGTCTGTGGCATGACAGTGTATGATTTGTGTCATATTGGTCATGCGCGTGTATTAGTGGCGTTTGATGTGATGTTACGTTATCTCACCATGCAAGGTTACCAGGTGAATTATGTGCGTAATATCACTGATATTGATGATAAAATCATCAAACGCGCACAAGAAAATAATGAAAGCATGTCAGCATTGACACAGCGCATGATAGCCGCCATGCATGAAGATTTTGCACAGTTAGCTATTCTGCCGCCTACGCATGAACCTAGAGCGACCGATGCTATCTCACAGATGTTAGATTTGATTCAAATCTTGCTCGATAAAAATTATGCCTACCAAGCCGATAACGGTGATATTTGTTACTCAGTAGAAAAATTTAAAAACTATGGTGAATTAGCTCATCAAAATTTGGAAAAATTACGCAGTGGTTCTCGCGTCGCTGTCGATGTTACAAAAAAGGATCCATTAGACTTTGTGCTATGGAAAAAAGCGAAACCGAATGAACCCAGTTGGGAATCTCCCTGGGGAGCAGGACGTCCGGGTTGGCATATTGAATGTTCGGCGATGTCGATGGCGGCTTTAGGTGAACATTTTGATATCCATGGCGGCGGTTTAGATTTAGTCTTTCCACATCATCAGAATGAAATTGCACAATCCGAAGGGGCGACCGATCACAAATTTGTTAATACCTGGATCCATGTCGGTTTTGTACAAACCAATCGTCAAAAAATGTCAAAGTCTTTAGGCAATTTTTTTACATTGCGTGATGTGTTAAAACAATATCCCGCAGAAGTCATTCGTTATTTCTTAGTTTCAAGTCATTATCGTAGTCCAATACAGTATAGCCAAGAAAATTTACAAACTGCACAGGCGGCTTTACAACGTTTGTATACCAGTTTACGCGGCTTGTTGAGTAAAGCGCCACAAACTTTTGATGTTGAACAATTCCAAGGAGAATATCTAGAAAGATTTCAAGCGGCAATGGATGATGATTTTAATACGCCTGAAGCGTTAGCGGTATTATTTGATTTAGCGCGAGAAATCAATCGTTTGCGCGAAACGGATAATAAGCAAGCGTTGCAACTTGCAAAATATTTACAATATCTGGCAAGCATCTTAGGTATTTTGCAACAGGATCCAGAACATTTTTTAAAAATTGGCTTGCAACAAAAGGTAAGCGATGAAAAGAAAATCAATGATTTAATTACCGCACGTAATCAAGCACGAGCGGCTAAAAATTGGCAAGAGGGAGATAGAATACGCGATGAATTATTGAGTTTAGGTGTGGTACTAGAAGATACTGTTACGGGTACTGAATGGCGAAGAAAATAAAAGTTAATAAAAAATCTGCATTCTTATAAATCTTTTTTGAGACTCCCAAGCTAGAATTTCTCTCATAGCTTGGGTAGGACGAGCGATGGCTATCTCGACAGGGTTGATCTAGAGGCAGATTGATTATCAAGTTCACTCTCTTGATTATTCTTACTGTCTTGATTTAATTGCAGATTGAAAACAGCTTGTCCTGCTGCAAGCCAGGAATTTTTTTGGATATCTAAAAATTTATCAAATTCAGGTATAGGTTTTCCTGCATAATTTGCATCTTCAGCAGCAGGTCTGTAATAACTATCGAACAGCTTTTTCACGTCAGAAAAATTAGTTGGTTTGCTTTCTATTTTACACAAAGCAAAATTAGCCCAAGCATTTGCTGTGTTTATTTTGCCATTTTCAACTATTTCTTTCACTGAACAATCTATAGATCCGCCCGCTACGGGAGTTTCGTTTGTCCCTCTCCACCAATGGCCTTGAGTTTTAGTTCGGTATGTTTGGTAAACCTCCTCTACCTTTTTTTTATCTGCTTCATTAAGATTTGAATATAAAATTTTAGTCGGTTCGTACATAATAATCCCCTATTTTTTTAATAAAAATTATTTGGTCCTTTTACGAACTTAAATAATAACCTAAACTGATAAGAAGCTCAAAAATTTTTAATGAAAAATCTGATTTAATTTTAATTAAAAATTTTTAAAACTGTAAATTATATTTAACTAAAACCTTGATAAAAAATAGATAGATCGATTTATTTTATAAAACATATTTTTATTTTTAGATCCCTTAGAAATTTGGTTTTTCTAAAGATTATATTCAAATAAAAAAGCTAACTTACGAAGCGGGTTGCATTTGCGTTTTGAATGTTGGCGCTAAATCAAATAAATTTATCATCGGAATTTTGGTTCTATACCGAAAAACTGCGTTACTTCTAAAGACGTAGGCAAATCTATTAGCTGATTTAGTATAGTATTTGCGTCTATGGCATCAGCATACTTTTTATTATCTTTTAATAATTTAATTATAGCTACATCCGAATACTTATTTATGGTTTCTGTCCAAGAATTACTTGAAATGGAAGTTGGGAAAACAGGAAAGGTAGAAAAATTAGCTGGGAGTTTTGTTTGAGAATTTCCATTCGGTATCGACATAGGCGTCATAACAGGAGGAAAATTGGGAGTCGATGATGAAGTTGTCCAGGATCTAGAATCTGTTAATCGGGTATCTTCTTTTAGTATAATGAAATATTTGAATCCTCTTTCTAGGGTTAACTCTGCGCATCGTTTAAGTAAAAAATTTTCAACAAGTTCTTTAGAAAAATAGTTATTCCCTATAAAAGAAACTTTATAAATATTCTTAGAAAATTCAAGGTCTTTATATCCACTTTCAGTTTTTGAATTATACGGTTGATAACAAGGGTAAGTAGTGCATCCAGTAAAAGCTAAAATGAGTAATGAAAGTGTGAATAATTTTATTTTCTTAAACATAATGTTTATTTTTATTATTATTAAAGATTTAATGTTTATGAATAATTTTTATTGTTCATATTAGCGGAATTTTTTTAATTTTCCAAGCCATTCTAAAAATGAATTTCATAGAGTAGAGTATCTTGTAGATTTCTTATATATTCTACATTTTGAAAATTTTAATTGCTTTTAAAATTATTTATTTTTTCGAGGAATTTTTAATATCAACACCAAGATAATCAAAGCAAGAAATGCTGCGACAAACATGGTGATGCTAAATGCGCTGGTATACGCTTTTGCTGCTGCGATTTTTAATAATTGCAAACTTTGTTGTGATAAATGACTGACGGCTTGCATCGCGCGTTGTGATTGTACTAATAAACCATCAATTTGATATTCCTTTAGAGAAGATAAAGGTGCAGCACTGTGTTTCAAGAAAGAACCCAGTTGCCATTTATTTAAACTACCTAACAATCCAGCGAATACCGCTAAGCCTATCGAGATGCCAAATTGGCGCGAACAATTCAATATGGCACTGGCAATGCCGCGTTGCTCGACTTTGACCATATTCATTACCGTTACCATAATGCCGGATAACGTTAAGGGGAAACCAATGCCGAAGCCGAGTAAACCAGGGAATAAAATAGGGTAGGTTTGGTAGGGACTAAAAATTCCTATCCAAATAATACTCAATACGATAAGTAACGTACCCGAGAACATCGGTAGCGTGGCCCCGTATTTATCGCGTAAATAACCACCGACCGGTGCCATAATAATAACAGGTAACATCGCCGGTAATAGCAGTATGCCGGCTTTTAAAGGGGTGAAATGTAACACATTTTGTAAAAATATTGCCCAAAATACAAACACAATACCTATGGCTTGAATAATCAGTAGCACACTAAATAAAATGGAAAAAGTTAGGTTTTTAAAAAGGTCTAATTCAACTAATGGATTGCTGGTTTTGTTTTCCCATAGAATAAAAATACCAAGGCTCACAATACTTAATAGTAATAAACCGATGATCGAAAAAGAAGTCCAACCCCAATTCGGTCCTTCCATAAAACATAAAACAAATCCACTAATAAAAAGTATCGAGATAAAAAATCCTAACCAATCGAGATTCATTTTTTCGGATCGTTGCCATTTTGGGACAGAAAAAAACGCTAAAAAAATACTAATTAATGCAATCGGGAAATTAATCCAAAACACGGCTCTCCAGCTAAAGACTTGAGTTAGGAGTCCACCTAACAAAGGTCCTAAAGCGAGAAAGATAGCCGCTAGCGCAACGTAAATTCCTAAGGCTTTACCACGTTCTTTATCAGGGAAGGCATTGGTGACTAAAGTATTGGTCGAGGGCATCATAAAGGCAGCACCGATGCCTTGTATCCCACGCATGATGATTAACCATGCACCTGACTCGGCTAGAGCACATAACACGGATGCAATAACGAAAACATGCACTCCAAATAAAAAAGCGCGTTTATGGCCGAGTCTATCGCCTATTTTTCCACCCAATAGAATAGTGGCACTTATCGCTAATAGATAAGCATTGATTATCCATTGCGTCAGGCTATTGCTGAGGTTAAGTTCACGTTGCATAGCGGGTAGAGCCACGGCTAAGGCTGTTTGGTCAATAAATACCAGGGCCAAGGCACTTGACATGGCGAGCAGGATCCACCACTTACGATTTTTTTCTGAAAATTTAATCATGATATTTCTTCTTAGCCGTTAAAAATAGACTATCCTTTTAGTAAGAGTAACGCTTTCTTAAAAAGCGAAAGAACCGCCCTCAAAAAGCGGAAGGAGCCATTATGCGTATACTCATAAGATTTGGTTTATTGATTGCATTATTGGTTGTGTTCTTAATTATGCATGGCGATAGTTTTGCTGCGCGCGGTTGGTTGTTACAAAGTTTGTGCAATGATCCTCGACTTTATTGTTTGGTCGTAGCGAGAGGGGAAACTTGGTACACCTTATTTCCTAATCCACAACGACGCGAATTAGTGCAGCGTATTAACCGTATGAATACGGGTATATGGCCTGGAATGAGGATCGCGGCACCCCGAAACCTCGATGCAACTAATTGGATGGAGTATACACCATTTTCACCTTACAGAACGCCTTCCGGAAGAAAAATGATCGTTTACTCTCCGGCATTGAATGCGTGGGCGGCTTATGGTCCAGCGGGAAATATTATTCGCTGGGGACCGGGATCAGGTGGCCAAAATTGGTGTCCGGATTTAGGTAGGCCGTGTCATACGCCTTCTGGAGCATTCAAAATCTATGAAAAACGAGGAGCGGGTTGTCGATCAACTAAATTTCCTAAGCCTTATGGTGGGGCACCGATGCCTTACTGCATGTTTTTTAAAGGCGGTTTCGCGATGCACGGTTCACGCGGCGTACCGGGTTATAATGCCAGTCACGGTTGTCTGCGAATGTTTGTTGATGATGCGTATTGGCTCAACAAAGAATTTGCAGATATTGGTACGCAGGTGATAGTTTTACCTTATCCTTCGAATCATGTTCAGGTTAGTGATGATGACGACGATGATGATGATATAATCAGCAGCAATGATGATTTCGATTTATTCGACAATCAAATAGCGGATAATCAATTGGGAATCACCAACGCCGTCGATGAGCAAGTTGCAGCGAGTAAAGATGATAAGAATCAAGCTGAACTTAAAAAGATCGAAGATGCGATTACTAATCATGCTTAATTTATGTTTTAGAAAAAGTAGGAAGGGAAACAAGTTGATGTATTGGTCAGCAAGATAGGTTTAAATTGGTACAAACGATTTTATTTTACTGAATACATTTATGTCCTTACCCGCTTTGGATCATTTTCTACCTTGGCTAAATCACTACGGTAGCCTAGCGATTTTTATTTGGTTTGCGTTAGGAATTTTTGCTTTACCGATACCGGAAGAATCCTTGCTGTTACTGCTGGGATTTTTAATGGCCAAAGGAAAACTGACTATCGTTTCCAGTTTATTGGCCGCTTATGCAGGAAGTTGTTGCGGTATCAGTGGAAGTTATGGGCTGGGTCGGGCTACCGGTCATTATCTGAGTCAAAGTTGGGGACGATATATCGGACTAACAGAAAAACGCTACCAAGCAGCGCACAATTGGTTTGAGCGTTTCGGTAAATGGGCCTTAGTCATCGGTTATTTTATTCCTGGGGTGCGCCACCTGACCGGTTATGTGGCGGGTGCATTAAAATTGCCGTTTCGCTATTTTGCCGGGTTTGCTTATTCGGGTGCTGTGTTATGGGTGAGTCTATTTATTGGTATCGGCTATCTTTTTCATGACCACTGGCATAGTGCGGCTGAGGCTTTACATACACAGATTAGCCTATTAGTTAAAACTATCTTATAAATTCAACCTAATTTTTCAATTTAAATGATTTAAAGAAATTCGTTATTTGTTTTTAATTCAATATAAACACAATTATTTTATTCCTAACAAGTCAAAAATCAAAAAAACTATTTAACATTTGGTGAATAAAGGAGAAAAAGGAAGCAAACAGCGTTTAAAATGAGAAATTTTCTTGAAGGTTGAGAATAAATTTGCAGATAAAATCAAAGCCACAACGATGAAATTATTTTGCAGCCGACGTTCTTAATAC
>Ga0075365_10000164_pt1 | contig 21060 bp, 19 predicted proteins | sample EndMetdeltDD1765_FD_71387 | JGI IMG/M metagenome (GOLD analysis project Ga0075365, IMG submission 71387) | Populus endosphere microbial communities from Tennessee, USA - Endosphere MetaG P. deltoides DD176-5 | ecosystem: Host-associated > Plants > Roots > Endosphere | place: USA: Tennessee... | reverse complement strand
AGATACACAAACTGGTTTACGTGTCATTCCACGCACCCTGTTATTACCTTTGTTAAATTCGAATGCGCGAGGCTATGAATTTGAGCTAGAGATGTTATTGATTGCTGAGGAACATCAAATCAATATTCAAGAAATTCCTATAAAAACAGTCTATTTAGATGATAATCGTTCTTCACATTTTAATCCCTTAATCGATTCCATCAAAATTTATTTTGTTTTTATCCGCTTTGCCGCTATTTCCTTAATTTCAGCTGCAATTGATTTTGCCTTATTTTTCTTAACTTATTGGCTTAAAAAAAATATATTTTTAGCGGTATTATTAGGGCGTATCTTATCGGCCACCTTCAATTTCAAATTAAATCAGCACCTCGCCTTTAAAAGTAAAAATCGTTGGTTACCCGCGGCTTTGAAATATACTGCCTTAGCCACTTTTTTGGGACTTATTGCTTACAGCCTCATTAAATTTATCCACGATTTTGGAATAAATGTTTATAGCAGTAAAATTATTGCTGAAATTGCATTATTTATCCTTTCATTTACTATACAACGTTTTTTTATTTTCAACAAAACTCCTGTATTGGAAATTAAATCTTAATTTTGAAATTAATTAAGATTAAAATAAAATAAAAAATTTGTATAATAAAAAAGGCTTATAAAACGATGTACCGCAATAAACATAAACTATCGTTAAATCTTACTGTTCATCCGGACTCTGACAAGGAACTTGGTGTAACGGGCTTGGGGTCTGAAAAAGTTGTGCCTATTAAACATGGAAAGCTATGTCTACCTAATGATCCGACGAATATTGCTTTTGTCCAAAAAAAGGGAAAAAAAACAATTCTATATGAAATAAAAATTTATAAGCTTATTGCTTCTAATAAACAGTCTAAAAAAAAAGCTATCCTACAAGCAATTCCTAATGTTAGTAACGAGCCCTCCTTACTCTTGCCATTCATGTCAGGGGGAAATTTAGATTTACACCATTCTTTTTTATTTGAACAATTTGAAAAAAAAAACATAGCAAGTTTATGGTTAATAAAACAACTATTTTTGCTGTTAGAGGCATTGCATCACCTGCATACAGAAACATTTATTTTTGAAAATCAGGAATTTAAAGGAATCGTTCATGGTGATATTAAATCAAGCAATATTCTGATAGACGAATTAGGCAATCTAGTTTTGGCCGATTTTGATTGTGCTTATCTTGCTGACGAGCCTGCGCATCAGTTTGGTAGTCTACGCTATGTGGCCCCCGAATTGTTTGCTAATATGGATTTTACCAAAATACCAATTTTAAACGTAGATAAATCGGATATTTGGTCATTGGGAATTACACTGTATCGACTATTAAATAATAGATTTCCTATTTTCTTTAATGATTTCACCTTGAATCAAAAAAAAGGCAGTGCAAATTTTTTCCAAAAAGAATTAAATAAAAATAATTATTGTGTTCTGAAAGATAACATCAATTGTTTTATCGATTTAAAAAAATGGGGAGAGAAATATTCCTCATCATCAATGGCCAAAAACGCTAAGGAAAGTTTAAAAATTCTTCAGCAAATTAAAGATAAGGAGGTCACTTTTCTAACGCAATGGGAAATTTTAAATCATTTATCTTTAGCTATGTTAACACCGATAGAAGAACGACCTTGTGCGCAAACACTATTAAATCTTCTACACGGATTGAAAAAACATTTCTGCCCAGCAAATGAATATGAATATCAGGAATTTATTACTGATTTGTTTAACCATTCTCCCTTAAAAGAAGATGCACAGGTTAAACAAAATTTAAATCCGGCGACAGATGGCTTAAATATCAAAAATCGAATGTTCATCTAATGGTGAAAACTTGTTAAAATCACTGTCTTTCCCTGTAGAAAATAACTATGTCAGATCGTATTCAACGTTTAAGCCCACATTTGGCCAATCAGATTGCTGCAGGTGAAGTGATTGAACGGCCTGCGTCTATCGTAAAAGAAATGGTCGAAAATAGTCTGGATGCGGGGAGTCAGCAAGTTGATATCGATATTGACAAAGGGGGTATTCAGCGTATCCGTGTCCGCGACAATGGCCAGGGTATCCATAAAGATGATTTAATTTTGGCTTTAGATCGACATGCAACCAGCAAAATTTATACGCTGAATGACTTAGAACGAATTACTACATTAGGATTCCGCGGTGAAGCCTTAGCAAGCATCAGCTCTGTCGCTAGGCTCAATTTAAGCTCCTCGACAGAGACCACGCAACAAGGCTGGAAAATCACCTGTGATTATCACCAGAAACATCCGTTAATTCCTATTCCTGTTGCGCATGCGCGAGGAACAACCGTAGAAATTCAAGACCTTTTCTTCAACACTCCAGCTAGGCGCAAATTTTTGAAGTCGGAACAAACCGAATTTGCGCATATAGAAACTTTGATAAAACGCTTAAGTCTCAGTCATTTTTCTGTAGGTTTTAGTTTGCAGCATAATAAACGAGGCATTTATCAATTGCATCCTGCCTGTGACGAAGCTGCAAAGCAGGAACGTATTGCAACATTGTGTAGCCACTCATTTATAGAAAACGCCATCTATATTGATATGCAAGGCATCGATTTGCGCTTATGGGGCTGGATTTCATTACCCACTTTTTCACGTAGCCAAAACGATTTACAGTATTTTTATGTTAATCGGCGTATGGTAAAAGACAAATTAATCAATCATGCGGTTAAGCAAGCCTACCAAGACGTACTTTATAATGGTCGTCACCCGGCTTTTACATTATTTATCGAACTCGATCCTCATGCAGTCGATGTGAATGCTCATCCTGCGAAATATGAAGTCCGTTTCCGCGAGAGTCGCTTAGTCTATGACTTTGTCAAACAAAGTTTACAAAAAGCTTTAGCCAAGACATCTCCTAAATCACAAACCAATAAATCAATACCGAACACAATTGCATTATCGGTTGAATTAAATGAAAAAATCTCCGATATCTCTTCTAAAATAACAGATCCTCAACAAACTAACTTTCCTTTACACGTTGTTGCAGATTCTACGAACTACCCTACTAAAACTGATCATGCGCACTGTGTTTCATTAAAACGGGAAGAAGCTTTAGCAGAAAAAAAATTAACTCTTCAAACCACAAAACCAACAGAAACTTTACACTGTGATCCACCTTTAGGTTTTGCCTTAGCACAATTGCATGGCATTTATATCTTGGCTGAAAATACTCAAGGTTTAATTCTAGTTGATATTCATGCCGCACATGAGCGTATCCTTTATGAACGCTTAAAACATGACATACAAAATAGTGGCATAAAAACGCAACTATTATTAATTCCTATCTGTTTAACATTATCTGAACAGGAGGTCTTGCTTTTAGAAAAATATACTAGCCTATTTACACAGTTCGGCTTTGAGTTTGAGAGTCTGGGTCATGAAACTTTGATTATTCGCCAAATACCAGAACTACTAGCGAAAGACAATGTAGAGCAACTAGTGCATGACGTTTTAAGTGATTTAATTCAACACGCTAACAGCCAACGTATACCTGAAAAAATTAATGAATTACTTTCTAGCATCGCTTGTCATGGTGCTGTACATGCTCACCGCAGCATGACATTGATTGAAATGAACCAATTACTCCGGGACATGGAACGAACTTTGCGTAGTAATCAATGCAACCACGGTCGACCAACCTGGAAACAATGGTCTTTATCCGATATTGATCGGTTTTTTCTACGTGGACGTTAAACCTGTTATCTGCCTGATGGGTCCAACGGCATCAGGAAAAACTAACCTAGCCATCGATTTACTGACTTATTTAGAGTTTGAAATCGTTAGTGTCGATTCAGCATTGATTTATCGTGGTATGGATATTGGCACTGCCAAACCTTCTAGACTTATCTTAAATCAAGCACCTCATCGATTAATCGATACGCATGATCCTAGCGAAATTTATTCCGCAGCAGAATTCAGAACAGATGCTATCAATGCAATTGAAGAAATTATTAATAAGGGTCGTATTCCATTATTGGTAGGTGGAACGATGCTTTACTTTCATGTCTTGCAACAAGGCATTGCAACTTTGCCACCCGCTAATCAACTTGTTCGTGAACAACTAAAAAAAGAGCTAAAAGATTTTGGGTTAAAGAAACTTTATGAACGTTTATCAATAGTTGATCCGATCGCCGCTGAGCGCATTCATCCTAATGATCCACAACGAATCTTACGCGCTTTAGAAGTTGCTCTGGTCTCTGGAAAAACATTAACTGAATTACAACGCACGTTTACTCGTTCATCACCCTATTTTTTTATTAATATTGCATTAATTCCTGATGATAGAACTTTGTTACATAAAGCGATTACTGCTCGCTTCCAAGCTATGTTAGATTTAGGCTTTATAGAAGAAGTTGAAAAACTATTTAAACGTGGCGATCTACACGCTAATTTACCCGCTATACGCACAGTTGGCTACCGGCAAATTTGGAATTATTTACTTAATAGTATTTCCTATACTGAGATGCAAGATCTGAGCCTTATTGCAACACGACAACTCGCAAAACGCCAATTAACCTGGTTACGTTCTTGGCAAGAATTAAATACATTTGCCAGTAACCATAAAGAAAACGTCAAAAAAATAATTGAACTCATTAAAATGAACTTAAATAAAAAATCAAGTTAATCCTGTTTGGGTAAAGTCAAATAACTCGGTACGGTCATTTTTTTAGTAACAATTAAAATAAGAACAGCTACAACAGCGCTCAGAGCAAGATATAAACCGGGTATGGCAACATTGGTGGTTTTTGTTATTAAATAAATAGCTACCAACGGCGCTGTGCCCCCAAAAATAGAATACGCCAGATTATAACTAAGCGAACCTAAGGTATACCGTACTGCGACCGGTATTCGATCGAGTGTAAGCGCCAACAGTGGTCCTTGAAAGCTAGCGGCTAGAAATGTAAAAATTATTTGCGCAATAATAGCCGTAAAAAAAGAACCTTGCGCAATCATCATATACAGCGGATAACTGAAACACATCAATCCAATGGCACCTGCCAACATGATAGATTTCCGCCCAAGCTTATCAGAAAGCCAACCAAAAAAAATATCGAGGAAAATAAGTAAAATCAATATTATTGTATTCAGTGCATGCGCATGAATGCTCGAATGACCCAAAACATCCGTGAAATAAATAGGCATAAAAATAAACACTAAATAAGTTATTAAAGCTGACAATAAATAAAGCCCCATGAGTTGGCCAATCAAAAACTTATGTATTAAAAAAATAGTTTTTAATGGAAATTTTTCTACTAAGTATTGATGGCGTAAATGCTGAAAAGCTTGCGTCTCTTGGGTTTGCGTTCTTATATAATACGCGATTAAGCCGCTAATAGCGGCTAACAAAAAAGGCAAACGCCATGCAAAGCTATAAAGTATAGGTCCTTGAAAACATACAAATAAAATAAAAACGACAAAAGATCCGAATAACAAGCCAATCACTGAGCTCGCCCAAATTAATGATGAATAAAAACCGGTTTTACTTGAGGGGATAGACTCTACTAAAAAGCAAGCAGAGCCAAACGCTTCCCCCCCTACAGCGATACCTTGCAGTAATCGGAAAAAAAGCAATAAAAATGCCGCACTTATTCCAATCGCGGCATAGTCTGGAAGCATACCTATTCCGCACGTAGCTATTGCCATTAATAAAACGCTTAAACTTAAGGCTTTTTTTCTACCTTGTGTATCCCCTAGATAACCAAACAGGGCTGCGCCCAAAGGACGTGCTAAATAACCCATTGCAAAAACACTATAACTCAGTAACAAACCAGTGCTTGGTATGGCATGAAAAAAAATTTGTGCAAAAACACCTGCTAAATAGGCATAAAGACTAAAATCATACCATTCTAAAATAGTTCCTATACAAGCTGAAAAAAAAATTTTCTTCTGATCCTTGGCCAGCATTTTTTCCTTAGGGGGTTTATTGAGTTTGATACCAATCAATAAATTTTTTCAAAGCTTGTTGACGAAAAGAAAAATGAAAAAAATCATCTGTATAACGCAATTGTGCTAAGGTTTTATCTGAACCTTCTGGTTTGAAGATGGCTGTAAATGGAAGCTTGGGATGAGAAGATAAATCTTCTGGCACGACGATCGTGCCGTGACAAACGCCTTCAAATAATTGTGTATGCAATCCATCGGTGTAGGCTAACTGTAAAATAAACGATGCCCGATTATCTTCTTCCACCAATTTGAATAACCCTTTAAAACCTAATCCTTGAAAAACAAATTTCGATAAGGTGCCGGGAAATTGGTTATATGCAGCAAAAAATAAACCGCCGTCATCAAGCAATAAAGGTTGTTTGACCACGTTAAATGCTTTTTTAACTTTATCTGTCACCACTATTTTTTGATCTAAACTCTGAATTTCATCAATATCAATAGCATATTGCTCTACATGGAAAGAAGGAGCGATCTTATCAAAAAAATCTCTGACTTCTTGGAATTTACCAGCATTATTGGTGACATAATAAATTTTTTTGTTCAATTTTCTTTTCCAAAGTTATTTTAAATATACTCAAAGCAATGGGATTTTTGACAAGGCGCCGCAAGAATGAGCAGCCGGAATGTATTCATGATACATGAGGATGCGAATTGAGCGGCAACATAGACAAAAATTTAAGGGCGAAGAGTATACAGCGATTCAACCACACGATCGGCATTATCTGCAACAAATCCAGTAAAATAATCATGCCATCTTTTGGTTTCTCCAGCCTTTTTTGGATAACGCCATACAAATTCTATAAATCGATCCGATAAATCTATCTCCCCATCAGCAAGTTTTACAGGTTTAATAGTGGGCTGGGTTGAACTTTGTTCTATACCCTTACTAGCACTGCCTTTTATCAAACCGCCTTTTTGGTTCAAAGAAATATGTAAGGTAGAACTCAAAAATTGATTGAATTTTTTTAACCGATTAAAACATTTTGATAAATGTATACTCCAAGCAAAATGATTAACTTGACGACCCATGACTAACACCCAAGCTAATAATTCATTGTGACTTTTTACTATTTCATATTCTTTTATAGTAGGTAATGGCCAGTCTCTAGACTGAATATAATTCAAAATGTACCTGGACAGTTCGAAAGCCGCCACCTCATCTTGTTGTAAAGTGCGATAATGCAGAAATTTTAACTGTTCAGTATCCAAAGCTTGGGTAAACTCAGCATAATGATCAATGATGGTTAATATTTGCGGTGCTAATGCTTCGCGGCGAAAATCTGCAACCACTATTTGCGGTGATGCATCAATAGCTAAGGTCTCAGAACTTATTTCTTCAGATAACCATCTAAAATTATTTTGTTTTTCAGCTAGATAATCTTGGCCGCGCACTTTATACCCGAGATAAGAAAATAAATGAGACAGTGTATCCATGCCGGTATAAGGACCCGGTAAATCGATAAGCGCAAAATGATCTAGAATTAATTCTTCCTGAAAATGCTTCTTGAAATAACTTTGAATAGTAGATAATTCATTCAAGTGAATACTATAATTTTGCCACAATTGGCTGAAAATGTAATTTTTAACTCGATTTAGCATAGACACCTACTTATACCCACTCGCAAAATGAATCCAAAATACTATATACTAATGTCCATGTATAAAATTTCAGTCTATATTCCTAGTGATTATCTTGAGCCTGTCAAACTAGCGATGTTTGATCAAGGTGGCGGCCGATTAGGAAATTATGATCACTGCGCTTGGCAAGTATTAGGACAAGGGCAATTTCGTCCTTTAGTACAGTCTAACCCTTTTAAAGGTCAAAAAGGAAATGTAGAAGCACAAGATGAATATTTAGTTGAAATGATTTGTGATAAAAAACATATCAAGCCAGTCATAGCCGCTTTAAAAAAATCACATCCGTATGAAGAACCTGCTTACTCAATAGTCCGATTAGAAGATTTTTATGAGGAAACAAAAACCGATGTCTAAGGTACTTCGTATTTTTATCACTTTTATTGGCGCTGTCATATTATTAGGCCTGGTTTCTTTAATAGGGTTAGTGGTATTTGTAAATCCTAATGATCTTAAACCACAGATTAGCCAAGCTGTCACTAAGTTTACCGGACGTCAGTTGCAATTAGGCGGAGAAATTCAATGGTCTATTTTCCCATGGTTAGGATTACAATTAAATGATGTCAAGCTAGCTAATAGTCCTGGCTTTGGTAATAATCCGTTCGCACAAATTATAAAGTTGGACATTCAAGTTCGTCTTTTCCCTTTATTACATAAACAATTAGAAATTGGTAAATTACAAATTCATGGTCTGACACTTTATCTAATAAAAAATGCTAAAGGCCAGGTCAATTGGGAAGGTCCACTCACTTCCTCGCAAAAAATCTCGAACAATTCAGAAAACAATCTAAGTGATAGTTTAAAACCTTTAGGATTTATCGTAACAGGTTTAGACATTCGAGACGGACATATTATTTATGCTGATCAACAAAAAAATAAACATCTTGAAATAACTGGATTTCAACTTAAAAGCGCTAATCTGGCTATTAATAAAAGCTCGCCTTTTGATATTCAGTTTAATTTAAATTCGAACTCACCTAATATTAATGCCGCCATTAAGTTACGTTCATCGATCACATTAAGCACAGATAGAAAAAATATTGAGTTTAATAACCTCAATCTTAACATGCTATTAAAAGGACCTAGTTATCCTAAAGGCGAACTTCCTCTGTTCTTAAAAAGCCATATCGATCTCGATTTAAATAAACAGGATATTATTGTCGATCAACTGATTGCCCAGATTAATCAAATTAAACTCACCGGACATGTCACAGGTCAGCATATTTTAAATAACCCTAACTTTGCTGGAACTTTATCTAGCCAGCAAATTAAAACCGGTAAATTAATTTTTCAGCAAATAAAACTTGATTTTCAATTTAAAAATAATTTGCTTGCACTTAACCCTATTAATGCCAAATTTTATCAAGGAAATTATCAAGGCAACGCCTCTATTAATCTTAATCCAAAAATTCCGTCGATCACTGCGCAAAATCAATTTAATCAAATTAATACCGCATTGCTTTTTCAAGATCTGATAAATAAAAGTCAAATACAATTAGCCGGCTTAGCAACGTTGAATCTTAGTATATCGACGACAGGCGATAACGCTGAGGTACTCATAAGAAATTTAAACGGACAAGGCCACTTTAATTTAGATCAAGGCGCTTTAAAAGGAATTAATTTATCGTATTGGATAGCATTAGGAAAAGCCTTACTTAAACATCAAGCCACGCCTAAGAGCACGGGTCCAGATACCCCGTTCAATAGATTTAACGGTAGTTTTACTATCAATCAGGGCATAGTCAATAATAATGATTTGATCATTAGTAGCGGTCGTTTACGTGTCAATGGAAAAGGCGTGTTGAATTTACCATTGCAACAAATCAATTATGAATTACAAGCCCAACCTATATTAGCTGATGGTAGCCCTGAAGGAATTGCTATCCCCATTAGAATTTCAGGACCTTTACAACAACTTTCTATTAGTCCTATTCTGGATCAATTAAGTGTGGACATCATCAAAGAAAAACTTAAAGGGAAACTTGGCGATACGCTAAAAAAATTAGACCTAAACAAACTATTTCACTAATTGTACAATTAATTGCAGAGTCAACCTAGCATTAATCTTTCGTAAACGACCAGTGACACTAAGCACAAAACAATTCCAACAAAAAATGCTAAGCTGGTTTACTTACGCTGGTCGTAAACATCTACCTTGGCAGCAAACAAAATCACCTTATATGATTTGGCTTTCGGAGATTATGCTGCAACAGACTCAAGTTGCAACCGTTATTCCTTATTTTCAACGTTTTATTCAACATTTTCCCACGCTTTCTTCACTCGCTAAAGCCGATATCGATGAAGTAATTATGCTATGGTCAGGTTTAGGATATTATGCACGAGCACGCAATTTACACCACTGTGCGCAAATCATTGAAAAAGAATATTCAGGAAAATTTCCACCCGATTTACTGTTATTACAAAATTTGCCGGGCATCGGTCGATCGACCGCCGGAGCCATACTTGCCTTAGCATTTAGCCAACCTGCCAGCATACTCGATGGGAATGTGAAACGGGTATTAACAAGGTTTCATGCAATCACAGGCTGGTCGGGTTTAAACAAAGTCAGTAAAGAATTATGGGCTTTAGCAGAACATTATACACCAAAAAATAAACATATCAGTCATTATACACAAGCAATGATGGATCTTGGTGCGCTGGTTTGTACACGCTCACAACCTAAATGCACACAATGTCCTTTGCAAAACCATTGCAAAGCGTATACCACAAATAGTATTGCAAATTATCCTTCGCCCAAACCGCGTAAGACTATCCCATGTCGCACTATCAAGATGGTAATTTTGGTCAATGAACATCAAGAAATTTTGCTAGAAAAAAGACCCCCGATGGGAATTTGGGGTGGCCTATGGAGCCTCCCAGAATGTTCCATAACCGAAAATGTGAAAAATTTTTGCAAGAAATACTATTGTTGTGAGATAAAAAAACCTGTAAAAAAATATCCCCTTTTGAAGCATACATTTAGTCATTTTCAACTTGAAATTAGACCTGTTCTCATCCATGTTAAACATTGGCATCCGCCATTGATGGAATCTGACCGTATAGTCTGGTATAACAGGCAACAATTAGCTTCAAGAGGTCTTGCAGCCCCTGTCAAAAAACTATTAAGCCTATACTATGAGCCGAACTATCTATTGTATTAAACTACACACACAAGCAGAAGGACTTGATTATCTCCCCTATCCTGGAGAATTAGGTCAACGTATCTATCAATCTATTAGTAAGCCTGCTTGGCAACAATGGGTAAACCATCAGACTATGCTCATCAATGAATATCGTTTAAGCACATTTGAGCCGCAAGCACGCGAATTTTTAAAAAAAGAAATGGAAAAGTTTTTATTTGGATCGGATGAAACTGCAAGTACACCTCCTCCAGGATATAGTGACCCGAATTAAAGTCATATAAAAAACTATTCTCACTAAAAAGGTGATTTATGACAGCACATGTTTCTCCGCAACAACTTGCCCAATCCATTTTAAACCGTCGACCTGACTTCCAACCTAAGATTGGAATTGTTTTAGGGTCTGGTTTAGCGGATATTGCTGATAAACTTACCGACAGCATCACCATACCTTACGCTGAACTTCCCGGTTTTCCAGTGAGCAGTGTAATTGGACATCATGGAAAAATGATACTCGGCTATATCAACAAAATACCTGTGGTATGTTGCCAAGGGCGTGTTCATCTTTATGAAGGAATGCAAGGTAAAGACTTTAAAATATTTATCCGCACTTTAAAATGCTTGGGCTGCCATACTTTAATAATGACCAATGCGGTAGGATCCTTAAATGAAAATGTTAAATCAGGTCAATTGGTTTTAATTTCAGATCATATTAACTTCCATCCAATGAATCCTCTTACCGGACCTAATGATGAAGAATTTGGTCCACGTTTCTTCCCGATGGATGATGCTTATAATCCAGGTATCCGACACATCATTCAACAAACTGCAAAAAAATTATCTATTCCTCTAAACGAGGGAATTTATGTCAGTGTTTTAGGCCCTAATTTTGAAACCCCTGCGGAAATACGCGCTTTTCGGCAATTAGGCGCTGATGTAGTAGGAATGTCGACCGTACCTGAGGTGATAGTTGCCAGACACTGCGGCTTAAAAGTAGCAGTAATCTCTGTAGTAACCAATCTAGCTGCTGGACTTAATGATGAACCAATTACACATGAAGGAACAATACATTTTGCTGCTAAAGCGAGCGATAATCTAGGCCGATTGCTCGAATCTGCTGTCGTACAAATCGCTAAATAATATATTTGCGAAGAATATACTCGCAACAATGGGATTTTTAACAAGGCTTCGCGAAGATGAGCAACCGGAGTGTATTGTACACATACATGAAGATTGCGAATTGATTAGCAACACAGTAAAAATTCAAATGCGAAAAGTAGGTTATTGTATAGTGTAACCGCCATCAACATTAACCAAGGTACCCGTCATGAAAGAAGCAGCTTCACTGCATAAGAAACTAACCACTTGCGCCACCTCTTCAGGTTTTCCCACTCGCCGCAAAGGTAATTTTTCTGCGACCTGATCTCGAATTGATGACATGCTTAAGCCGGTTTTTTGCTGAAATTGTTCTAAAACAGCCTGATACATGGGCGTGTCGATAGTACCGGGACAAACACAATTAACACGAATTCCGTATTGAGCATAATCTAATGCGGTGCTTTTGGCTAATTGAGCAATAGCAGCTTTGCTCGCTCCATAAATAGCGCATTGTTCTTTGGCAATAAACGCTTGATCCGAAGCCATTAAAACGATCGATCCGAATCTTTGCTGTTTCATGCTAGGTAATACTTGTTGCAAACAATAAATTGTACCTAATAAATTGGTTGCAAAAATTTGTTGCATTGCTTCCAAAGAACTATCTTCGATATTAGCGAATAAATGTATCCCCGCATTACAAAAAAGATAATCAATCGTTGGATTTTTCTGAAGAATGGTATATATAGCCGACTTAACCTGCTTAGCATTCGAAACGTCGCACTCTAAATAATGAATCGACAATGATGAATCATCTGTCAGCTTTTTTTTATCGAGTACGTAAACGTTTGCTCCTGCACGACTAAATAAAGAGACTGTTGCCGCGCCTATTCCTGATGCTCCGCCAGTTATTATTATTGTTTTATTTTGAAACATCATATTCCTCGCACTTCAATCTCTTCGAAAGGCTTGGTTTGTGAAAGTTCAATTAAGGATTGTCGCCATAATTCTAATAAAGCCATAAAAGTCACCACAACACCCATGCGACCTTCTTCACATTTAAACAACTCCGTAAACTTAATAGTGGTTTGAATTGTCATTTTCTGCAAAATTTGCGACATACGATCCTTAATCGACAACGGTTCTTCAGTAATGGCATGATGTTTCTTTAAAGCAGCTCTAGCTAAAACCGCTTGAAAAGCCTCTACCAATTCCTCTAAAGCTAAGAGCGGGACTTGTCTAGGGTTTTCTGTCGAGGCAAGTGGCAGGCCTGCTTCAGCCATCGCTAAAAAAACATCCCGGCCTAAACGTGGCAATTGTTCTAGTGTTTGTGCGGCTTGTTTAGTCCGTTCATACTCCTGTAAACGCCGAATGAGCTCAGCACGCGGATCCATTTCATCATCATTGGTTGGTGTTTCAGCAGGCTTAGGTAAAAGTAATCGTGATTTAATTTCAGTCAATATGGCCGCCATGACCAAATATTCTGCAGCTAATTCAATTTCCAATACCTGCATCAATTCAATATATTGCATATATTGACGTGTTATTTCGGCAACTGGAATATCTAAAATATCAAAATTTTGTTTTTTTATTAGATATAAAAGTAAATCTAAAGGCCCTGTAAACGCCTCTAAAAGCACTTCTAGGGCTTGGGGTGGGATATATAGATCACTAGGCAACTGAATCAACGGTTGGCCACGTACAGTGGCAATAGGCGCATCGGCCAATGTTGTATCAAGATTGTGTTCTGTCATAGCGCCAGTGTAATCGTTATAAACCAAAAAATCTAAAGAAAACCGATAATAATCCTTGTAATAGCGGCCCTAAGACCCTGCCTAAAATACCACTGGCTAATAACAGCACTAAAATAAGAAAACCATACACCTCTAATTTATTGAACTGATAAGCCATTCTCGGTGACAAAAAACTCGCCACCACACGACTGCCATCGAGAGGCGGGATTGGAATCAGATTTAATAACATTAATACCAAATTTATTGTCACGCCAATCTGGGCCATATAAATAATTGGGGAGTTATCGAATGCCATCGCCACTTTGGCGATGGCCACCCATAAAAAGGCCATAAATAGATTCGCTAAAGGACCTGCCGCAGCCACTAAAGCCATATCACGTCGCGGATTTCTTAGATTTTGCCAGGTGATGGGCACGGGCTTAGCCCAACCAAATATAAAGCCACCGAGGGAAAAAAGAATGGCGGGTACAATAATTGTGCCTATAGGATCGATATGCTTCAGAGGGTTCAAGGTTAAACGACCTAATAATTTAGCCGTTGGGTCTCCGCATTTCGAAGCAACCCAACCATGTGCGGTCTCATGCACGGTAATAGCGAATAGTAAGGGAATGACCCAAAGTATTATTTTTTGGCCTAAAGAAAAATCACCTAGCATTTCTTACTCAATTAGCTCTTTAAATTTAGAGTATATACCTTTATCGGGCAAATTAGCGAATCGATATATTCAATATTTTACGAAAAATCTCTTAATTTAAGCTAAATCCCAGCATTTAGTCTTTCATTTTTTGTCCTAATTTAATAATAGGTTAAGGAAAGTTATATACAGTAGCCGTATGAATTACTACTTAGCAACGATTAATTTAGTCCATATTCAACTCAATTAATCATAAAATTTTGAGATCAACAACATGCCAACCAAAAAAAAATCTTTTTTAATTGATGAATCTGCATTTGAAAAGGTTGATAAAATCAACAATCCGCAAGAACTTGAAAAATACTTGATGAAACTGATGGAGCTAGCCAACGAGTGTTATGATGAAATTTATCATACCCATAAAAATAATCCAGATATAGAAAAATTTAGTTTTTGTAAACAAAATTTCGATAGAATTAAATCTATTATGGAATCAAACGAAAAATCATTAATAAATATGCCACTTTATCTTGAAGCATGGATATCGACGCTGTATTCCGAAGTGCATGCCTTAAATTTGCAACCAAAAACAATAGAAGATTTAAATAAATTAATTGCGAAAATTAAAACTTTAGAAATGGATTTTAAACAATTATTAACAAAAAAATCCTGTTTGGATTTAAGCAATAAAAATTCCGCCCGCTTACTAAAATATATCGATGATTTTGAACATACTTGGAAAACTAAGGAAAAAAGACTTTTAGCAGATATTTTTTTTAACTTTGCAGAAACCTTAGTAGAAAATTTAGATTTTGTACGTGCCCAAAATTATTTTATGCAATCAAAACGTCTATATAAAAATGCAGCTGCAAATGCTGAGAATAAGCGTGAAAGGAGCCAACTACAGGAATTTGCGAGTCAAACAAACTCACGTTTAGGAGAAATAAAAAAATTAATTCCCCAAAACGTGCTAAGTAAAAAAATTAATGTTAATGATCAAGAAAAAAAGCTCACCTTACATTTCAAAAAACTTCCTTGTTCAGAATCAAAATGGACTATTGTTAATGCCGCATCTCAATCCGCAAAATGGGTAGGAATAAAAAGAAAACAAAGTTTAAGTAAAGAACCTTTTCAGTTAAAAGCCAAAAAACAAAAAATAGATCTTTGGACTATAGAATGTGAAAAAATATTAGATAAATTTAAGTGTCTTAACATTGCTATTGATCTAGCTCATTTGTCAAACAATACAAAAACATTTGATGAACGTAAAGCTATTGCTCATAATAATTATGCTATTTTTCTTATCGAAGATTTAAATAACAAAGAAAAAAACTATTCCTATTCCGAAAAAAATGAATTTCTAAATAAAGTGGTAGAACTTCTCACAAAATCTGCAGAAATCTATAAAAATTTAAATTTAACTGAAGAAAAAAATAATATTGAGCATTGCATAAATGCTATTCGCTCAAGTCTAAAAAACCTAGATGCTAACATTAATCAAATAACTAAACCTGAAGATTCTCCGTCAATGAAAACACAAGCTTCTCGATCAAAATCCATAAGAAGCATCTCTGAAAAAGAATTGCGAGAATTTCAACCTATTCTTTCCACTCGAGTAGTTTATAAAATTTTAAAAAATGCTTCTCTTTCAGAAAACAACACTCAAAATACCAATCCTCAAAATAAGAAAGACTTCGCATGTTTAAGTCTAACTCGCTCAAACGAATAAAATCCGGTAAAATTACCAGCGCTTGATTATCTTATTCGATCTCAAAAAAAAGCGGAGTAGCGCGCATGTCTTACCAACCTATTCAAATTCCAAGTTCCGGCGAGAAAATAACGGTTAATCCGGATTATTCATTAAATGTGCCCAACCAACCGATCATTCCTTTTATTGAAGGTGATGGTATCGGTGTGGATATCACTCCAGCGATGCGACTTGTCGTCGATGCGGCCATTAGCAAGGCTTATGGCGATAAGCGTCGAATTGCTTGGATGGAAATTTTTGCTGGAGAAAAAGCAACTCAGGTTTATGGATCGGACATTTGGCTACCCGAAGAAACACTCTCTGCGGTGCGCGATTATGTAGTTTCTATCAAAGGTCCACTGACTACGCCGGTGGGCGGCGGAATTCGTTCCTTAAATGTGGCATTGCGCCAACAATTGGATCTGTATGTTTGTCTGCGCCCGGTTCGCTATTTTAAAGGCGTCCCTAGCCCGGTTCGCGAACCTGAAAAAGTCAACATGGTCATTTTTAGAGAAAACTCTGAGGATATTTATGCAGGAATAGAATGGGAAGCCGATAGCAAAGAGGTCAAAAAATTAATTGCTTTCTTGCAACATGATATGCATGTTAAAAAAATTCGCTTTCCTGAACATTGCGGCATCGGTATTAAGCCTGTATCGAAAGAAGGCACACAGCGTTTAGTCAAACGCGCGATTCAGTACGCCATCGATCAAGATATGCCCTCGGTAACCTTGGTACATAAAGGCAATATCATGAAATTCACCGAAGGTGCTTTTAAAGATTGGGGTTACGCCGTAGCAAAGGATCAATTTGGTGCAGAACTGCTCGATGGAGGACCGTGGATGCGCCTAAAAAATCCAAAAACAGGAAAAGAAATCATTATTAAAGATTTTATCGCTGATGCTTTTTTACAGCAAATTCTATTGCGTCCCGCTGAATATAGTGTTATTGCGACATTAAATCTGAATGGAGATTATGTTTCAGACGCTTTAGCAGCACAGGTCGGTGGAATCGGCATTGCTCCTGGCGCAAACCTCAGTGACAAAGTAGCTATGTTTGAAGCAACCCATGGCACAGCGCCTAAGTATGCAGGACAAAATAAGGTCAATCCCGGATCGTTGATCCTATCAGCAGAAATGATGCTACGCCATTTGGGTTGGAATGAAGCCGCTGATCGCATCATTACAGGCATGGAAGCAGCCATACAAGCCAAAACGGTCACTTATGATTTCGCTCGTTTAATGAACGATGCCAAAGAAGTAAGTTGCTCTGATTTTGCTCAATCCATCGTCGATCATATGTGCAATAAACAAACGTTGGCCTCTATCACAAGCTTATAAAATAGCTATTTTATAAGCCTTTGCTAAGTTAAGAGGAAAACTGAAATTTTCCTCTTAACCTCTTTCGTTTTTGAACCTTACATCTCCTACAAGACATCAGCAAAGCATCAAAAAAAATACACCCTACCTTGACCTGCATTTAAAAGGCTTAATTTTAAGCAAACTCGCAAATCCTTAAATTTCGACTAGGCTGAAATTAAAGGGAAATAATTTTTTTCAACATGGACTACCCAGCTTGTATAACAACAGTGAAACTCGCCTTTATGCGAGAAGTCACGGATTTTTATGCGATTCGAAAAGGAGGGCTACCATGTTTAGCAAAGAGCTTGAAGTTAGTTTAAATTCGATATTTAAACAAGCCCGTGAAAAACGTTATGAATATTTAACGGTAGAACATCTATTGTTAGCGCTTTTAGATGAACCTTCTGCCGTTGCCGCATTGAAAGCGTGCGGAGCGAATTTAAATCGACTTAAGAATGAGATTAGTAATTTTATTGCAGCAACAACCCCTTTGTTTCCTTCTGCTGACCCTAATCTCGATATACAACCTACGTTAGGATTTCAACGTGTTTTACAACGCGCTATTTTTCAAGTGCAATCCAGCGGGAAAACCCAAGTGCATGGCGTTAACATCTTAGCTGCTATCTTCGGTGAACAAGATAGCCAAGCTATTTATTTTTTACGTCGTGAAAATGTAACACGCTCAGATGTATCGAATTACATATCTCAAGGGCTACCTAAATTACAAGATAATTTGGAGCCAAAGTTAAATCAGTTTGTAACTGAAGAAGAAGTTACTATAGAAGGTCCTGGTAATAGTCCATTAGAGCTTTATGCGATTAATTTAAATAGCAAGGCACGTCTTGGAAAAATTGATCCTTTAATTGGTCGCGAAGAAGAATTAGCGCGTGTTATTCAAATTCTTTGTCGCCGTCGTAAAAATAATCCTTTATTAGTGGGTGAAGCCGGTGTCGGTAAAACAGCGATTGTAGAAGGGCTCGCTAAAGCAATAATTGAAAAAAGAGTTCCTTCTGTTCTAGCTAATAGCACCATTTATTCTTTAGATCTTGGTAGTTTATTAGCTGGGACCAAATATCGTGGCGATTTTGAAAAAAGATTTAAGGCTTTATTGGCACAGCTTAAACAAGAACCTCAATCAGTACTCTTTATTGATGAGATTCATGTCGTTATTGGTGCTGGCGCAGCCTCAGGCGGGGTAATGGATGCTTCTAACTTAATTAAACCTTTACTCACGACGGGTGAATTAAAATGTATCGGCGCAACGACTTATCAAGAATATCGTAGTATTTTTGAAAAAGATCGTGCTTTAGCACGACGTTTCCAAAAAATCGATGTCCCAGAACCCAATTTAGAAGAAACGATTGCTATTTTACGCGGATTACGCGATAGACTGGAAGAACACCATCATGTCAAATATCGTATGACTGCTTTACGTGCCAGTGTAGAACTTGCAGCGCGTTATTTACCGGATCGTTTCTTACCAGATAAAGCCATTGATATCGTTGACGAAGCAGGCGCTTATCAGGCCTTACGACCCCGTCATAAAAGAAAACAAGTTATCGGTATCCATGAAATTGAGGCAATTGTAGCGAAAATGGTGCGCATTCCTACACGAAATGTTTCTGCTTCCGATAAAAGTCGTTTGCGTCACTTAGAAACAAAACTTAAGGCTCGCGTATTTGGCCAAGATATGGCCATTGAAAATCTTTGTGCTGCCATGAAATTGACACGTTCTGGTTTAAGAGAAACCAATAAAACTATCGGCTCTTTTCTTTTCGCCGGACCAACGGGTGTGGGCAAAACGGAAGTTACACGTCAACTCGCAGAACTTATGGGCATCGAATTACTCCGTTTTGATATGTCTGAATATATGGAAAGACATAGTGTGTCTCGTCTAATAGGGGCTCCTCCTGGTTATATTGGTTATGATCAAGGGGGTTTACTTACCGAAGCGGTGACTAAACATCCACATGCTGTTTTATTATTGGATGAAATTGAAAAAGCACATCCAGATATTTTTAATCTTTTATTACAAGTCATGGATCATGGTAACTTAACGGATACCAATGGTAGAAAGACCGACTTTAGTCATATTATTTTGGTAATGACCAGTAATGCAGGAGCAGAACAGTTTAGTCGACAAGAAATAGGTTTTACACCTAACTTGAATCAAGCTGAAAATTCAGAGGCTATCAAACGAATATTTTCTCCTGAATTTCGCAATCGTTTAGATGCAACGATCTATTTTAATTATTTAAATGCGTCTATCGTCTCGCAAGTAGTTGATAAGTATTTACTGGAGTTAGAAGCTCAACTTGATAAGAAACATGTCACTTTGACGGTGGACAAACCTGCTCGTGTTTGGTTAGCTAAGCACGGTTATGATAGAAACATGGGGGCACGGCCGATGATGCGACTCATTCAAGAAAGGATCAAAAAACCAATCGCTGATGAACTACTCTTTGGGCGTTTAGTGCACGGCGGTCAATTGATATTAACAAGTATCGATGATGAGTTACAATTAATAATTTCTGAAAAAAGGGGCATTATTACGCCTCCTGCACAGAATAAAAATCTAACTCAAGCACCTATTAGCTAGGCTTAGATTTATCCGGCTCGGACCCTTTACCACGAAATATAATACGGCCTTTGCTCAGATCATAGGGTGTCATTTCAACTTTCACCTTATCGCCAGTAAGGACACGAATATAGCTTTTTCGCATACGCCCAGAGATATGGGCATTAATAACATGCCCATTTTCCAATTCCACCCTAAATAAGGTATTAGGTAAAGTCTCAACAACCGTACCTTCCATCACTATTTGATCTTCTTTGGCCATAATTTACCTAAGCTTAACTCTTTCACGCATTAATATCGGCTATGTTGCCGGAAAAACTTTCAGTTTACAATAACAATTTTATTTATATGCTCTATTTTAATACTTTAAGCTTTCGTTCTTTGATTTTTGCTTTTCAATCTAGTTCAGAGAGTCGAAAGAAAATTCAAAAAGTAAACTAGCAGGAATTTTTCACCTGCTAGTTATAATTCAAATATTATGGAGAATGAGTATGACTTGCCTCCATTGGTTCCTCTTTTTGAACAGATGACATGGGCTGCGCTTGATAAACAAACCAGTAGAGACTTTCGGCTTTGAGCCGCCATCTTGAGAAGCTGCGCGACGTTTTAAGGCGCAATTTTGTTTCCCAATGAAATAATTTATCTGTAGATCCAAAACAATCCAACATTGCATTCCATTGTTGGCTACTTAGTGGATAATTCTTTTTATCAATAAGAGTGAATTCATTTATAGCTGATGGTTCAACTTCATTCGATGACTTAAATGCTCGATTTGTTTCTTTCGAAGTTAAATTTTCTATTTGTGATTGAATTTACTTTAAAACATCTTCATTACCGTTATCTCACTTTTAAACAAAGCTGCTATTATTAAAATTATAAACAAAATTGTTGTTAAGCGTTTGATTATTAATAACTTTTTAAATTTAATAACGAATTACGAATCAGTTGCTCTACCGACTGAGCTACGTTGGCATTGCATTAAAAGAGCCGAACTTTAGCTAATTAAAGAGCATTAGCAATTTTTTAATCTTTTTATACTGCTACTAAATTAACTAATTGGTTAAACTTTTGAAAATAGTTCATATTTTTTTGTCAAACTTTCGGAATTTGATTTTTCCAAAATGTATAATGC
>Ga0075365_10000163_pt1 | contig 21073 bp, 20 predicted proteins | sample EndMetdeltDD1765_FD_71387 | JGI IMG/M metagenome (GOLD analysis project Ga0075365, IMG submission 71387) | Populus endosphere microbial communities from Tennessee, USA - Endosphere MetaG P. deltoides DD176-5 | ecosystem: Host-associated > Plants > Roots > Endosphere | place: USA: Tennessee... | reverse complement strand
ATCCCGAGGTGACCGCGATCATTGAAGCCGCCCGCGCGAAAAAAGGCATCGCCCCGCGTAGCTTCTCGAAAGACGAGATCCAGGATCGCATGCTGAAAGCGATGGCTGCGGAAGGCGAGGCTTTGCTTGCCGAACATGTCGCTGCGCGGCCCGGCGATATCGATCTTGTAATGATCAACGGCTACGGTTTCCCGGCCCACAAGGGCGGACCGATGTTCGCCCGGGACTGACGGACTTCGGTCCACATTAGAGATAACACATTGGAAAATATCGTGTTACCCTGTCGGTCAGCGTCGGCGGGGATGCTGCTATTTTGCGCGTTTTCGCCCGTCGAAAAGAGTTCGCTCATTTGATCAAACATGCTTGCATGTTTTATGAAAACGCATATTCTTTCCTCAAGCCTCGATAGTAGGCACGTTTTACAACGACAGGGAACGCTGCAATGTCTTCACTCCATGAGCTTCCTGGAAGACGATATTTTAAACCTAAAATATCTTCTTCGCCGTTGTCCGCATATCGCTTTTCCCTGTGGCACGCTTAGGAGATCATGATGTCTATTTCATTTTCCGCATTCAAACGCAGGCTGTTGCTGGGCACTATGGCCGTGGCACTTGCAGTTCCCCTCTCTGCGTCGCTGGCCACCACCGTGCGGGCCGCGGACTTCAAGTTCGCCGGCCCGCTCGACGCTTACACGCTCGATCCGCATGCGGTTTCCAATACGCTGATCTTCGCGGTTCTGGCCAACGTCTACGAGCCGCTGGTTCGCCGTAACGCCGAACAGAAAATCGAGGCGGCACTTGCCACCGAATGGAAACAGGTGGACGGCACGACCTGGGAATTCACCCTGCGCCAGGGCGTGAAATTCTCGAACGGTAATGCTTTCAACGCCGACGACGTCATTTTCTCGCTGACCCGCGGCCAGGCCGGTGGCATCAAGGCAAACCTCAATTCCATCGCCTCTGTCGAAAAGGTCGGTGATTACAAGGTTCGCTTCAAGACCCGTGCCGTCAACCCGATCTTGCCGAACCAGCTGACCAACTGGCTGATCATGGATAAGGAATGGGCCGAGGCGAACAACGCCGTGGCACCGGGCGCCGCCAACAACGCCACCGAAACTTTTGCCAATCGCAATGCCATGGGCACCGGCCCCTACGTCATCAAGGAACGCGATCCGGGCGTGAAGACGGTTTTCGCGACCAATCCGGGCTGGTGGGACAAGAAGACCGGCAATGTCGATAACGCGACGTTCTTCGTGATCGCCAACCCCTCGACCCGCGTTTCGGCGCTGATTTCCGGCGAAGTCGACATGATCGACGGTGTGCCGCCGCAGGATGCCGAGCGCATCGAAGCCGATCCGAAGCTGCATATGCAGGCCGATCCGGACCTTCGCACCATCTATCTGCAGCCCGATCTCGCTCGCGACAACCTGATCTTCGGTAGCGAAAAGACCAAGAACCCCTTCAGGGAACTCAAGGTCCGTCAGGCGATGGAACTTGCGATCGACACCGGCGCCATCCAGAAGCGCGTTATGCGCAATTTCTCGGTTCCTGTCGGTCTGCCGATCGGCAAAGAAGTCAACGGTTTTGATGCGGCCCTCGGCGCACCGGTGAAGCCGGATGTCGACAAGGCCAAGGCGCTGATGAAGGAAGCCGGCTACGAAAACGGCTTCTCGGTGACGTTGGACTGCACCAACGACCGCTTCATGAACGACGAAGCGACCTGCTTGGCCGTTGCCGCCTCGCTTGCCCGCATCAACATCAAGGTCGAGCCCCGCGCCCAACCGACCGCTAAGTGGGCGACCCAGGTCAACCCGCCGGAATACAATACCAGCTTCTCCATGCTCGGTTATTCTCCGAACACTTATGATGCGCACATCTTCCTGACCTCGATCGCCGCCACCCGTGACCCGAAAACCGGCCTCGGCGCCTTCAACATCGGTGGTTATTCCAATCCGGAAGTCGACAAGCTCATCGACGCGATCGGCAAGGAAACCGACCAGGCCAAGCGCACCGGCATGATCACCGACGCGTTCAAGCTGATCAAGGCTGATGTCGGCTTCATTCCGCTGCACCAGCTCAACATTCTCTGGGGCGTAAAGGACAATGTCACGGTCGTGCAGCCTGCCGACCTCGCTTACCCGCTCCGCTATTTCACGGTGAAGTAATGACGTTCAGAGCAGACATTACGAAGCAGCTCGCCGGCCTGGTTTCCTTCCCGACGGTGAGCGCCGTTTCGAACCTCGATCTCGTCAAATATGTCGAAGAACGGGTCGCGCCCTATGGTGGGCGCGTCCGCCGCTTCGCGAGCCCCGAGGGTGACAAGGCGAACGTGCTGGTCTCGGTCGGTCCGGAAACACCGGGCGGCATCATTTTCAGCGGCCACACGGATGTGGTGCCGACCGAAGGTCAGGCCTGGACCGCAGATCCCTGGACTTTGCGCGAGGCAAATGGCCGGCTGATCGGCCGTGGCGCGACAGACATGAAGGGTTTTCTCGCCTGCTGTCTCGCGGCCGCGCCCGGCATCGCCAAGAAGAACCTCAAGAAGCCGATCCATCTCGCCTTCTCTTATGACGAGGAAGTTGGCTGCACCGGCGTCGGCTCGATGGCCGAATGGGTCGGCAAGAGCGATCTGAAGCCGCGTCTCGCCGTTATCGGCGAAGCGACCAGCATGGACATGATCGCAGCCCATAAGGGCGGCCTGATCGGCTGGTGTCGTATCAAGGGCAAGCCGGGGCATTCCTCCCAGCCGGATCGTTATGTCAATGCGGTCATGGTGGCCGGCGATATGATCGCCGAGATCAACCGCATCCGTGAAGACATGCGCAACGGCCCGCAATTCGAAGGCCTCGACCCGCCTTATTCGACAACTCAGGTCACGGTCATCAAAGGTGGTCTGCACGGCAACATCGTCGCGGAAAGCTGTGAATTCTTCTGGGAAATGCGCCTCATTCCGGGCCAGGACACGTCCTTAGTATTGGAGCGCATGAAGCGTTTTGCCTCCGAGAAGCTTGAGCCGGCCATGAAGGCGATCGATCCGTCCTGCGGCATCGTGTTCGATGTGCTTGCCGGTATCCCGGGCTTGAAGCCCAACAACGATCCGGCGCTCGATGCGGAACTTCTTGGCCTTCTCGGCCGCTCCGAGCCGCGCTATGTTTCCTATGGCACGGAAGCAGGCATCTTCCAGATCGCCGGCGTTCCCTCGGTCGTCATCGGCCCGGGCGATATCGCCGACGCGCACCAGCCGGATGAATCGGTGGCGATTTCCGAACTGGAAAAATGCACTGCCTTCCTTGACCAGCTCGGTGACACCTGTTGCTGAGAATTGGGCCGCTGACGTTTTGGCTGCTGAGGATCTGAAGTGCTGAATTATGCCGCATCCCGGATCGTGCAGACGGTCATCGTCCTGCTGGTGATCAGCTTTATTGCCTTCCTGCTGGTCGCCAATATCGGCGACCCGCTGGCGGCTCTCCTCTCGGCAGACGCGACCGTCAACGAGAGGCTGGAACTGATCGCGCGGCTCGGCCTCGACCAGCCGATCGGCACACGCTTCCTGCATTTCCTGACAAACCTGCTGCAGGGCGATTTCGGCCTGTCCTACCGCACACAGGATCCGGTGGCAAAACTTATCATCGAGCGCATGCCGGCGACCGTCGAGCTTGCCTTCGTCAGCCTGCTGATCACCATTGCGGTGGGCGTGCCGGCCGGCATCTATTGCGGCGTCAATCCGACCTCGCTGTTCGGCCGTTTCATCATGCTGATCTCGACGGCCGGTATCACCCTGCCAAACTTCGTTGTCGGCCTGCTGCTGATCGCCGTATTCTCGGTGCAGATGGGCCTTCTGCCGTCCTTCGGCCGCGGTGATGTCGTCAGACTCGGCTTCTGGAGCACCGGTCTTCTGTCCGTTTCCGGCTGGCGGGCAATCATCCTGCCGGCGGCGACGCTTTCCACCTTCCAGGTCGCCTTCATCATCCGCATGCTGCGCACCCAGCTGATGGAAGTCGGCATGAGCGAGCACATCCGTTTCGCCCGCGCCCGCGGCCTGTCTGAAGCGCGCATCTGGTATGTTTACGCGATCAAGAACACGCTTCTGCCGGTCATCACCATGCTCGGCCTGCAGCTCGGCAATATCATCGCCTTTTCGGTGGTGACGGAAAACGTCTTCGCCTGGCCGGGCCTCGGCTCGCTTTTCCTGCAATCGATCCAGGCGGCCGATATCCCGGTCATCGCCATTTATCTGATCTTTGTCGGTCTCGTCTTCATGGTCATCAATCTCGTCGTCGAACTGCTTTATCCGCTGATCGACGCCCGCGTGTTGAGGAGGCAATCATGACGCCTGTCGTCAACACCCCAATCCCGACCGCGCGCCGCAGCCGCATTGCCAACCTGCGCCGCGCCATGCTGAAGGCACCCGGCGCCAGCCTATGCGGATTGATCATCTTGGCGATGTTCATCTACGCCTTCGTGGTGCCGCTGTTCTCGCAAAACCCGTTCGAATTCGCCGGCATGTCGGTGCTCGACAGCTTTATTCCCCCCATGTGGATGACGGACGGCGTTGCCGACTTCCCTCTCGGCACAGACGACCAGGGCCGCAATCTGTTCACCGCCATGGCCTATGGCATGCGCACGTCCATCATAGTCGGCTTCCTGTCGGTGATGATCGGCCTCGCGCTTGGCGGCAGCCTCGGCCTGATCGCCGGTTTCGTCGGCGGCAAGGTGGACGCCTTCATCATGCGCCTCGCCGACGTGCAGCTTGCCTACCCGGCATTGCTGCTCGCCATGATCATCGATGGTGCCGCCCGCGCTGCACTCGGCGCCGAACGTAGCGTTACGACGGCAATAACTATCGTGGTCCTGTCGATCGGCATCGCCTTCTGGGTGCAATATGCCCGCACGATCCGCTCGTCCGTGATGATCGAGCGTGACCAGGACTATGTCTCGGCCGCTCGCATTACCGGCCGCAGCAATTTCTCGATCATCGTTCTGCATATCCTGCCGAACGTCATGGCGCCGGTTCTCGTCATCGCCACGATCAATCTCGGCATCGCCATCATCACCGAGGCGACGCTCTCCTTCCTCGGCATCGGCATTCCGGTCACCTCGCCATCGCTCGGTACGCTGATCCGCAACGGCAACAATTTTCTGCAGTCCGGCGAATGGTGGATTTCCGTGTGGCCCTGCCTCGTGCTCGTGCTCTTCGTCGTCTCCGTCAACATTCTCGGCGATCACCTGCGCGACGTCTACAATCCGAGACTGAAGGGCCGCTCATGACAGCTCCACTTCTCGATGTCCGCGATCTCACCGTCACCATCAACCGCGATGCCGGCATGGTGACCGCACTCGACAAAGTGTCCTTCTACGTCAACCCCGGCGAAGTGCTCGGCATCGTCGGCGAATCCGGCGCCGGCAAATCGATCACCGGCGCTGCGATCATCGACCTCCTCGTGCCGCCCCTCAAGCGCACCGGCGGCACGATCACGCTCGCAGGCGAAAGGCTGGACACATTATCACCAAAGGCGATGCGTGCCGTGCGCGGCGGCAAGATCGGCTTCATCTTCCAGGACCCAATGACCAGCCTCAACCCGGTCATCACCATCGGCCGGCAGCTCTGCGATACGATCGAGGCGCATCTGAAGATCCGTGGCGACAGGGCGAAGAAGAAGGCGTTGGAATGGATCGAGCGGGTCGGCCTGCCGAACCCGGACGTGCAATTCAAACGTTATCCGCACCAGCTTTCCGGCGGCATGCGTCAGCGCATCGTTATTGCATTGGCACTTTGCGCCAATCCGGCGCTTGTCATCGCCGACGAGCCGACCACCGCGCTCGACGTCTCGGTTCAGGCGCATATCCTCCAGCTGATGCGCGACCTGCATCGCGAGAGCAAGACGAGCATGATGCTGATCACCCATGACCTCGGTGTCATCGCCAAGATGGCGGATCGGGTGGCGGTTTTGTATGCAGGACGCGTCGCCGAAATCAGCCCCGTTGGCGAACTCTTCCATGCACCGAAACACCCCTATACCCGTGGCCTGATCCGTGCGACACCCATGCCCTTGCCTGACGGCAATGTCCGCCTCGACCAGATTCCCGGCGCCATGCCGGGCCTTGGCAAGACACCGCCCGGCTGCGCCTTCAATCCCCGCTGCTTCAAGGCGGAGGGTGACTGTCGCGCGACCATTCCGCCTCTGACCACACGGGAAAGCGCCGCGTTTTCCTGTTTCCACCCGTTGGAAGAGGAGGTCGCATGAGCGTCCAGGATTTCCTCACCCTCACCGGTGTCAGCAAGGTCTATCGCCGCGGCCAGAGCCTTCTGGAGCGACTGAAGAAGACCGATGCCGGCGGCACCAAGGCAGTCAGCGATGTCAGCCTTGTGGTTCGACACGGCGAAACGGTCGGCCTCGTGGGTGAAAGCGGTTGCGGCAAATCTACGCTTGCCCGCCTCGTCTCCGGCTTGATGACGCCAACCTCCGGCGAGATCGTCTTTCGCAGGGACAAGGCCGGCAGGACGCCGCGCCTGCAGATGATATTCCAGGACCCGTATTCGTCGCTCAACGGTCGCTGGACGATCGAGGACATCATTGCCGAGCCGATCAGGGTTCACAAACTGCGCAAAGGACGCGCCGCGATCCGCACTCGTGTCGACGAATTGCTGGTTCAGGTCGGTCTCTCTCCGGCCGATGCGGAAAAATATCCACAGGAATTTTCCGGCGGCCAGCGGCAGCGAATCTGCATCGCCCGCGCTCTGGCCGGCGAACCGGAATTCCTGATCCTCGACGAGCCGACCTCGGCACTCGATGTCTCGGTTCAGGCGCAAATCCTCAACCTGCTGCGCGATCTTCAGAAGAACCTGCATCTGACGAGCCTGTTCATTACTCACAATCTCTCGGTCGTGCGGATCATGGCCGATCGGATCGGCGTCATGTATCTCGGCGAGCTGGTGGAGGAAGCGCCGTCGGAAGAACTCTTCCGCCGCCCGCGCCACCCCTATACGCGCCTCTTGATCGATGCGGCACCGGACATGGACACCGACGATCGCTCGCTGCACCCGATCGCCGGCGAACTACCGAACCCAGCCTTTCCGCCTTCCGGCTGTCGTTTCCACACCCGCTGTCCTTTCGCCAAGGACGTCTGCCGCAGCACGGTGCCACCGCAGAAGATGACGGATGCCGGTGGCCTCTACCGCTGCCATTTCGATCTCGACCTGTCGAATGCCTCAACCGTCTCGGCTCTTGCCAAAGTAAAAACCGCCTGAAATCTGAAGGATGCTCAATGACCACCGCTCCCTCCCGCCAGGCGACGATCGACAAGGCCGTGGGTTATCTGGACGACGGCTCCTTTGAAGCGACGCTGCGCAAGCGTGTCGCCATACCCTCCGCCAGCCGCGTCGAGGCCAACAAGCCAGACCTCTGGCGTTATGTGACCGACGACATGCAGCCGTTTTTCGAACGGCTGGGCTTTACTATCAAGATCCACGAAAACGAACTGGCGCCCGGCCCCTTCCTGATCGCCGAGCGCATCGAGGACCCGAGCTACACCACCGTGCTGCAATATGGTCATGGCGACGTTGTCGCCGGTCTCGACGGCCAGTGGGACGAGGGCCTGTCTCCCTTCGAGATGACCGAAAGGAACGGCGCCTGGTATGGTCGCGGCACTGCCGACAACAAGGGCCAGCATGCGGTCAACCTTGCGGCAATCGAAGCACTGCTGGCCGTCAAAGGCTCGCTCGGCTTCAACCTCAAATACCTAATCGAAATGGGCGAAGAATCCGGTTCGCTGGGCCTCGAAGAAATGTGCGCCGCCCATCGGGACGAGCTGAGGGCCGACGTCTTCATCGCCTCGGACGGCCCGCGCCTTGCATTGGATTGCCCGACCATTTTCCTCGGCGCCCGTGGCGGCATGTCCTTCCATCTGGAAATCAATGCCCGCGAAAGCTTCCAGCATTCCGGCAACTGGGGCGGCATCCTCTCCAATCCCGGCATCGAACTGTGCCACGCCATCACCGCGCTGGTCAGCCGCACCGGCCAGATCAAGGTGCCGGAAATGACGCCGGGGATCATTCCGCAAAACGTCCGTACGGCACTACAGGACTGCAAGATCACTCCAACGGCCGATGATCCGCCGATCGAACCCTGGTGGGGCGAGCCGGGCCTTTCGCCAGAGGAAAAGGTCTTCGCCTGGAGTTCTTTCGAGGTGATGGAGATGGAATGCGGCAACCTTGCTCAGCCGCTCTACGCAATCCCGCCCAAGGCCCGAGCCCGCGTTCAGCTACGTTTTCCGGTCGGCGTCGATCCAGAAGCTGTCGTGCCGGCTGTCCGCAAAGCGTTGAAAGACGCCGGTTACGACCGGGTCGAGGTAAAAGATCCGACGGATGCGACCTTTCTCGCAAGCCGTCTCGACCCGGATCATCCCTGGGTCAGGCGTGTTACCACTTCGATCGAAAAGACCCTTGGCAAGCCACCGGCAATCTTGCCCAATCTCGGCGGCTCGCTGCCGAACAATATCTTCTCCGACCTGCTCGGCCTGCCGACCATCTGGATCCCGCATTCCTATCCCGGCTGCCTGCAGCACGCGGCCAACGAACACCTACCGATCTCCATCGTCCGCGAGGGACTGGCGATAATGGCTGGGCTTTATTGGGATATCGGCGAAGCCGGCTAATTGATTCGCGTCCAGTCGACGCCTTTGCAGATGATGCCGGCCAGCACACAGCCCCGGGTCGTCATTTTGTCACCGCTGATCGTCACCGTCATCTTGTAGGTGAGGTCCCGTTGCGGATCGAAGGCGGTGCCGGAATATCCGTCGTCGGATGTCGGCTTGATCGTCATCACCAGCTTGTCGCCGACTTTTTCCTTCGGCGTGCCCGGCTTGATCCAGGTATTGGTCGCACAGACATCCGAGCCGCAAGGCGCAACCCGCACCTTCGCATTACCATCTCCGCGCGCCCATTCGCCATTCATGTCGCCGGCCGTAGCCGAAGTTGCGAGACAGAAGGCAAATGTCATTGCTGCTGCTGAAATCCGTTTCATCGGCATGTCCTCCAAATAAGGCCGCCACCGCCAGCAGTCCCATAGATGAACTACGCGGGCATCCTCACTTCGGTTCACTGACGAAAATCTTTGAGCACCAGCAAACCGGTTCGCACTGTCTTCCGTAATGCAGGATCAGGAGCGTAATGATGCGCGCCGGATCGTGAGCGGATGCATGGACTTGGCTCTTCTGATCATCATCGCAATCTGGTTGTCGCTGGCCATGGCTGGCGCCTGGGCGATCCAGCGCGCCACGGGTCTCAGCGGCTGGATCGACACGATTTGGTCCGGTGCGGTCGGCATCGGCGGCGTCATGGCGGCGCTATTTGCACACGGCGATTTCGACCGGCGTATCGCCATCCTGATCATCATCGCCGCTTGGGCGCTCCGGCTCGGAAGCCATATCGGCTCGCGCACGAGAGGCAGCGGCGAAGATCCACGATATGCCAAATTCATCGAGGAATGGGGGGAAAGTGCCGCATGGCGGTTGTTCCTCTTCCTGCAGATCCAGGCTTTCGCAGCGTTCATTCTGGTGTTGGCTGTCTATCTCGCGGCCACCAATGACAATCCCTTCCCCCGCGTCATCGATCTTGTCGCCATGCTCGTCGCCATCATCGCACTCGGCGGGGAAGCGATTTCGGATCGACAGCTCGCACGCTTCCGCAAGACGCCGCAGGCTAAAACCGAAGTCTGCGAAACCGGCCTCTGGCGCTATTCCCGCCATCCCAATTATTTCTTCGAATGGCTCTTCTGGTGCTCTTGGCCGCTTTTCGCGCTTGCGACACCGATGTGGACGTGGCTGTCGCTGCTCGCGCCGCTGCTGATGTACTGGTTGCTGGTGCATGTCTCCGGCATTCCGCCGCTCGAAGAGCACATGCTGCGCTCGCGCGGCGAAAAGTTCCGCGCCCTTCAGCGCCGCGTCAACGCCTTTTTTCCCGGTCCTCGCAAACTCCACACTCAAGGAGATAAGCAATGAACATGCTGGCCTTCGCCATCAACACTGCCGAGCGGGCACCGCTCACCGACGGCATGACGCTCGCCGGGATCGACTTCCTCTGCGCCCGTACCAAGCGGAAGCTTGCGACGACGACGGTCGATGCGGAACGCCTCTTCGTCGAAACCATGGACCACTTCCCCGTCGCCACCCATACGGATGAAGCCAACCGCCAGCATTATGAAGTTCCCGCCGAGTTTTTCGCACTCGCGCTCGGCCCGCAGCGAAAATACTCCTGCTGTCTCTATCCGACCGGCGACACAACGCTCGAACAGGCGGAAACCTACGCGCTGGCCGAGACGGTGAAAAACGCGGCGATCATCGACGGCATGAGCATTCTTGAACTCGGCTGCGGCTGGGGTTCGCTCTCGCTGTATCTCGCGCAGCAGTTCCCAAATTCGAGCATCACATCCGTCTCCAACTCTGCGTCCCAGCGCGCCTACATTCTCAATCGCGCCAAGCGGCTTGGGCTGCACAATCTCAGCGTCATCACCGCCGACATGAACGATTTCTCCACCGACCAGCAACACGACCGCGTCGTCTCAGTGGAAATGTTCGAACACATGTCGAACTGGCGGACGCTTCTGGAGCGCGTTCGAGGTTGGGTGAAACCCGATGGAAAACTGTTCCTGCATGTTTTCACCCACAAGGATCGGTCCTACCGCTTCGACCACGACGATCCGTCGGACTGGATCGCCCACCACTTCTTCACCGGCGGCATCATGCCCGCGCACGATCTGCCGCATCGTTTCGGCGATCTGTTCAAGGTTCAGCAGGAATGGCGCTGGTCCGGTACGCACTACCGCCGCACCGCGCTGGATTGGCTCGCCAATTTCGACCGCGAGATCGGCCATATCCAGCCGATCCTTGCCGAAGTCTACGGCAAGGACGCGGCACTCTGGCAGCGCCGCTGGCGGTTGTTTTTTCTAGCCACCGCGGGCCTGTTCGGCCACGACAATGGCGACGTCTGGGGTGTCGGCCACTATCTGCTGGCACCAACGGCGTGATGGCCGAACCGAGACCGATACCTGAACCCCTTGCCCAGGCAACTGTCACGGTCGCCTGGGTCATCGTCCTGAACAAGCCGTTCTATCCGTTGTACGTCTGGTATCTGGTCGGCAATGGCGTAACAGCCTCGCTCGGCACACTGATCTCGGCACCGTTTTTCCTAGCGATCCCGTTTCTGGCTCGACGGTCGCCACTCATGGCGCGGATAGCACTGCCGCTTGTCGGCACGTTGGACACGCTGTTCGAAACGAAACTCTTCGGTCAGGCGTCAGGCACGGAACTGTTTTTCGCAGCCTGTATCATGCTTGCATCCTTGTCCTTCGCGCCGGAAGAGAAATGGTGGCAACGCGGCCTAGCTGCTCTCGTCTTCGCCGTATTCGCGTTTTCACGCAGTTATCTGGGTGCGCCGCTTCACAATTGGAGCGATGCCGATCTCGCGATCCTTTTCAACCTGAACGCTTTTGCCGTCGCTAGCCTCATGGCGTTCATCGCGCTACGATACGCGGGAATCTCTCGCAACCGATAGATTTGCTTTCGCTGGTCGCGAAATTCAGAGAATAAATTATTCCAATCTTCACACGAAAAACGCCTTCCAGCACGGCCGGTTCTACACTTGGCTTGAAATCTCCGGGCATGAAAAATCATGACCTTAGCAGCTGTACCTGAAAGACAATGTTGGAAGAAACGAGGCTGATCCGCCAGCTTTACTTTGCAGGCTGCGATAGGCTCATCCTCATCTGGGGCACGGCAATCCTTTAGTCCTCTGAAGCGGCTGAAGCTCTCGAAATAAGTAGGCGTATAGCGCCCATCAGCAGGCAGAGCATAAACGACAAGGCGTTGAGTTCTCCGGCGTTGCGATCATCCGTCTCAACTATAAATTTCTGGTAATTGAGACCTCGTAAGCCGACTCCTCTCTCCCGGAAAATACAAGAATAAAAAATTCCAATCTTCATTGACACAACGGAATTATCCAATAGGGTGCGCTTAAGAACAGGGAGCGAATGGCCGGCCAGCCATGACGAAACGGGAAAAACTCTTCGTCTTCGATATCGGCAATGTTTTCGTGAAACTCGACCCGGTTTCGCGCGATCGCGCCGTTGCGCGCTCTGACGATCCCACGTCCTCAAAGCGCTACCGAGATGTGCCAAGGGCGATCTTCCGGGATTTCTGCCGTGGTCATATGGCGGAAGCGGATTATGTACAGGCGCTGACCGAGGTTTTCGGCGTGCCCGCCGATGCGGTTTATGCGGCCGAACATGCTTACGTCGCCCAAAGCTTCCCAGACTTTATCGATGTCGCGCGACGCCTGAAGGACCGCTACCGCGTGGTCTGCCTCAGCAACAACCAGGTGATCCACTGGCGTTACATCAACGACAATATTCTCGGTCACGGTTATTTCGACCGGGAATATCTGTCTCAGGAGATCGGTCTCGAAAAGCCCGATCCGGCAATCTTCAAGGCACTGACCGAAGCGGAAGACTGCGCCGGAAAAGACATCATCTTTGTCGACGATATCGAAGAAAATATTCTGGCGGCACGCGCCGCCGGATGGCAGCATTGCATTCACCATCGCGACCCGGATGAGACGGCGCGGATGCTTGAGGCAATCGCTTCCGACCACACCACGAATTGACGAGGATGGACCCTGCATGGCTCGAATGACGCTGAGCGGCATCAAGAAAAGCTTCAACACGACCGACGTGCTGCACGGCATCGACCTCGAGATCGCCGACAAGGAATTCATCGTCTTCGTCGGCCCGTCCGGCTGCGGCAAGTCCACGCTGCTGCGCCTGATTGCCGGCCTCGACAATATCAGCGCCGGTGAATTTCGCATCGACGATCACCGCATGAACGAAGTCGCCCCATCGCGCCGCGGCATCGCCATGGTCTTCCAGTCTTACGCGCTTTATCCGCATATGGACGTCTACGAAAACATGGCCTTCGGCGTGCGCCTGATGGGTCTGGAAAAGACCGAGATCGAACAGCGCATCGACGAGGCTTCGAAGATGCTGCGGCTCGACCCGCTTTTGAAGCGCAAACCGCGCGAACTGTCCGGCGGCCAGCGTCAGCGTGTCGCGATTGGCCGCGCGCTCGTGCGCAAGCCCAAGGTGCTGCTGCTCGATGAGCCGCTGTCGAATCTCGACGCGGCGCTGCGCTCGGACGTGCGCCTCGAAATCGCCCGCCTGCATCGTGAGATCGGCGGCACGACGATCTACGTGACCCACGACCAGGTGGAAGCGATGACTTTGGCCGACAGGATCGTGGTGATGAATAACGGCAAGGTCGAACAGTTCGGCAGCCCGCGCGAGCTTTACGAGCGGCCCGCCAACACTTTTGTCGCTACCTTTATCGGCTCGCCGCGCATGGCGCTTCTCGATGTGGAGCGCAGCGGCAACAATCTCGCACTTGCCGGTTCCGGCTCGTTGACGCTGGGCAGGTTGCCAGCCGGTGGCGAACGCGAACTGGTGATCGGCGTCCGTCCGGACGCGTTGACCATCAAGACCGACGCCTCTGCGGAAGGCTTTAAGGGAAGCGTGGTCTATACGGAATACCTGGGCGACAATACCTTCGTTTACGTGCGGCTTGGCGATGGCACGCTGGTCAGCGTCCGCGCCGCCGATGCGATCGACCTCAAACCGGATGCGCCGGTGACGGTACAGGTCGCGCCGGATGCCATTCACTATTTCAGCCGCTCGACACGGGAGAGGCTGGCGGCCTGATCCGAGAATTCGTCTCCAACAAGATCAAGAGCAGAGAGGAAGGAACAATGATGAAAAAGCTGATCATGAGCACGATCGTCGCCCTGGGAGCCGTGGCAACCGCATTGCCGGCCTGGGCGGAAGAACTGAGCTTCTGGAGCTGGCGCCAGGAGGACAAGGCGCAATACGAGAAGTTCATCAAGGCTTTCGAAGCCAAGAACCCGGGCATTACCGTGAAGTTCGAGACCTTCGAAGCCACCAACTACAACACCATCCTGTCGACGGCTTTGGCCGGCGGTTCCGGTCCAGACCTGATGTTCGCCCGCGCCTATGGTGGTCTGGAAAACGTCGCGAACGCCGGCTATCTGCTGCCGCTCGACAAGACCAATGTTCCGGCGCTTGAGAAATTCGCACCGGCCGCAGTTGCTGCTGAAACCGTCCGCTCCAGCAAGATCACCTATGCGGTGCCCTTCGCCAGCCAGACCATGCTCATCATCTACAACAAGGATCTGTTCGACAAGAACGGCCTGAAGGAGCCGGAAACCTATGACGATCTCGTCAAGGCTTCCGAAAAGCTGAAGGCAGCGGGCGTCATGCCGTTCGGTAATGGCACGGCAACCGCCTGGCAGAACGAAGTCATGGTCGGCGGCATTGCCTCCTCCCTCATGGGCAAGGGCTTTTACGACGACCTGATGGCCGGCAAGGCCGACTTCACCGACAAGCGTTACGTCGAGGCGCTGACCAAGCTCAAGGACATCACCAAATATTTCCCGGACGGCTTCATCGGCCTCGATTACGCCTCGTCGCAGCAGCTCTTCGCATCCGGCATGGCGGGCATGTTCGTCGGCGGCTCCTATGAGATTGCCAACTTCAAGAAGCAGAACCCGAAGATGAACATGGGCATCTTCGCGATGCCGGGCATGAAGGCCGGTGACCAGAAACTGGTCGCCCAGTATTTCGACGGCGGTTATGCGGTCAACGCCAAGACCACCAAGAAGGAGGCGGCGCTGAAATTCGTCAACTTCCTCGCCAGTCAGGAATTCGGCCAGATGTTCGCCGACGACCTGAACAACATCTCGGCCGTGCCGGGTGTCGCCTTCAAGGACGCGCTGCTGGGCGAGGTCGCCGAGCTGAACAAGAACTCGATCCCCTATATCATGCTGGTGCATTTCCGTTACGGCGAGCCGTCGGGTTCCGTCCTGCTGCAGGGTGAGATCCAGAAGTTGTTCGGTGGCAAGGCGGCCCCGGAAGAGGTTGGCAAGAACCTGACGACTGGTCTGGCTGCCTGGTACGCGCCGTTCAAGAAGTAAATGACATCGCAGGTGGCCCCCTCACCCGGCCTCCGCTACGCTCGGCCACCCTCTCCCCACCGGGGAGAGGAGGGAATAGCAACGGCGCGGCACTTCCCTTCTCCCCAGCGGGGAGAAGGTGCCCGAAGGGCGGATGAGGGGGCCACAAGCACTTACATCAATGTGAAACCCAGAGACCAATGATGCCCGGATCGCCCCTCATGGCGCGACGTTTGTGGATTACGGCGCTGATCGTGCCGCCGCTCGCTTTCGTTGCCCTGTTCGTCGTTTATCCCATCATCTCCGCCTTCGCCTATGCCTTCTTCCAATGGCATGGGCTGGCGCGGGGCGAATTCGTCGGCTTCGCGAATTTTTACAAAGTCCTGTTCACCCAGCCCTATGCGGACTGGACAGTGAACGCGTTCACCCACAACGTACTCGTCTTCTTCGCCTTGATGGTGCTGCAGAACGGCATCGGCTTCATGCTCGCCTATTGCCTCTGGCGTGAGCTTCCAGGCGCTGCCTTCCATCGGATCGCGGTCTTCCTTCCGGTCGTGCTGTCGACCATCATCGTCGGCTTCCTGTTCAAGCTGTTCCTGCATCCGCTGTTCGGCGTAGTGAACATTTCCCTGCGGGGTACCGGGCTTGGCTGGCTGGCGCAGCCTTGGCTCGGACAGGGTTCGACAGCGCTCTGGTCCCTCATTATCGCCAATGCCTGGCATATGGTCGGTTTTCCGACTCTCGTTTTCCTTGCCGGCATGCAGCGCATTCCGGGCGAAATCCTCGATGCCGTGCGCATGGAAACCGAAAGCGAATGGGTGAAGATCAGCAAGGTCGTCTGGCCGCTGGTGGCGCCGAGCGCGACCGTCGTCTTCACGCTGCTTTTCGTTGGTTCGTTCAATTGGTTCGAACTGCCCTATATCATGGCCGGCGTCGATGGTTCGCCGCACAAGGCGACCGACGTTCTCGGTCTCTATTTCTATCGCACCGCCTTCGGTGACCAGTCCGGCTCCGGCCAGGATTTCGGCGCCGGCAGTGCGCTTGCCGTGCTGATCTTCGTGTTCATCGCTGTTTTTGCCGGCTTCATCACGTTCCGGCTGAGGAAGCGGGAGATCCAGATATGAGCGCTGCGACCGAAACCTATTACGACCGCCGCGGCATCCTGCAGATGCTCGGCCGCGACGGGCTGATCCAGGTCATCCTGATCCTCAACACGATCGTCATGCTCGGCCCGCTGGTCATCATGTTCTTCGCTGCGTTCAAGACGAATGCGGAAATCTTCCAGTCGCCGTTCTCGATCCCGGATTTCACGAACTTTGCGAATATCGCGAAGATCTGGACCGAGACGAATTTCCTGCGCTACCTGATCAACTCGGTCATCGTTACCGGTTCGTCGATCGTCCTCATTCTGACGCTCGGTACGATGGCGGCCTATGGCATCGCTCGGTACAATTTCCGCGGCTCGGGCTTCGTCCTAATGTTCTTCGTGGCGGGCCTCACCCTGCCGCTGAAGCTCGCAATCATTCCGCTTTTCATCCTGATGCGCGACCTCGGCATCCTCAACACCCAGCTTTCGCTGGTCATCATCTATGTGGCGATGGGCCTGCCGACGACGGTCTTCATCATGACCGGCTTCATCCGCACCCTGCCGAACGAGCTGGAAGATGCCGCCCGCATGGACGGCGCCAGCGAACCGCGCATCATGTGGTCGATCATGCTGCCGCTGGTCAGACCCGCGCTGGTCATCGCCGGCATCCAGAATGTCGTACCCATCTGGAACGACTTCTTCTTCCCGCTGATCTTCATCCAGAAGGATGCGCTGAAAACCCTGCCGCAAGGCCTGACGACCTTCATGGGCGAGTACACGACCGACTGGGGCATCCTCTTCGCCGGACTAATGTTGTCCTCGGCGCCGGTCATCCTGATCTACATCATCCTGTCGCGCCAGTTCATCAACGGCATGACAGCCGGCGCCGTAAAGTAAGCGGCGCCGGCTTCAACGGGTGATCGGATAGATCAGCCGACCATCCTCTTCGCCGCGCGGGAACGCTCCCTCGCGGTGACGTTTCTCCGCCTGCTGGTACCCCTGCGGGCTGATGCCGATATAGCGCTTGAACATGCGCGAGAAATAATAGGCGTCCGAATAACCGGATAACTCGGCGGCACGTTTCACCGAACACCCGCCTGCCATCAGGCCCATCGCGCGCTCCATCCGCTTGAACTCCTGGAACTTATCCGGCGTCCAGCCAATTCGCTTGCGGAACTCCCGCTTGAAATAATCGGGATTGTAGGGCGCGGAATTGACCGTTTCCTCCACCACCGCCTCGCTCATTGGATCGGCGGCGATCTGGCTTGCCGCAACCATGATCGAGAAGGACAGTGCATCGGGATTGCCGACGTTGCCGACCGACTGCTCCCGCCAGCCGGTATGCGCCTGCTCGATGAATTCGATCAGCAGGAACATGAACAGGTGGTGCTGCATCAGCGTCGTCGAATAGGGCGGCGCGTTGTCGTAATAATAACGCGTCAGCGGCTCCATCATCTCCCAACGGGCCAGCGTCACAGCCTTTTTCAGGTTCATCTGGGCAATCATGTCAAGCCGACCATAGAGGTCGAGCGTGAAGTGCTGGGCGATGCCGGTATAATCCTCGCGCGACGTCGAGTAGCCCGAAAACCATGTATCCGCGGGCAGAAGCATTGCCCGGCCCGGCGCCATGTCGATCACCTCGCCATCCACTTCATAACGTGCCGAGCCCGTCAGGCAGATGATCAGATCATGCACGCTGTTGGACTTGTCGACGCTCCAGGTGTGCGAATGCTGCATCCTTATGGTTGAGCGGGTGAGCGTCAGCGCCATCGCATTCATCGGGATTCCGGTCAGAATGCTATGTTCGATTTTCTCCATCCTTTTCCCCGAATTCGTCGATTTGCTCTCGGCGGCAAAGTGAGAATATCAGCGCGGGAGCTGAGACATCAACATATCGATGGCAAGAACGGGAGGAAATGGCGCGTCTTTTGCCCGGACCTGATAGGGTCTCGTTTATCTGCAGAAGAAGCGCCAGAGGTTGCGATGCACAATAATGGAAGTGTCTCTTCGTTCGATATGATCCATGCCGGCAGCGGCTCCCGCAACTGCGCGGCGTTATGCATGCGCAACGTAGAGCGCGCGGCATGAGCGGCGATAACCGATTCATGGGGCTGATTTACCTGTCGCCCTACATTCTCGGGCTGGCGGTCTTCACTGCCCTACCCTTTATGGCCTCGCTCTATCTGAGCTTCACCAATTACAACCTGATGGATGCACCGGTCTTCACCGGGCTCGCGAACTACATCAAGCTGTTCACCGCCGACCGCACCTTCCGCAAGTCGCTTTGGGTGACGCTGATCTACGTCTTCACAACGGTGCCGCTGAAGCTCGCCTTCGCGCTCTTCATGGCGGTGATCCTGAACTACAAGCTGAAGTTCATCAACGTCTTCCGCACCGCCTATTACGTCCCGTCCATCCTCGGCGGCTCGATCGCCATCGCCGTCCTGTGGCGCTACATCTTCGCCGATGTCGGTCTGGTCAACATGGGTCTGCAGCTGGTCGGCATGGAACCGGTCAACTGGTTCGGCGACCCGACCAATGCGCTCTTCACCATCACGCTGCTGCGTCTCTGGCAGTTCGGCTCCGCCATGGTGATCTTCCTCGCCGCGCTGCAGAGCATCGACAAGACGCTTTACGAGGCAGCCTCGATCGACGGCGCCGGCAAATGGACGGGTTTCGTCTACATCACCCTGCCGCTGATCACGCCGGTGATCTTCTTCAACCTGATCATGCAGATGGTCCAGGCGTTCCAAGAGTTCAACGGCCCCTACATAATCACGCAGGGCGGCCCGCTGAAATCCACCTATCTCCTGCCGATCTACATCTATGACGAGGCCTTCAAGCGCTTCGACATGGGTTATGCCTCCGCCATCGCCTGGGTTCTGTTCGTCATCATCATGGCGCTCACCCTCATCGCCTTCTGGTCCTCGCGCCACTGGGTCTATTACGCCGGCGACAAGAGGGGCTGATCATGACCGAGCACATTCTCCAGAACACCACCACCGCCCGCGACGTCGAAACCGTCCGCGCCCGAGAGCTTCGCCGCCATCGTATCAATGCCGTGCTGCGTTATGCGCTGCTTGGTGGCGTCGGGCTTCTGATGCTCTATCCGCTGATCTGGCTGATCGGCGCGTCGTTCAAGACCAACTCAGAAATCTTCTCCAATCCCGGCTTTTGGCCGGAAAAGCCGACGCTCGACGGTTATATCGCCGGCTGGAAGACCTCGACTCCCTATACGTTCGGGACATTCTTCATCAACACGCTGTGGATCGTCGTGCCGAAGGTGATCGGCACCGCGATTTCCTGCACGGCGGTGGCCTATGGCTTCGCCCGCTTCGAATTCCCCGGCAAGAAAATCCTGTTCGCCTCGCTGATCGCCACGCTGCTCCTTCCGAATGTCGTTACCCGCATTCCGCAATACCTGATCTTCCGCGACCTCGGCTGGCTCGATAGCTACCTGCCGCTCTGGGTGCCTTCGGCGCTGGCGGGTGATGCCTTCTTTGTCTTCATGCTGGTGCAGTTCCTGCGCGCCATCCCGCGCGACATGGAAGAAGCCGCCCGCGTCGATGGCGCCAATACCATTCAGACGCTGATCTTCATCGTCGTACCGCTGATCATGCCGGCACTGATATCGGTCTGCCTCTTCCAGTTCATGTGGACGATGAACGACTTCCTCGGACCGCTGATCTACATCTCCTCGGTCGAGAAATACCCCGTCTCGCTGGCGCTGAAACTGTCGATAGACACAACTGAAGCCTTCGAATGGAACCGCGTGCTGGCCATGTCGGTCCTGTCGCTGGCTCCGGCGCTCGCGGTCTTCTTCCTCGCCCAGAAATATTTCATCGACGGCATCTCGTCCGGCGGCATCAAGGGATAATCGATATGGCCCGTCTGCAACTGAGAAACCTCGAAAAGGACTACGGGCAGTTTCGCGCCGTGCATGGCATCAATCTCGATGTCGAAGATGGCGAGTTCATGGTTCTGGTCGGCCCGTCCGGCTGCGCCAAGTCGACGACGCTGCGCATGATCGCCGGCCTCGAGCGCGTCACCGGCGGTGAAATCCGCATCGGCGGCGAACTGGTCAACGACAAGACGCCGGGCGACCGCGGCATTTCCATGGTCTTCCAGAATTATGCACTCTATCCGCATATGAAGGTGCGCAAGAACCTCTCCTTCAGTATGCGGCTGAAGCGTCGTCCGGGCGAGGAAATCGAAGCGGCGACCAGCCAGGTTGCCGGCCTGCTGGAAATCGATCCCCTGCTCGACCGGCTTCCGAAGCAGCTTTCCGGCGGCCAGGCCCAACGCGTCGCTGTCGGCCGCGCGCTCATCAAGAAACCGCAGGTCTTCCTGTTCGATGAACCGCTATCCAATCTTGACGCCAAGCTGCGCGCCTCGATGCGGGTGCGCATCACCGATCTACACAAGCAACTGAAGGCATCCGGCCAGCAGGCGACGGTCATCTACGTTACACACGACCAGACGGAAGCCATGACCATGGGCGACCGCATCTGCGTCATGAAGGACGGCCACATCATGCAGGTCGCCGATCCGGTGACGCTTTACAGCCGCCCTGCCAACACCTTCGTTGCCGGCTTCATCGGCAGCCCGGAAATGAATTTTCTGGACGGCGTGATCGAGGGCGAAAACAGCGTGCGTGCCGCAGACCAGATCGTTGCGCTCGGCGACGGTTTCCAGAAGCGGATTTCGAGCGGTACCCATGGTCAGGTCACCCTCGGCATCCGGCCGCAGCACCTGAAGATCGCCGCCGCGGAAACGCCCGGTACGCTGAAGGGCAAGCTCAACCACATCGAATTCCTGGGTCACGAAGTCTACCTCTATGTGGATATCGGCCCGAAGCGGCTGATCGCCGTCGTGCCGTCCAGCACCTACGATCGCGGCGCGTTGCGCGACGACTGGGTCTGGCTCGCTGCCGACCCGAAGGGTGTCCATCTGTTCGACCGCCAGACCGGGGAA
>Ga0075365_10000162_pt1 | contig 21120 bp, 27 predicted proteins | sample EndMetdeltDD1765_FD_71387 | JGI IMG/M metagenome (GOLD analysis project Ga0075365, IMG submission 71387) | Populus endosphere microbial communities from Tennessee, USA - Endosphere MetaG P. deltoides DD176-5 | ecosystem: Host-associated > Plants > Roots > Endosphere | place: USA: Tennessee... | reverse complement strand
CCGCGCTTGCCCTCGAGCGCGTCGAGCAGCGCGGTCTCCTCGCCGCAGATGTAGGCGCCGGCCCCGCGGTGGACCACCAGCTCGACCCGGCAGCCCGTGTCCAGGATGTTCTGCCCCAGGTAGCCGGCCGCGTAGGCCTCCTCCACCGCCCGATCGAGGGTGTCGGCGACCTCCGCGTACTCGCCCCGGATGAAGACGAAGGCCTGGCCGGCGCCGGCCGCCACGGCTGCGATCGCGATGCCCTCGACAAGCTGGTGCGGGTTCTTCGCCATCAGCTCACGGTCCTTGAAGGCACCGGGCTCGGACTCGTCGGCGTTGCAGCACAGGAACTTGTCCATGTCGCCTCGCGGCAGGAACGACGCCTTCTTTCCCATGGAGAATCCGGCGCCGCCGCGCCCGCGCAGCCCCGAGTCCTCCAGGGTGCTCAGCAGCTCATCGGGATCGAGCTCCTTCACCGCGCGCTCGAGCGCCCGATAGCCGCCGAACCTGCGGTAGGTGTCGATCGAGCTGAGTCCCGGCTCGTCGATGTGCCGGAAGAGCATGCGGGTCTGATCAGTCATTGCCGCTCTCCTCCTCCGCTCCGCGTGCGGGGGCGACCGAGTCTGCTTCGCCTCGCTTCACCCGCGGATCCGGCTCGGGCTCCGGGCCGCCGGCGGTCTCGCGTCCGGCCAGGGCCCTCTCCGGGATGGGATCGGCATGGGCGCGCAGCTGCTCGACGGCCTCGCGCGCGTCATCCGGGGTCAGCGGGCCGTAATAGCGCTCGTCGATCGAGGCCATCGGCGCGATGTCGCAGGCGCCGAGGCACTCGAATCCGCGTAGATAGACGGCGCCGTCCTCCGAGCTCGTGCCGATGTGGTCGGCCTCGTCCGCGTCGACCCCGGCGGCATCGCAGAAGGCATCGAGAACGTCCTCCGCGCCGCGCAGCCAGCACGCGAGGTTGTGGCACACGAGGACCCGGTGCCGGCCCACCGGGCTGGTGTGGAAGAGGTCGTAGAAGGTCGCGACCGACTCGAGGTATCCCGGCGTGACCCCCATGACGGCAGCCGCCTGACGGATCCCATCCGGGGAGCACCAGCCGTAGTGGCGCTGCACCGCCCACAGGGCGGGCAGGGAGGCCGAGCGGATCTCCGGGTACTTCTGCATGGCCGACTCGATCCGCTCGCGGAGCTCGTCCGGGACATCGACCTCGCTCAGCTCCGGTACGGGCTCCGCGTCCTCGGGCCGCATCGACTCGACGAGCCGCCGGCGCTCTGTGGCGGACATCTCGTCGGTCGGCAGGATCTCGGGCACCCAGCCGTCGCTCATCGGTCGGTCCCTCCGAGGATCGGGTCCAGCATCGCCAGGTTCTGGATCAGGTCGGCGATGTAGCCGTTCAGGCACATGTCGCGAAGGGACTGGAGGTTCGTGAACGAGGGGTCGCGGATGTGGACCCTCGCCGGCTTCGACGATCCATCGGCGAGGACGAAGCACCCGAGCTCTCCGCGCGGCGATTCGATGGCGTAGTACGCCTCGCCGGGCGGCACGCGGAAGCCCTCGGTGACGAGCTTGAAGTGGTGGATCAGCGCCTCCATGGAGGTCGACAGCTCGTCGCGCGGTGGCAGCACGACCTTGCGGTCGTCGGCGATCCAGGGGCCCTCGGGCAGGCCCTCGAGCGCCTGCTCGATGATCCGAACCGACTCGCGCATCTCCTGCACTCGCACCCGGTAGCGGTCATAGCCATCGCCGACGGTCCCCACCGGCACGTTGAAGTCCAGCTCGCCGTATGCCTCATACGGGCTCACCTTGCGCAGGTCCCACGGCTCGCCTGCGGCGCGCAGCAGAGGGCCGGTGACGCCCAGATCCAACAGCCGCTGGCGCGGGACGATGCCGATGTTCCGCGTCCGCTCGAGGAAGATCTCGTTGCCGTTGAGGATCGCCTCGTACTGGTCGATCCGCGAGGGCATCTCGGCGCAGAACGCCTTCAGGTTGTGTGCGAATCCGACCGGAATGTCCTCGAAGACGCCGCCGACCTGGAAGTAGCGGGTGTGCATCCGCTGGCCCGTCGACATCTCGAACAGGTCGAGCACCCGGTCGCGGTCGCGGAAGCAGTAGAAGAACATCGACATCGCGCCCAGGTCGAGCGCCGAGGTGCCCAGCCAGACGAGATGCGAGTGGATCCGGTTCAGCTCCATGTGGATCACCCGCAGATACTTGGCGCGCGGCGGGATGTCCAGCTCGAGCAGGCGCTCGACGCAACCGCAGAACGCCTCCATGTTGAAGAAGTAGGACAGGTAGTCCATCCGCTCCACGAACGGGATCACCTTCCAGTAGGACTTGTCCTCGCAGTTCTTCTCGATCCCGGTGTGGACGTAGCCGATGATCGGCTTCATGTCCCGGACGATCTCCCCCTCGAGGCTCACGAGCAGTCGCAGCACCCCGTGCGTTGCCGGGTGATGCGGCCCGAAGTTGATGGTGAGGAGCTCCTCCTCGGGCTCGAGGACATCGCCTGCGGCCGTGCGCTCGACGGCGGAGGTGCCGATGACCTCCTCGCCGGTCTCCCCGAGGATGTCCCCACCGTGCGCCGGTGCCGAATGATGCACGTGCTGCGCACTCACTCGTACCACCTCGGCATCACGGGCTCGTCGCGGGTGAAGATGACCGGCTCGCCGCCGACCGGGAAGTCGCGGCGCTGCGGCCAGCCCACGTACTCCTCGGGCATGAGGATGCGGCGCAGATCGGGGTGCCCCCGGAAGACGATGCCGAAGAAGTCGTAGACCTCCCGCTCGTGGAACTCGGCGCCGGGATAGAGCTCGACGCAGCTCGCCAGCTCCGGCAGAGAGTCCTGGCCGGGATCGGCGAGAGCCGCGCGCACCCGCAGGCGCTCGACCCGTGGCATGTTGAGCAGCTCGTACACGACGCCGAAGCGCGGCTCCGCCGGCAGGTAGTCGACGCCGTGCACGCTTGAGAGGAACCGATACTCCTGCCCGGGCGTGTCGCGCAGCCAGCGCAGGACGTCGAGGATGCGATCGGGGTTGACGATCAGACACGCCTGGCCGTGCTCGTGGTAGGTCCCGAGAACGGATCCCTCCGCGGCGTCGTTCAGCTCCTTGGCGATCAGCTCGAGCCCTGGTGCGTCGGGCATCAGGCGGGCCTTCCGCGGGAGGCCTGCGAGCGCGACGCCTCGTGCGAGGCAGCCAGGTCGCGCGCGGCCGCATAGGCCGCGATCTCCTCCTCCGACGCATGACCGGTCGCCTCGCGGGCCCACTCCTCGGTGCCCGAGGCGTTGTAGCGCTTGCGCCATCCCGGCTCGGGACTGCCGAGGATCATCTGCTGGAGCTTGTTGAACCCGTACACGACCGCCTCCGGCCGCGGCGGGCAGCCGGGGACGTGGATGTCGACCGGCATGAACTTGTCGGCTCCTTGGACGACGGCGTAGTTGGCGAACATCCCACCCGACGAGGAGCAGGCGCCCATCGCCATCACCCATTTGGGCTCGAGCATCTGGTCGTAGAGGCGCCGGACGACGGGCGCCATCTTGATCGACACGCGGCCGGACAGAATCAGCAGATCCGCCTGGCGCGGGGAGGCCCGCATGTTCTCCGCGCCGAACCGGGCGATGTCGTAGCGCGGGCTGACGATCGACATCATCTCGATCGCGCAGCAGGCGAGCCCGAATGTGGCGGGGAAGATCGAGTTTGCGCGCCCCCATCCGAGCGCTTTTTGGAAGGTGGTCGCGAGCACCGACTCCTCGACGTGCTGCTCGAGGTCGGGGCCCTCCAGGTCGCCTCGCAGGAGATCCCTCGCGCGGATCTGGCGCACCCGCAGGTCCGCGATCGGGCTGGGCTCGTCAAGCGGCGCGTGCGCGCGGAGCTTCTCCCGCTTCACCTCCAATTGAGCGCCCCCCTTCGCCACACGTAGATGAGCGCCACGAGCAGGAGGACGACGAAGACGATGACCTCCACCAGCACGAACACCGAGTGAGCGGCCTTCATGATCACGCCGACGGGATAGAGGAAGACCACCTCGATGTCGAACAGGATGAACAGCATCGCGATCATGTAGAAGCTGACCCCGAAGCGGAAGGTCCGCGAGACCTCGCTGGGCAGCCCGCACTCGTACGGGTCGCTCTTTGCCTTCATCGGCTTGCGCGGGCCGATCAGCCCATTGACCGCCGCGAGGAGGCCGCCCACGAGGACCCCGAGGCCGGCGAAGACGAGCACCGGGAGATAGCTTCGAAGCAAGCTAGCTTCTCCTCAGTCCGGCGGCGAGCACAGGCGAGTTATATACCCACTTTGTGCCAACCTGCTACATAGTGATTTTCCGCATCAGCAAGCGAATTTCCGACCCTTTCGGGCGGATTTCGCAGGAGCGGCCGGGGCCGTTGGGGGCACCGTCCCCGGAACGGCCGGGCGCTTGACCGGCGTCCACCTCACGGTCGGGATCCTGGTGATCGCGAGCAACCTCCTCGCGGGACTGTGGGGAGGGATCGCGTGGCTTCGGTCCGTTCCGACGGTCGGCTTCTGGTACGCGCTGCGGGTCGCGCAGGCGGCGGTCGTCCTTCAGGTCGCCCTTGGATCGATCCTCCTGCTGTCCGGCCACGAGGCCGACTCGGGGATTCACTACCTGTACGGCGTGCTGCCCCTGGGCGTGTCGCTGCTCGCCGAGGGTGCCAGGGCGGGCGCCGCCGAGCGCGAGCTCGTGGGACTCGACTTCGAGTCGCTGCCCAAGGCCCGCCAGCGGGCCATCGCGATGGAGATCGTCCGCCGGGAGACGGGAATCATGGCCGTCTCGGCGCTTGTGATCTTCGGGCTGGCGGTGCGAGCGGCGACGACGGGGGGGTAGGTTCCGCGAACGAACAGGGCAGCCCCGCCCGCGCCAACGGCCGCAGATCCGCCGATACGGTGGAAAATCCGCCGGTCGCGGTGACGTCAGTCGACGGGGCGGTAGTCGCCGTCGAGGAACAGCAGCGGCTCCTCTTCACCTGCTTCTACCTCCGTCACGCGTCCCGTGACGATCACGTGGTCGCCGCCCTCGTGCGCGTCGACCAAGTCGCACGCCACCCAGATCAGCGATCCCTCGATCCTGGGTACGCCGCACCGCTCGGACCACTCGACCCCGTCCCACTTCTCCGGATGAGGGTCCTTGGTGCTGAAGCGGCGGGCGATGCCGGCCTGGTCGCCGGCGAGGACGTTGATCCCGAACCTGTGCGCGTGCTCGACCGCCACCAGCGTGCGGGAGCCCAGGTCGAGGGCGGCGAGCATCATCGGTGGTTCGAGCGACAGCGAGGCCACGGCGTTCGCCGTTGCCCCCGCCGGCCCGTTCGGGCCGAGCGCCGTGACGACGGTGACGGCGGTGGGAAAGCGCGTCATCGCCTGCCGGAGCGCGTCCGGGGTAACCGGCGTCATCGGCTGGAGGGCGTCACGGGCAAGAAGGCGGAAAGTATGATGCCGCGCGCGTGAGGCCGGTTAGAGGACTCTTCCCAATAGCGGCGGTCGCGGCGGCCCTCGGGCTCAGCGCGTGCGGCAGCGAGGGGATCTCCGTGTCGAAGGACGACTCCGCGTACCGGGGCGCCGTGCTGTTCGCGGACCGGTGCTCGGGCTGCCACACGCTGAGCCCCGCGGGAACGCAGGGATCGGCGAATCGCAACGTGCGCGTGCAGGGGCCGAACCTCGACCAGCGCAAGGAATCCCGGTCGGACGTTCTGTTCGCGATCCGCAACGGCGGGTTCTCCGGCGGGATCATGCCCGCCAACATCGTCACCGGCCGCGAGGCCAGCCAGGTCGCGGACTTCGTCTCGGAGTACGCCGGGCAGGAAGCCAAATAGGTAGGTAGTCACCGCCGATGCTCGACCTCCGGAGCATCCGCGAGGACCCCGAGCCGGCGCGCGCCGCGCTCGGTCGCCGGGGGGCCGCCGAGGCGCTGGACGAGCTCCTGGGGCTTGACGAGCGTCGGCGCGAGATCCTCCCGGAGCTGGAGGAAGGTCGTGCGCGCCGAAACCGCGTCTCCGAGGAGATCGCGCAGATGAAGCGCGAGGGCAAGGACGCCGACGAGCCGATCGCCGAGATGCGCGAGCTCGGCTCGGTCCTCAAGGAAAGGGAGGCGGAGCTCGCCGACGTGGAGTCAAAGCGCGACGAGCTCCTTGCGACGCTGCCGAACCTCCCGGATCCCGAGGCGCCCGACGGGCAGACCGAGGAGGACGCGGTCACGCTTCGCGAGGTTGGCGAGCGCCCGGATCTCGGTTTCGAGGTTCGCGACCACCTCGACCTCGGCGCGGCCCACGGCTGGATCGAGATGGAGAAGGCGAGTGAGGCGTCGGGGTCGCGGTTCGCGTACCTGATGGGCGACCTCGTGATGGTCGAGATGGCGTTGATCCGGCTGGTGCTCGACATGCTTCGCGACGAGGGCATGACGCCGGTGGTCCCCCCGGTCCTGGTGCGCGAGGGGCCGCTGTACGGCACGGGCTTCTTCCCCGGGGAGCGGGAGATGATCTACGAGGTTCCGAGGGACGAGCTCTTCCTCGTCGGCACCTCGGAGGTCTCGCTCGCCGCGCTGCACGCCGGCGAGATCATCGCCGCCGGCGATCTTCCGGTGCGCTACGCGGGGTGCTCCACCTGCTTTCGGCGCGAGGCGGGCGCGGCCGGGCGGGACACGCGCGGAATCTTCCGCGTGCACCAGTTCGACAAGGTCGAGATGTTCTCGTTCGTGGAGCCCACCGCGTCGCGTGCCGAGCACGAGCGGCTGTTGGCAATCCAGGAGCGGATTCTCCAGCTGCTCGAGATCCCCTATCGGGTGGTGGACATCCCGGTCGGCGACCTGGGCGCGCCGGCGGCCCGGAAATTCGACTGCGAGGCCTGGATCCCGAGCCAGGAGCGCTACCGCGAGGTGACCTCGTGCTCCAACACGACCGACTACCAGTCGCGGCGCCTCGACTGCCGCTACCGCCCGGAGCCCGAGGCCCAGCCGCTTCCCGTCCACACGCTGAACGGCACAGCGCTCGCCGTCGGGCGCACCCTGATCGCCCTGATCGAGAACGGCCAGCAGGCCGACGGGTCGGTCCGGCTCCCCGCGCCCCTGGTGGACGCCGGCCTGCCGGAGGCCATCGGGGCCGATTAGCTTGATCCGCCGGCCGTCCGGCGGTAGGGTCGCCTCGTTGGGGGCCAAGGAGGGAGGAGGCTGAGGATGCGGACCACGCGACTGCTGGTGGGAGTTCTCGTCGTGGCGGCCACGGCCGCGGCGCTGGGCCCGGCGGCGGGCTTCGCCGCCTACCCGGGTAAGAACGGCCGCCTCGCCGTGGAGGGCGACACGCGACCCGGTATCTGGACCGTCAGACCCAATGGCGACGATCGGATGCTGGTGACCGGGAAGAAGGGCCTGCCCTTCAACCCGCAATGGTCGCCAAACGGCAGGTGGATCGCCTTCACCCAGTTCGGAAGCCTTTGGAAGATCCGCGCGAATGGCAGTCACAAGGCCCGGCTCGCGAAGGGGGTGTCCAGCGACATCGAAACGAACGTGTCGTGGTCCCCGAGCGGCCGCATGCTCGTCTTCAACAAGAAGGACGACCTGTGGACCGTCCACTCGGACGGCACCAACGCGAAGCGGATCACCAACACGCTCGACGCGGAGACGGCGCCGGCGTGGTCGCCCAAGGGCGGCCTCATCGCGTTCCAGTTCCGCGACGCGATCACCGCCGACGACGAGCTGCGGCTGATCCAGCCGAACGGCACGGGTGAGGTCTCGATCCCGAACACCGTCAACGGCGCGGAGCCGGACTGGTCGCCGAACGGCACCCGGCTCGCCTACCAGTGGCTCGGTAACGGCATCGCCCTGATCAATCCCAACGGCACCGGCAAGACGATCTTCGCCAAGAACGGGAAGTTCTTCGTGGCCGACCCGGCCTGGTCGCCCGGCGGTGAGCACATCGCCTACGCCCACAATCGCGGCACCGACAACACCCAGATCGTGTTCAAGGGCGTGAGCGGTGGACCGGAGCGAGTGGTGATCGCCCGCCATCACTGGTTCAGCCCGAGCTGGCAGCCGAAGTAGCTGGCTGCGGGTCCGCGCGTTAGGGTCGCGACACAACCCGAACGGAAGCGAGGTTACGAATGGGATTCATGGACAAGGTCAAGAAGGCCGCCGAGTCGGCCCAGGCGGCGACGAGCAAGGTAGGGGTGGGTGCCTCCGGCGATCAGATCGCGCTGGCGAACAAGGCCAAGCGACTGTCGGACCAGGGGGTCGACGCTCCAGCGCACATCGACTCGATGACCGCGACCGGGAAGACCGATGCCCCCGGAGGCACCGAGTACATCATCACCCTGACCGTCAAGCCCGCCTCCGGCGAGCCCTACCAGGCGACGACCAACCAGTACATCTATCCGTCGGCGCCGTTCTCGGAGGGCCAGGACGTCACCGTGAAGGTCGATCCCGAGGACTCGACCCAGGTGATGATCTTCGGCGGTGCCTGAGCCGAACGCCGCTCCGGGTCAGTCCTCTTCACGGTCGAGCTCGAGCGCGCAGGAGTTGATGCAGTAGCGCAGGCCCGTCGGGTTCGGGCCGTCGTCGAACACGTGTCCGAGATGTCCGCCGCAGCGGGCGCACACGACCTCGGTGCGGCGCATGAACAGGCTGTTGTCGGGCCGCGTCTCCACGCGGTCGTCCTCAACGGGATCCCAGAAGCTCGGCCAGCCGGTGCCCGAGTCGAACTTCGTGTCGGAGCCGAACAGCTCCTGCCCGCAGCCCGCGCAGCGGTAGACGCCGTCGCCCTTCTCGTCCCAATAGGTGCCCGTGAACGCGCGCTCGGTGCCCTGCTTGCGTAGGACCTCGTACTGCTCGGGCGTCAGCTCCGCGCGCCACTCGGCGTCCGACTTCTGAACCTTCTCCATCTCGTTTCCTCGCATCGTTCGCATTCTCATTCATGAGGTTAGTCGCGTGTGCGCCTCGTTCGTTACGCGGGTGTCGCACCGGACGGGGCACCGAGGCGCAAGTAGTGCGCCCGGGCGTTTCCAGGCCGGCCGACGCGGGAACCCGCACGATATGGCTACGAAGATTCAACGCATACGCAGGATCGTCGGGATCGCGATCGGAGCGGTCAAGGCCATCTTCCGCACGGGCCGGGCGTGGGGGACGGCGAAGACGAGGGTCGCGACCACGCGTCGCCCGACCCCGGCCGTCTCGACAGGCGCGGCGGTCGCCGCCGGCGTTGCGGGAGGCGCTGCGGGTGCCTACTTCCTGGACCCCAAACGGGGCAAGCGGCGTCGCGGCGCCGCAGTCGGTCGCGTGAAGGCACTCGTGGGCTCCGGCAACGGTGAGAGCAACGCCCAGGCCGGCGCCACGGCAGCCGCTGCGAACGGGGCGTCCCCGGAGACGAATGGGGCATCCGCGGAGAAGGTGCCCACCAAGCGGGCCGCCGCCGCCGTCAGCTAGCGCTTTCCCGCACACCCGTCTGGTCTCCGGCACGTAGCGGACGCATACGATCCCCTGCGTGCCGGCCGATGCGTTCTTCGTCGCCGACGGCGATCGCTACGTTCCCACCGAGTTGACCCGCGGTCCGTGGGATCCGGACTCCCAGCACGCGGGGCCGCCCGCGGCCCTCATCGGGCGAGAGATCTCCCGCCTGGATGGCGGGGCTGAACGGGACGTCGGCCGCATCACCTACGAGATTCTGCGTCCGGTCCCAATCGCACCGCTGAAGGTCGAGGCCCGCGTGATCCGCCCGGGGCGCGCCGTGGAGCTGGCCGAGGCGACGCTCGCGGACGAGGACGCCGACGTGATCAGGGCCCGCGCTTGGCGCCTGAGGCGTGGGGAGGTCGACATCCCAGCCGGACTGTCGAGCACCGACGGCCCGGGAATGCTCGGGACGTCACCGTCGACGCTGCGGCCGGGGTTCGCTCCGCCCGGACCCGATGCTGCTGCGCCGGGCCCCTTCCCGGACACCGGGCACGACGTCGGGTACCACACGGCGATGGAGTACCGGTTCGTGCGCGGGGGGTTTGCCGAGCCCGGGCCGGCGATCGCCTGGATGCGAATGCGCGTACCTCTCGTCGCCGGCGAGGACCCCACGCCCCTGGAGCGCGTGCTCGTCGCCGCGGATTCCGGCAACGGGGTCAGCGCGACCCTGGACTGGAGCCGCTTCCTGTTCATCAACGTCGATCTGACCGTGCACCTTCACCGCCGGATGGAGGGCGAATGGGTCTGCCTCGACGCGATCACGATCGCCGAGCCGAGTGGTATCGGGATCGCCGACACAGCGCTCTACGACGAGCGCGGGCCGATTGGCCGCGCGGATCAGACGCTCCTCGTCGATGCCAGGCGCTGAATCGCCAGTGGTGCTGATCTGCCGCCGCCTGCTCCCGGCGGGCAGGGAGCGCCTGGCCGCGCGCTGCGAGATCAGGGAGGGAGGGCTCGACGCCACGGCCGACGGTCTGCTGGCGCTCGCGCCAGGCGCTAACGCGATCGTCGCGGACCCGACCGTGCCGGTGGGCGAGGAGCTCCTGGAGGCCGCGGGGGAGGGGGTTCGGGTGGTCGCGAACTACGCCGTGGGCTACGACAACGTCGACGTCGACGCGTGCCGGAGCCGCGGGATCGCCGTTACCAACACCCCGGGAGTGCTCACGAATGCGACCGCCGAGTTGGCGCTTGCGCTGACCCTCGCCGCCGCCCGGCGGATCAACGAGGCGGAGGATGACCTCCGAGGCGGGCGCTGGCGGGGCTGGGACCCGGGCGACCTCCTGGGCCTCGAGCTCTCCGCAGCCACCTTCGGCATCGTCGGCATGGGCCGAATCGGGCGGCGGTACGCCGAGCTGATCGCGCCGCTCGCCGAGACGATCGTCTATGCGAGCCCCTCGGCGAAGCCGGACGTCGAGCGCCAGCTGGGCGCGGAGCAGGTGCCGATGACCGAGCTTCTCGCCCGCGCCGACGTGGTGAGCCTCCACGTCCCGGCGACCCCGGAGACGGTCGGCCTGATCGGCGCGTCTGAGCTCGAGGCGATGCGTGCGCATGCCGTGCTCGTCAACACGGCCCGCGGCTCGCTGGTCGATGCGGATGCGTTGGCGAGGGCGCTTCGAGACGGCTCGATCGGGGCCGCCGGCCTCGATGTCTACGCGAACGAGCCGGAGGTCCCGCGGGCGCTCTTGGAGGCGCCGAGATGCGTGCTCCTCCCGCACATCGGCTCGGCCACCACCCGCGCCCGTGAGGCGATGGCCGCTCTCGTTGCGGACAACGTCCTGGCGGCGCTCGACGGGGCCGAGCCTCCCAACCGCGTCGCCTAGACGCGCCCCCCGCAGCAGCTTTTCGACCCACCGCCATCCCGGTCTGCTACTCTGCCGCGTCCTTTGTACACTAATCCAATCGGGAAAGGCAAAAACGCTTAGATGGCTACTAGTTCTTCAGGACGCGTCAGCCGCCCCTTCGGGCGTGCGGACGCTAGGCATGGGGGCCGGCGGGCAGTGGCCCGAGTGGGCCTCGCGGCCCTCGGCGCGCTCGCGATCGGGGTTGGCGTCGCCGCGTGCGGCAGCTCGTCGAGCGCCGACAGCAGCGGCCCGATCGACATCGTCGCCTACTCCACCCCGGAGACGGTCTACAAGGACGGGCTCATCCCCGCCTTCAACAAGACCTCCGACGGAAGCGGAGTCAACTTCTCGACGTCGTTCGGGCCGTCCGGCGATCAGTCGCGGGCGGTGGAGTCCGGTCAGCCGGCCTCGGTCGTCCACTTCTCGATCCAGCCCGACATGCAGCGCCTCGTCGACGCCGGCAAGGTCGACTCCAACTGGGACCAGAACTCCTACGACGGGTTCGTCCAGGACTCGGTCGTGGTCTTCGTCGTCCGCAAGGGCAACCCGGACAACATCCAGAGCTGGGACGACCTGGTCAAGCCCGGCGTGGAGGTCCTGACGCCGAACCCCTTCAGCTCCGGGGGCGCGCGCTGGAACCTGATGGCCGCCTACGGCGCTCAGATCGAGGAGGGCAAGTCCGACGCCGAGGCGCAGGACTACCTCAAGCAGCTCCTGTCCAACGTCGCCCTCCAGGCGCCGTCAGCCGCTGACTCGATGACCGCGTTCACGCAGGGCAAGGGCGACGTTGCCCTCGCTTACGAGAACGAGGCGATTGCTGCCCAGAAGGCCGGCGAGGACGTCGACTACGTCGTTCCGGACGACACGATCCTGATCCAGACGCCGATCGCGACGACCACTGACGCGTCGACCGACGCTCAGGACTTCGTCAAGTGGCTGTACACGCCGGAGGCTCAGCAGATCTGGGCCGACAACGGCTACCGCCCGGTCGTCAAGTCCGTCCTGGAGGAGAACGCGAAGGAGTTCCCCACCCCGTCCGGGCTGTTCACGATCGACAAGATCGGCGGCTGGGATGAGGTGACGACCAAGTTCTTCGACGAGACGAACGGCATCGTCACGAAGGACGAACAAGACCTGGGGGTGTCCACGAGCGGATGAGGACCATTCGCGTGCGAGAAAACAGCCCCGGTGCCCGTCTGGAACGGGCGCGGCTGGTTTCGAGCGGATGAGGACCGCCGTGTCCAGCACCTCCAGCGCTGCCCCATCGAGGCCGGCCTACTGGCCGCGCCTCGGTGGGGCCGCGCTAGGTCGTGGCCTCGTCGTCACGTACCTCAGCGTCATCGTGCTGCTCCCGATCGCCGCCCTCGTCGCGCAGTCGACCGATGGCGGCTGGAGCGCGTTCTGGAACGCGATCTCCAACCCGGAGGCATGGTGGGCGCTCAAGTGGACGCTGATCGCGTCGCTGATCGTGGTCGTGATCAACGTCTTGGCCGGGACAGCGATCGCGTGGGTCCTGGTCCGGGACCGCTTCCCCGGCAAGGCCGCGCTCAACGGCGTGATCGACCTGCCGTTCGCGCTGCCGACGGTCGTCGCCGGCATCACCCTCCTCGCCCTCTACGGACCTGCAAGCCCCGTAGGCGTGCATGCGGCCTTCACGAAGATCGCCGTCATCATGGCGCTTGCGTTCGTGACGCTGCCGTTCGTCGTGCGCGCCGTTCAGCCGGTGCTGATGGAGGTCGACGTTGAGGCCGAGGAGGCCGCCAGGTCACTCGGCGCCGGTCCGCTCACCACCTTTCGTCGCATCATCCTGCCGAGCCTGCTGCCCGCAATCCTGGCCGGCTCGGCGCTCGCGTTCGCGCGGGCCATCGGCGAATTCGGCTCGCTGGTGCTGTTCGCGGGCTTCATCCCGTTCAAGACCGAGGTCATGTCCGGCCTCATCTACCAGGGAATCGGCTCCGGCAACCTGACGGGGGCGGCAGCGCAGTCGGTGCTGCTGCTCGCGATCGCGCTGGTCGTGCTGCTCGTCTTCGGCCGCCTGACGAAGTGGAGCCTTCGCCATGCTGGCTAGCGGTCGCCTGAGCAAGTGGGGACTCCGCAGCTTCGCGCTGGGCTACCTCGCCCTGCTGCTGTTGATCCCGCTGGGGATGATCTTCTACCGAGCGTTCGAGCACGGCCTGGGGACCGCGTTCGATTCGGTCACCACGCCGGACGCTCTGCACGCGTTCTATCTCACGATCCTGGTGACTGCGATTGCCGTCCCGTTCAACACGATCTTCGGCGTTGGCTGCGCGCTGCTGCTCGTCCGGACCGAGTTCCGCGGCAAGGCGCTGATCAACGCGATCATCGACCTGCCGTTTGCGATCTCGCCCGTGGTTATCGGCCTCGCGCTCCTTCTCGTCTACAGCGAGACCGGCTGGTTCGGCGAGTGGCTCAACGCGAACGGGATCCAGGTGATCTTCGCGCTGCCGGGGATCGTGCTCGCGACCATCTTCGTGACCCTGCCGTTCGTCGTCCGCGAGGTCGTTCCGGTCCTGCACGAGATCGGCGACGAGCAGGAGCAGGCGGCGCGGACGCTGGGCGCCAACTGGTGGCAGACGTTCTGGCGCGTCACGCTCCCGGCGATCCGCTGGGGCGTCAGCTACGGCGTGGTGATCGGAACCGCCCGCGCACTCGGCGAGTTCGGCGCGGTGGCCGTGGTGTCCGGCCGGATCGCCGGGCAGACGCAGACGGCAACGATCTGGATCGCCGAGTCGTTCCAGAGGTACGACTACACCGGCGCCTACATGGGGGCGGTGATCCTCGCGCTGTTGGCGGTCTCGATCTTGGTGGCAATGAACTTGTTCAAGCGAAAGGAAGCCTGATGAGCATCATCGTCGAAGGCGCAAGCAAGAACTTCGGGGACTTCGTGGCCGTCGACGACGTCTCGATCACGGTTCCCGACGGCTCGCTGACGGCCATCCTGGGTCCCAGCGGAAGCGGCAAGTCCACTCTCCTGCGGATCATCGCCGGCCTGGAGTCGCCGGACAGCGGCCGGATCCTGATCCAGGGAAACGACGCCACAGCCATTCCCGCACAGCACCGCGACGTCGGCTTCGTCTTCCAGCACTACGCCGCGTTCAAGCACATGACGGTGCACGACAACGTCGCGTTCGGGCTCAAGATCCGCAAGCGCGAGAAGAGCGAGATCGACAGGCGGGTCGACGAGCTCCTGGCGCTCGTCCATCTGGACGGACTCGCCAAGCGATATCCGTCGCAGCTTTCGGGCGGCCAGCGGCAGCGCATGGCGCTGGCCCGGGCGCTCGCGGTCGAGCCCCGTGTGCTGCTCCTCGACGAGCCGTTTGGTGCGCTCGACGCGCAGGTGCGCAAGGAGCTTCGCGCCTGGCTACGCCGCCTCCACGACGAGGTTCACGTGACGACGATCTTCGTCACCCACGACCAGGAGGAGGCGATGGAGGTCGCCGAGCAGATCGTGGTCATGAACCAGGGTCGCGTCGAGCAGTCGGGCGCGCCGCGCGAGCTGTATGAGCACCCGAGTAGCGAGTTCGTCATGGGCTTCGTCGGCGCGGTCAACCGCCTCGGCTCCCTGTTCGTGCGCCCGCATGACGTGGAGATCCTGACGCGGCCGGAGCCGGGAGCCGACGAGGCGATGATCGAGCATCTGGTGCACCTGGGCTTCGAGGTTCGGGTCGAGCTTGTGCTCGGCGACGGCGACGGCCTCTGGGCGCAGATCACCCAGACCGAGGCCGAGGAGCTCGAACTCGACAAGGGCCAGATCGTCTACGTGCGGCCGAGCCGGGCGCGGGTGTTCGAACCGGCCGGCGAGTCGTCGAACGGCAGCAGCCCGTCCACGGAGGAGCTGCAGGCGGCCTGAGGCCAGGCGCGCTCAGTAGGCGCGCAGGTCCGGTTTCTTTCCGAGCTCCTTCACGCCGCTCGGGATGTTGTCGGCGATCACGTCGGCGAGCGTGACGTTGTCGAGGATGCCGCGAACGTTGTTGCGCAGCGCGACCCAGACCTCCCGCAACGGCTCGGCCGAGCCCCGGTACTCCAGCTCGTCGGGCCGCTCCCCCCGGACGTTCGCGAGCGGCCCCTCGGCTGCCCGCATCACCTCACCGATCGTGATCTCGTCGGGGGCACGGCTGAGCCAGTAGCCGCCCTCGGCGCCTCGGCGGCTTTCGATCAGCCCGTGGTGGCGGAGATCGCCGAGGATGTTCTCGAGGAAGCGCACCGGGATGTCCTGGGCATCGGCGATCCGATCGCCCTTGGTCGGACCCGAGTCATATGCGGCGGCGAGCTCGACCGCCGCCCGCACCGCGTAGTCAGCTTTGGCCGAGACGCGCACGCGTCCATTGTGTCCGAACGGGCGGCCAGGCGCCCCTAGGTGAACAGCTTGTCCGTGATCGCGTTGTAGAGCCCGTAGAACATGAGCGCGGCGGCGATCCCGGCAACGATCGACGGCGGGATCCAGCCCCGGCGATCCAGGCCCCGGCGATAGAGCGGATATGCGAGGAAGACGACGGCCTGAGCGATGAAGAGCGCGATGAGGGCGGGCCGCAGCAGGCTCTCGTAGATGCCTTCCGGGTCGATGAGGCTGAGCGCGTCGATCGCGATGAACGGGACCGCGATCACCGCCAGCGCGGCCCGCACCGGCACGCCGAGGACGTAGTGCGCCAGGCGGCCGAGCGCGAGGAACTCGATGACGATGAGGCCGACGATGCTCACCGCGCTCCCGAGGCCGATCGCCACTGCGAGGGAGTGGCTCGAGTAGGCGTCGGCGATCGCCATGCCCGGGATCTCGGCCGATCGCAGCTCGGGCGGCATCTGTGCAAACGGGATCGCCACCACCAGGAGGTAGGCGCTCACGACGCAAAATGCCGCGAGGATCGCGGCGCGCATGGTGCGGGTTCCGCCGCGAACCTCGCCGCCGAAGAACAGTGGCAGGCTGGCGCACACGAACAGGAGGCTGAGCCCGAGGGCCCCGTCGAAGAGCGGCCCCGCCCCCACGTGGGGCGCGAGGGAGTGGGCGGGCTGCGGCGCGTTCGCCAGCTCGACCACTCCCAGCGCGAGCAAGAGCCCGAGCTGCACGACCGCGCTCACCAGCAGGAGGACGGCCGCGACGGTGACTCGAAGCAACACCAGCGCGCAGATGGCAACCGGCAGCGCCAGCTCTAGCTCGGTGCGGTAGCCCGCCAGGCCGGGGAACACGGCCGGCAGGTGCTCGTAGACGACGTCCGTGACCGTGAACGGGAGATACAGCGCGTAGCTCACGGCCCACACGCCGGCCTGCGCGTAGGCGATGCGCCGACCCGCCCCGGCCTCCACGAAGGCGGTCAGCCCCCCGGCCGTCGCGATCCGGCGCGAGTAGGAGAGCCAGATGGCGACGGGAGCCGTGAAGGCGGCGATCGCGATTACCGTCGCCAGCCCCGAGGAGACGACGGCATCGCCAAGCGGGACGGGCAGGTACTGGGCGCCGAGCGCGAGCGGTCCGCCGATCGAGGCGACCGCGATCCCGACGAGGAGCGCGCCGGGGAGCGTCCGCTCCCCCGACGATGGGCTCACCGCGGCTACGGGAGGAGGCCTAGCCCCAGCCGGTTCCGCCGCTGCTGCTCGTCGTGGTGCTCTGGGTCGTGCTCGTCGTGGACGTCGAGCTGCTCGTGGTGGGCTTCGAGGTGGTGGTCGTCGGCGCGGCCGCACCACCCTGACTGGTGGTGTCGTTGGAGCTCGATCCACAGCCCGCCGCGACGGCAGCCACGAGTGCGAGCGCCGCGATCGCTATGGCGGCGCGGTAGGTGAACGTCGACCAGCTTTGGCGAAGCATCTCTTCCTCCTGCTCGACTGCCGTGACAGCGTAGGGAAGCCGCAGTCGTCCGGGATACCGCCAAAACGCGGTGACGGTTCAAACGACGCTCAGGTCTGGGTGGCCGTCCAGACCAGGCCGAACCTGGCCTTGGATCCCTGGAAGGCGTTGTCGCCGGTGGTGTTCGACGGCGGCACGCCGGTCCGCTGCATCCATACGCGCACCGTGTAGGTGCGACTGGTCCCCGCGGGCCAGACCCCGAGGCTGCGCGTGTGCATCTGGCTGAGAGGGCCGAGGTATGCGACCCCGGTGCCCGGACATGGGTGTCCGGTGCAGCTGATGGCGATCCGGAGCCTGCCACTCGTGATCAGCCGGCCGCCGTTGGGACCCGCTACGTCCCGTAGGTTCGTGACGGCGGCGGTCACGACGGCGGGCGCCCCGCTCACGGTCAGCCGGGTTGCTCCGGCTGCGATCTGACCCGGCTTCGCGTTCGGGAGCTTGATCAGGGCCTGATTCGGTTTGCTCTGCACGAACCTCAACTGCTTCGGTGCCAGGTCGAGCCGAGGCCCCTGCTGGCCCGTCGCCGGCTGCCACGCCGCAAACGCGGCAGCGGCGATGCCGAGGGCGAGAACGATCGCCGTGAGCGCCGGCAGGATCGGGAGACGGCGGCTCACGGCTTGTCCTTGAACGCGACGTAGTCGTAGGTCGTGCCGTTGTTGTTGATGGTCGTGCTGGTCCCGACCCCAAAGCCGTCGCTCTGGAGGGCGGTGATCCCGGCGCTCTCATTCGCGGTCGCCGTGAAGAGCTGTGAGGCGGTGCCGGCGAGCGAGCTCGAGCGCATCGCTCCGGCCCGGCCGGTGGTGGTGTCGTTGGCGTGGACCATCACGAAGTTGGGCTGGAAGCCCACTCCGGTGACGGAGTGGCTGGCGCCGGTCCCGGCATAGGAGGTCGTCTTCATTTCGTCGACGTCCTGGTTCCAGGCGACGTAGTAATAGGTCGCGAGGTTCGAGTTCACGCTGGTGCTGTTGCCGACCGAGAAGCCGTTCGAGTCGAGCGAGGTGATGCCGGTCGTGCTGCCGGTGTCGGCGCCGAAGGTGAAGGTTCGGGTCATCGCGCTCATTCGCTGCACCGCGGCCGTGTTGGCTCCCGGCAGGACGATCGCGTAGTCGGGCGAAAACCCGAGTCCGGTGATTGACTTGCTGGTGCCGTTGCCGGTGTATGAGCCGAGCGCCATGTGACCGGCGTACGACTTCATCGCGACCCAGTGGAACGTGCTGCCGGTCTTGTTGACGGGGTTCGCGCTCGCGCCACCGCCGCCGATCGTGAACCCGTCAGACGTGAGGCTCTGGATCAGGTTCGCCGTCAGCGCCGTGGTCCCGGTCATCGGCTTCGTAACGTCGCCGACCATCGTGGACGTGCGGATCTCGGCAACGCCGGCGTTGTCATCGGACTTGACGATGACCACGTCCGGCTGGAACCCCACGCCGGTGATGGCCCGGGAGTCGACGTTGTTGCCGGTGTAGCTGCCGCTCGCAACCCGGATCCCTGGGAACGAGCTGGCGGCGGTGAAACTGTTGGTTGGGTTTGACTTGGTCGCCGTGAAGCTCGCCCCGGATGTCGCGGTCGTCCATGCCGCGATGACCACCAGGACGAGTGCGGCGGCGACGACCAGCTGTCCTCGTGACCTCATGAGGGAATCGCACCCCCCTGCGGAGCCGGCGGCGCGGCGGCCGCCATCCGCTCTTCGTGCGCGGCGATGATCGCGAGGTTCCGGTTATGCGCCTCCTCGCCCGCCTGGCGCCACAGTCGGGCACCCAAAGCGAACGCGATGAGGAGGGCGGGAATGCCGATGATGAGCATCCGGACCTCGACAATCGACAGAGCCGCGATGCCGTATCCCAGGTAGGGGATCGAGAAGGCAACCTTGGCCTGTGTCGGCTGACTCAGCTGGAAGCGCCACGGGTCGGCCTTGGGGTTTGCATCGCCCTTGGTGCGATACGAGACCCCGTCCTTGCCGTGATCGCTGACGGAGACGATTCGGTGCGTGATCAGCCCGTCCACGCCGGAGCTCGCGGGCGGGGCGTAGGTGATGACGTCCCCGGCCTCGAGGTCCGAGACCGGAACCGCCTTGTCGAAGACGATGGAGCCACGGTCATAAGTGCCCGTCATCGAGCCACTCGTGATCACGTAGCGGTGATAGCCAAACGCCGCGGGCAGGAGCATCGTCGCGGCGAGGCAGAGCCCCGCCGCGACGATGACGCCCGAGAGCACCTTGCGAATGACTCGCATCGTCTTTCTCACTCCGGTGGTGCCTTAGCTCCGGACAGTGCCTACTGGACCGCGTCCCAGGTGAACGTCGCCTGCGAGTTGTCGCCCTGGTAGACGTTGCCAGCGGAGCTGTCGAACGTCGCTGCGAACTGGTACCTGTGCTTCTCGTTCGCGGCGAACGTGCCGAGAGCCGAGCTGGACGTCATCGCGGTGAGCGTGCCCGTGTACTTGGTCGGGTCGCCGGCGTCACACGTCGGCGTGCCGCTGGCGAAATCGCCGCAGTCCTTGACGACGAGGTTGATCTTGTCCGACATCGGGTTGGTGCCGTCCGAGTTGGTCAGCGCCGTGCGACTCAGTGAGAACGTCCCGGCGAGCGAGCCGGTGTTCTGGATGTCGACCGTACCCGTCTGGGTGTCGCCCGGCTTCCAGTTGCTCGCCGTCAGGATCGCCGCGGCGTCCTTCGAGTTGTCCATGGTCAGGGTCCCAGCGGTGAACGTGTTGCTGGGGTTGGCGCTCGATGCCGAGAAGTTCGCGCCGGAGCCGACTGCGACTCCAACGGCGACCAGCACGAGAGCGAGGACGCCAAGCGTCCGCTTGGGATATGCGAGTAGTACGTCGATGCGAGACATTCGCTTCTCCTTGTGGGAGTTGATTTCCGGTGGGATGCCACCGGCGAACACCCATAGGGTCGGATGTCCCGGTCGGGGGGCGGACCGAAAGCGGTATGAGGGCCGTATGAGCAGGCCTTTATGCGGCGCTCAGCGACTTATGACTGAGGCCGGTACCGGTATCCGAAGCCACGGACCGTCTCGATCGGGTCGGTCTCGGCGGCGTCCGTGAGCTTGCGGCGCAGGTAGCCGATGTAGAGCTTGACCTGCTGGCGAGAGCGGTTGACCGCGTCCCCCCACGCCATCTCGAGCAGCTGGTCGTGGCTCAGCACCTGATTAGGGTGGCGGCAGAGCGCGGCGAGCAGCCTGAACTCGGTGGGCGTGAGATCGAGCTCCCTGTCGCCGATCGTCGCCCGTCGCTGCGTAAAGTCGATCTCCACGAGTCCGTCGGAATGGACCTCGTCCTGGATCTGGCTGTCGCCGGCTCGGCGCAGCAGCGCCTCGATCCTCGCGAGGAGCTCCTGGCGTCCAAAGGGCTTGGTCACGTAGTCGTCGGCACCCTCGCGGAGCCCCCTTACCTTGTCCAGCTCGGCGGAGGCGGCGGTGAGTATGAGCACCGGCACGTCCCCGAGCTCGCGGATGCGCTCGAGCACCTGCCAGCCGTTCATCTCGGGAAGCCCGATGTCGAGGATCACAAGCGCCGGACGGTGGTCGTAGAACTGGCGCAGCCCCTCCCGTCCGTTGGCGGCCTCGATCGTCTCCATCCCCTCACGCTCGACCACGGTGCGGACAAGGTCACGTAGGTCATCGTCGTCCTCGACGATCAAAACCCGGTCCTTCATACCTGATTCATACCATTCCCGATACCGGCTCATCCTGCGCGGGCGCAAACTTTTGCCATGGCAAGGCTCGCTCAGGATCCGGCACAACGGTCCACCAACGGCTCTGAGCCGGACGTGTCCCCGGATCTGGCGGACCTGGCCGAGCGGATGCGCAGCACCGTGACGCCCGTGGTCGGGTACCTGGAGCTGATCTCCCAAGAGGCCAACGGCGTAACCCCCGAGTGCCACCTGGAGTGGATCTCGACGATCGAGCGACGGCTGGACGCGATGCGCGAGACGTCTGATCAGATCTCGAGGATCTGCGACGTCCTGAGGCAGTCCATCAGCGATCGCGAAGCAGCCAC
>Ga0075365_10000161_pt1 | contig 21195 bp, 19 predicted proteins | sample EndMetdeltDD1765_FD_71387 | JGI IMG/M metagenome (GOLD analysis project Ga0075365, IMG submission 71387) | Populus endosphere microbial communities from Tennessee, USA - Endosphere MetaG P. deltoides DD176-5 | ecosystem: Host-associated > Plants > Roots > Endosphere | place: USA: Tennessee... | reverse complement strand
AAGATGTTATATAATAACGAGGCTACGACCTAGGGGTGTAGCTCAGTTGGCCAGAGCATCGGTCTCCAAAACCGAGGGCCGGGGGTTCGAATCCCTCCACCCCTGCCATATAGAACGCAACTGCTTTTCAAGCTCAATTTTGGCCTCGTCTGATCTGTCAGCGGGGTCATTTTTGAAAGTTTGGACTGTCATTTTTGCATCTCCATTAAATTACGTGTAATTTGAACTCTTTCTGCTATCACATTTACAAAGTCTGTGTACTTAACAGATAAAGAACCTCTACTAATAGTTAGTTCGCTGAAAAGTTTTGACACAATGAACCGCTTTTGTTCAGCTGTCTTCTTAGGATATAGTTGAGCAGCTTTTTGTGACAATTCCAATAATACTAATTGTTGTTCGAGCCTGCGACTAGAAGCTTGCTCGGTCTTTCCTAAACGCGTTGCTAGCTCTTCTCTTTGATTCATGTACTGCTCATGTTTCTCCTTATACTTTTCCCGTGTTATATCACCGGCTAGTTTGTCCTCGTAGAGGCTGTCATCCATCCTGTCTATGCGGTCTATCTGCATCTGAATGGAAGCGATAAGTTTCTCGCGATTCTCTATATCCTCTTTGTGACGTTCTTGCATTCTTTTGGACACCCACGCAATAATGCTACTCGATGGGCAAACTAACTCGTCAAGCATTGTAGTAACCAGCTCTTCGATGGCGTCTTCGCGTAGCATCTTCCCTTCTTTGCAAGCTTCGGTGCGACGTTTGCAAACGCCATAGTAACGTCCCTTTTGAAGCTGCCATGTGACGATGCAGCCGCAGTCTCGGCAACGCACCAGACTCTTATAAGTCGGATTATGTCTCACGTAGACGATAGGTCGACCTTTATGCATTTTCCTTTGCGCCGCTTCAAAAACCTCCTTTGTAATTATTTGCTCTTGAGCACCCGGATAATCCTTGCCATTAAATCGATTAATACCTATATAAAAGGGATTAGTGAGTATCGACTGAACGCTGCTTTTGACGTAAGGTCTGCCGCCACGCGTGCGAATACCCATGGCACGCATCTCGTCTGCGATTGTTGCTATTGAATGATTTGGTTCGAGGTATTTAGCGAATATACTCTGCATTAATGATTTAGTGTCAGGATTAGGTACGTGAATGCGCTTACCGTTCTCGGTGACAGTCATATATCCAGGAGGCGGTGGCGCTGGGAGCCATCCTTGAGCTAGTTTTTCTGCCCAACCTTTCATTGCCTCTTCTCTTAGGTTATCTGTAAACTTTTTGGCTACTGAAAGGTGGATATTCCACATAAACTTCACGTCAGACTTAGCGTTTTTGTGCAACAATAGGTTCTCTTTAACAGCATGGAGGCGTCGATTCTCATCCTGTTCCAGCCAATCGTCTATCGCAACAGCATCTCGGAAGTTGCGAGTAAAACGGTCAGTCTTTTCTACTGTAAGATGATGGATCTTCGCTTTGGATAAATACTCAAGCATCTCGTGGAAGATCTTGCGGCTCTGGTTTTTAGAGGCGGTTTCAGCGATCCTAAAGACCTTTACTACTTCAAAGCCTTGCCTGTCGCAGTAGCCTTTCAATAATTTGAGCTGCGAGTCGAGTGAGTATCCCTCGTCTTCTTGAGATTTACTCGATACTCTCGCTAAGATTACTGCTCTTGCCTGACTTCCCACTCGAACTTACTCCTGTCTGCCTATCACAACGGACGTAGGCTGTTCTATCTCATCGGCTAATACTTCGAAGAAGCTCAGGAGAGATTCGCCTAATTCGCGAGCTTCCTCGGTGCTGTATGAACGATCTTGTTCGCGCTCTAAGATAAGCCTTAGAGACTCGACATGCTCGCTACCATTCCCCTGATTGTTACCCTCGATATTGTTCATATATAACTATCTCTACTAGAGATAGTTTACTACAAACCCGTACTACTAGTAAAGGTTATTTATGAATAATAAACGGTATTCCGAAATACCGTTTTCCCGTCATTTTCTAATCTGTAAACTATCAATTTATCGTATCTTTATATATTACTATGTATAGTAAGGGCTATGGACACTCCTAACCATAGGCCACTCAATAAAAAACAACTCGACATACTGCGCCTACTCTATCGCTTTCGTTTCGGCACTACCGCTCTATTTACTCAAGCCCTACAAACAAAAAGCAAAATCAAAATGAACGAACGACTTAAGATCTTATTAGACCAACAATATATAGGTCGCCACTTTGAGCCTGAATACCACTTGCTTCGTAAGCATGCTTCTTATTACCTCTTACCTGACGGCATTGATGCGCTTAGGCAAATACCTGATAACAAATTCGACAAGTCTATCCTGCGTAACATACGCAAAGACAAAACGGCATCAGCTCAGTTCATAGACCACTGTCTCGGTATATTCAACTTATACTGCCAATTCCAAAAAACCCACGGGGATAAGGTGCATTTTTTCACTAAAAGCCAACTCGTTAATAAATATGAATACTTCTCGGAGTTCGTCCCAAACGCTTATATCCGACTGGACACTGGAGAAAGCGAGCAAGACTTTCTCCTCGAGTATCTGCAAAGCACCAAGCCGTTTTTCACTATCATGCAAAGGTTAAAGGAATATGCCGAATATGGCAGCAGTGGCGAGTGGGAAGCTGAAACTAATAGCGACTTTCCAAAAGTATTACTCGTTTGCGATAAGCCCATTTTGCAAAAACGCTTAATGAAAAAGGCCGCAACTATTATTGATGACGCGGACGATGAGCTCAAATTCTATGTAGCTAGTCCGAAAGATTCGGAAGCCGAAGATATGTCTTGGCACAATCTAACCGAACCCGACAGAGTCTTTTCCTTAAGTTCCATCTAAGAACCACTTGGCCATGCAAAAGCCCGGAAGTCGCAAAGCAACCTCCGGGCAAACTAAAAACGAGTGGGCTAATACTCGCTAGCCAGCATAACCGTCAGCACCCGTTTGCAATGCCTGTCTAGCGGGTCACTGCCATACTTCAGATTCCTGTCGTAGTAATCTATCTTCCAAAAGACTTCTTCGCCACGCCATGTAAGACTACCGAAGTCATGTTCACGGTATGGGTCGTTATCTTCGGTAAACTTGTCGAAGTCTCTTACCGCCTCAATCAAACCCGGCAAATCTCCTAACCTCTGTATACCCGCCGTCATCGTAAATCTCAGCGCGCAACGCCTAAATACATCGTTCCCTATTGCGATCTTTGCTGCACGTTCCATGCCTAAATCCATGTAAAACCTCCTCGTAAGTTATTTCTGACTTTCGAGCGTATCGACCTCCCGCTCTGTCGATCGGGCAAGGGTAAAATTGAGCGCAGCAAGGTGGAGCTCCATACTTGCAGAACGACCTTGCTGTGGTCGGTTTTACCCTTATACTGGCAAGACAGTGGGAGGGCTAACCTTCATAAAAGCAATGGAATAATGTCAAATGTCTCCATTAGAGATATAATCAGTACAAGATATGGCATTTAACGAAGACTCACGGGTCAAGATTCCGGCAATTTTGCATCTGGTCAGGCTGGGCTACCAATACCTGTCTATTAGAGATGCAAAGATTGACCCCGACACAAACATCTTTACCGATGTATTTAAGCGCAGCCTAAAGAAAATAAATGTCGGCGTTAGCGATGACGAAATAGATGCTACATTAAGCAGGCTAAAACTACTCCTAGACAATGATGACTTGGGCCGCGCTTTTTATGAGTCACTCATTAGCGGCGCTGGCGTTAAGCTGATTGATTTCGACAACTTCAATAACAACACTTTTAACGTTGTTACAGAGCTTACGTGCAGGAATGGCGAAGAAGAGTTTAGACCGGACATAACTGTTTTGATCAACGGCATGCCACTCGCCTTTATTGAGGTAAAGAAACCCAATAATCACGAGGGTATTCTTGCCGAGCGTGATCGCATTGACGTTCGTTTTAAGAACTCCAAATTTAAGAAGTTCATAAACATTACCCAGCTCTTGGTATTTTCTAACAACATGGAGTACGGCGACCACGGCGTAAATCCGCTTCAAGGTGCGTTTTATGCATCAACCTCCTTGCAGCGAGCGACCTTCAATAATTTTAGAGAAGAAAAAGAGCACGATCTCAACGCTCTGCTGAAGTCGCTTGACGACGCCACGGAAGATGAGGTGCTAAAAGATAATAATAAGCTGGTTCTGAAAACATCACCCGAATTCATAACCAACAAATCACCCAATTCGCCGACCAACCGCATGCTTACCTCTCTATTCAGTCGTGAACGCCTCAGTTTTATACTGCGGTACGCGATCGCGTATGTAGAAGACCCGGAGCGTGGATTGCAAAAGCACATCATGCGCTATCCGCAGCTCTTCGCTACATATGCAATCGGCAAGCATCTTGATAAGGGCGAAAACAAAGGCATAATCTGGCACACACAAGGTAGCGGTAAAACGGCCCTTGCATATTTCAATGTTCGTTACCTAATGGATCACTATCGAGCCAAAGGGGTTGTCCCCAAATTTTACTTCATTGTGGATCGCCTCGATCTAATGGATCAGGCGTCCAGCGAATTCACAATGCGAGGCTTGAAAGTACGTAACATCGGTACTCGTGAAGAGTTTGCCAGAGAGTTCCAGCAGGCTAAAGCCACGCATAATTTTGACGGTAAGCCAGAGATAACAGTTATCAACATTCAGAAGTTTCAAGACGATACCGGCCTTGCGTCGCAACTCGACTACGATATTTCAACTCAACGCGTGTATTTTTTGGACGAGGCTCACCGAAGTTATAGGGCTGACGGTAGCTTTCTTGCCAATCTCTACAGCTCCGACCGAAATGCCGTCAAAATCGCGCTAACAGGTACACCGCTTATCCTGCGAAGCGACAAACAGCCCAGCGGCAAAGAGACACCAAAGGCTACAAGACAAATCTTCGGTGATTATATCCACAAGTATTACTACGACGCTTCAATAGCCGATGGATACACACTTCGACTAATCAGAGAAAACATCCAGTCCAACTTTAGAATTGAGCTAGAGGCAATCTTAAAGAGTATCGAAACTAAACAAGGGAGCCTCGACAAGCGGGCTCTATATTCGCACGATCAATTCGTAAGTCCTATGCTCGACTACATTATTGAAGACTTTCGGAACAGCCGTATACGTTTTGGCGACAAGAGCATTGGCGGTATGGTCGTCTGCGATAGCTCCGACCAAGCCAGGAAGCTCTTTAGGTTATTCGCCGAGCGCTACGGTAAATTGTCAGGCAGGACCGACCACCTTACGGCGGCTTTAATCCTCAGTGACGAAGGCACAAAAGAGGAACGTCGCGCCTTAATTGACGGCTTTAAAAAGACTGGCGCAGTTGACTTGCTGTTTGTCTATAATATGCTGCTTACTGGGTTTGATGCCAAGAGACTAAAAAAGCTATATCTTGGCCGGGTGATCAAGGCGCACAACCTACTGCAAACCCTCACGCGCGTAAATCGGCCATACTCTGGTTTTCAGTTCGGGTATGTAGTGGACTTCGCCGATATTTCTCACGAGTTTGATCTGACCAACAGAGCGTACTTTGAAGAACTCAACCAACTTTATGGCGAGGAATTGCTTGAGCAGGGTAATACCGGCGTCTTCGACAGCCTTTTCCGTTCCGAAGACGACATTGAAACTGACCTCAAAACAGTTTATGAAAAGCTATTTAGCTTTGATCTGAAAAATGCAGAAGTATTCTCTCAGCAGATCAACCAGATTGGTGATCGCGAGCAGATGCTTGAAATAAAAAAAGCACTTGAGCTGGCTCGCAGCCTTTACAATGTCGCCAAGCTATCGGGTCATGACGAACTTTTGGAGCGAATAGATTTTCATAAGCTCTCACAACTTTACAATGAGGCTTCGCGCCGGTTAGACCTGCTCAATCTTGCTGAGTTAATGAAGCAAGGTTCAGAAGATCAGAATATCTTGAATGCCGCACTGGAAAATGTAGTATTTACCTTTACCAAGATCTCAGAAGAAGAACTCGTACTCGCAGATAAGCTGAAAGATATAGCACGTAAAGCTCGTGAGGGGCTTGCCAGTAACTTCGACTCGGCTGACCCTGTATACCTATCTCTGTACGAAGAATTGCAGCGTCTGTTCAAGAAGCGCAACATCGCCGAAATGAAGCAAGAAGATATGCAAAAGAGTATCAGTGAATTTGAGCACTTATTTAAGCAAATCGCAGAGCTTAATCGCCAGAACGAAAACCTTCGTGCCAAATATCGCGGCGACGCCAAGTATGCCCGATTGCATAAACGCCTTAAAGAACGCTCGCTTGTATCAGACCGAGATACTGAACTCTATGCGGTACTCATGGGCGCTAAAGACAATATAGATACCGCCATTTCCGGACACAGAGATGTCGTAGCGCATGACGGCTACATTGAACGCCTGATTATGCAAAAGACGGTTGATAGTTTCGACCAGCACCACATAGAGCTAAAAGACACCCGCGCACCTGAACTCATTAAAGATCGCCTCGCTAAAGAGTATAAGGAAGAATATGAGGGGGTGCTGGTATGACAGAAGACTTCACTAAGCAGACAAAGCAGCTTATTGACGGTCTGAAAACCGTCTGCGCGAATTACGGCTTGGGCAATGACGGCAACGAATTTAAGATAATCACACAAGCCTTTCTATACAAATTCTTAAACGACAAGTTCGGTTACGAAGTAAAACTTATTAGGCCAGAAGTGGCCGACGCTAAAAGTTGGGAACAAGAGGTCGCAAAGTTGCCAGACGGTGAGTACGACTTGCTGTTGGCTAGGCTACCAGCAAGCAGCGCTCGCCTACGCCCGGAGCACTTCTTGTCCTATATGTTCAACCACCAGAACGATGATGACTTTGCCAAACTATTCGACGACACGCTGCGAGCTATAGCACTGGAAAACAATGACATCTTTGCTGTACAAACAAGCGGCGGCGCCAAGATTACTCTCTTTGACGACAGCCTTAGCAACTATATAACTGATGGCTCAGCGCGTAACGACTTCTGTCGCGCCCTCATTAACCAGCTAGTCAACTTTAGTTTCGAGAAAATCTTCGAACAAAAGTTTGATTTCTTTTCCACGATATTTGAATACATGATCAAGGACTACAACAAGGATGGCGGTGGCAAGTACGCCGAATACTACACGCCGCACGCTGTTGCCAGAGTCATGGCCGAAATTCTAGTTGACGAAAAAGTATCTAATATAAAGTGTTATGACCCCGCTGCTGGCTCGGGTACGCTCCTTATGAATCTAGCCCACGCTATAGGTGAAGATAACTGCTCCATTTATTCACAGGATATTTCGCAAAAATCCAGCGGCCTACTTCGTTTAAATTTAATCCTAAACAACTTAGTACACTCCATTCAGAATATCGTTCAGGGTAACACTCTAGTAAAACCCGCGCATTTTACAGGAGCGAGTGCAACGAAATTTGATTATATCGTTTCAAATCCGCCATTTAAGTTGGATTTTAGCGACGACCAACCGACACTCACTAGCTCGTCCTATGCCGAACGATTTTTTGCTGGCGTACCAAAAATCCCAAACAAAGACAAAGATAAGATGGCCATCTACTTGCTGTTTATCCAACATATTGTTTACTCATTATCTAAAGATGGTAAGGCTGCAATTGTAGTTCCGACGGGCTTTATAACGGCGCAAAACGGCATAGAGAGAAGAATACGGGAATACTTGGTGGAGAAGCGCATGCTTCGTGGAGTAGTGAGTATGCCAAGCAATATCTTCGCTACCACAGGCACTAACGTTTCAATAGTTTTTCTGGATAGAGCGAATGTTAATGGCCAGGTTGTGTTGGTTGACGCATCGAAGCTTGGCACGCAGGTGAAAGAAGGCAAAAACACAAAAACCTTACTATCGGCGGCTGAAGAAGATAGGATTATAAAAACTTTTAAGAACTATCAAGCCCTAGAAGACTTCTCGGTCATCGTGGACTACGATCGGATAGCCCAAAAGGATTTTTCCTTTAGTGCCGGTAGATACTTTCCTATCAAGATTGAGCGCGTCAATCTGACGCCGAACGAATTTAACCAAAAAATAGAGGCTCTTCAATCAAACCTAAAAACGTTATTTGCAGATGGCCAGACTTTACAAGGACGTATTGAGAAGCAGCTTGAAGGGCTCGAGTATGAATAACGCCTGGAAGCCTTATAAGCTGGGCGACGTTTTAAGAGTGAAACATGGCTTCGCATTCAAGGGTGAATTCTTTGCAAATAGCGGCAAGTATATCGTCCTGACACCCGGAAACTTCTACGAAAAAGGAGGTTTTAAGTTTACACCTGGAAAGGAAAAATACTATTCTGCTGAACCTCCTCGTGAATATATCTGCTCGAAAGGTGACTTAATCGTAGCGATGACCGAGCAATCAGAAGGCCTGCTCGGTAGCACCGCTATTGTGCCTAGGGGAGGTACATTCCTGCATAATCAGCGGATTGGCCTCATAAGTCACGATGCTGATAAGGCTGATAGGCTGTTCTTGCGTTATCTGTTCGGCACGACGATGGTTCGTCGTCAGATTAGAGGTGGCTCCTCGGGTACAAAAGTTAAACACACATCCCCTGAACGTATTTATGATGTGGATGTCTATCTCCCGCCTCTGCCCGTTCAAGAGCAAATCGGCAAGCTGTTGGCATTACTCGACGAAAAGATCGAAGTTAATAACCGGCTAAATGCGCACCTAGAAGAAGTCGCAAGATTGTTTTTTGATTACTGGTTCATACAGTACAACTTTCCAAACGTGGACGGACAGCCTTACGAGGCCGCGAATGGGGAGCTAGAGCTCAATACATTTCTTGGCCGAGATATACCTAAGGGCTGGGAGCATGGGACCGCCGACGATCTGGGAACAATAGTAGGGGGCAGTACACCCTCCACTAAGATAAAGGAAAATTTTGCAACTCATGGTACACCCTGGATAACGCCGAATGATCTATCTGAGAATGCCGGTAATAAATTCATAACTCGTGGGAACCAGGGCGTGACGGCTGCGGGCATAAGGGATGCATCTTTAAGGATTTACCCTGCGGGAACCGTGCTTCTAAGTTCACGTGCGCCGATAGGATATATGGCGATTGCTCGTGAGCCCGTCACTACCAATCAGGGCTTCAAGTCATTCATACCAAATAAAGGCTACCCAAGAGAATTTGTGTATTATGCTGTCAAAAATATACTAAAGACGGTAATACAATATTCATCAGGCTCAACTTTCAGTGAGATATCTGGAACGGTATTAAAGTCAGTAGAAATATGCCTTCCGCCCAAAGATTTAGCAGCGAAATTTGCAGTCGAGATAGAACCAATTTTTAATCGACAAGACTTTCTAGAACAAGAAAATGCTCAGCTTGAGGCGGCTAGAGACTGGCTATTGCCGATGCTCATGAACGGCCAGGTTTTATTCAAAAGCGACCCAGCAGCTGTGGTCTAAACTCGTAACTTCCATTTGCTTGCAAACGGAAGTTGACCTATTTGCTGTAGGCAAATAGGTTTGTCCCCCTTGTCTTAGTGCTACGATTAAGTAGTGATAACTCATCTTCAGGATCGCGAACACTACGAGAAAATTTACGACAAAGTAACTGTTGAGTGGGGTAGAAGAAATCTTGCCAGCTTCGAAGTGATGCACAAGAAGTGGTTTGAGATCATGCCAGAGGATAAGCCTAACTCATTTCGTAGCACCTTCCACCTCAACTGGATATATATGCTGATGGTGGGCAGTGAGCTTGTTGAGCGATACGATAAGCGCGACCAAAGTGTAGAACAGATGAGGGCTCGTGATGAAGCAAAAGATGAACGAATCGCTCAAGCACGACTCACCAGCGAACCACGTTGCCAACATTGCGGTGCGCACGGTCTTAGAATTACGAATAAAATGCTACATCATCGCGGCAGTTTCGATGACCCCGAGGAAGTTCTATTCTTCCTCAACTGCCCGGTGTGCCAAAAAAATACGGCGTGTTGGTCAGACGGTAACTTCTTGGAGCGCCGCAAAACAAAGTGCCCGCAATGTAGCGCGGATATGACCGAAAAAGATAGCCGTAAAGGTAAAGTCATAACTACAACCTACAAATGTGAGGCCTGCGGCCATAGCTACAAAAGTCAACTTGATCTCGGTTCTCATCACGAAGCTGAGACCGACCCAGACTTTGAGCGAGACAGAGCAATTTTTTGTCTGCACGACCCCAAATCGCTACAAGAGCACAGAGATGGTAAGTGGCAACTAGAAAGCATGGCACAGCTAGGTAAAGAATGGAAAGAGCGCGAAGAAAACAAACACGTCTACGACGCCCTAGCGGAATTAAAGAAGCCAAAGATTGCCGAATTAGACCCTCTGCTCAGGCCAGCCCTAGAGAATGCGGGGTACATCGAGTTCGGCTTAGATAAACCCGAGATGGGCAAAGACGTTTTCGTAGGGTTTAGTTGCCTTGACGGCAAGCCGGATCGTGATGATAACGAGAGTAGAAAGACCTTAAAGAAGCTGGTAGACAAAGCTCTCTTGGATACAAACTGGCGTCTTATGAGTGATGGCATCTCCTACAGACTGGGTTATTTGAACGGTCGGCTGCGAGCGTACGAGCGTGAAGAGGACTTGAAAGAGCTAGTTATCAAATCTAAAAAACTAAAGCCTCGCACATCGAACAAAGAAACCAACGACAGGAATGCCTACACAGTCCAAGGTAAGGACGGGAAAGACATACTCCTGTAAAAACAGGCCGCTAATCGTCGCTTGGCTTGTTGCTCGATGCTTCGGGACGTTTGGGCGTGTGCTTTGCGCTGATCACGGCTGTTTTTTGTTCAATCGTGGGTTCGTATTTCTTTGCATAGTTGGTTCGAGACGCAGCAATCACACTTTGGGCTATGTCTTCGCTACCATCATCGGCGAGCACCACCGTCTCACCCGAAAATGGCTCTTGTGACAACACAGCCGACACACGGGCATAGAAATTGTAGGTTGGGAGGTTGGCGATCTCGCCCTCCTCAATGTATGGCTTGAACATGGGGAGTATCAGTCGCTCATCAGCCGGATTACCAGAACGAAAACAAATCACAGTACCGACGTTTGCAAGTATCGTATTCACCATACGCACATCTTCTTGCTGGGACGTAGATTGCTCGGCCATCATTAGAAACACTTTGTACTTACGAGCTTCAGATAGCATCTGGACGAATGACATAGTGGCAAAGTTCTGAAACTCATCAACATAGAGATAAAAAGGCTTTCTATCTACTTGTTTTGTTTTTACTCGCCGGTAGGCAGCAAGCTGGAGTTTGGCGAGAATGCTAGTACCGAATAGCTCCGATGTGTCTTCGCCAATCAATCCTTTGGCAAAGTTACAAATCAATATCTTGCCATCAAGTATCTCCTCGAAGTTAATCGTGGATTTCGGTTGGCTCATAATACGCTCAGCAGAGGCCGAAAACTGAAAACGACCAATCTTGGCAGTAACACCCGATGACATTTTGACACGCTGGAAGTCACCAGCTTTACCAAACTCATTGTTCCAAAAGTTCTTCAACTTCTGGTCTTGCAGCGTCTTGACTATCTTTTTGCGATATTTTGTATCGGTAAGGAGGTCAAAAACAGTAAATAAGGTCGCATCCTTGATCGTTAGTGCAGTCTGAGCCGTGTTGCGCAACATGTACTCTATGCGATGGCCGCCAGTATCATCATCGGAGAATACTTTACGCATAATTGATATAACCGCTTCGGTTATGAAATCCTTTGCATCCAAAAGCTCATCACCCGTTACATCCTCAGGTAATTCCAAAAGGTTCAAACCGATAGGATAACTCAAATCTGAAGGATTGAAGTAGATAACATCCTTGATGCGATCCTCTGGTATATACTTCAGAAGCTTTTCGGCAAGATCGCCATGAGGGTCAACAACGGCAACGCCTTTGCCATTTTTTATATCCTGAACGATAGCGTATTCCATCATTGTCGTCTTGCCATTGCCGGTACCGCCAATGATATAAACGTGACGTTCGCGTTCCGCCGCAGTCAATCCAATATCCGTAATCATACCGTGATGATAATTACGACCCAGAATGACGTCGAAGCTTGCATCATTCTTAAGTGACAACGGTGCCGGCAAAGTCTTACTTAACGACTTTACGATATTCTCGGTCTTAGCAGTTTCAGCATGCGGAAAGTGATAGAGGTCGGCAAGCTCTGCCGCAGACAGCAAACATGCGTTCCGTACAAATAATGACGGTAGACGGTTTTTGAACGCGAACAGTCGATATCGTTCTTGGTGGCGCGAGTAAGCGCGCCGCACCTTTAGAGATTGGTATTTGGGCACTGTGAGCGAGGCTAACCAATCTCGAAAGCCTTTCACTCTCTGCTTCTCTTGCTGCTTGGTATCTGCTGCAATGATAGCTCGTATACTTACTCTAAAGAGAGGCTGACTCAGTTTATCGTGCACCGACTCGGCGAGCTGTTGCTCAAATGGGCTTAAGACTCGTGCCGGCCTGATCTTCATTGCCACCTGTTGTTTATGGGTAGCCTGCGACTGATTAGTTTTATAGCGACTTGATCCACTTGTAATGTCGCCCACGCTATCGAGGATTCCAAATAAGAGTGCATTGATTCCGTCGAACACTTTACTAGCCGGAATCCTGCGCTTGCCGAGTTGGTAGACAAGTTCGCTATTGTGCATCATTCTACTTGTGATGATACTTGCCTCGCGTACCTGCCGAGGAGAAACAACAATTTGAAAACCAATTAGTTCATCTGATGATAGTTTGGTCATCATTCCAGTAAGGTAGGCCATGGGATCATGTTCGTCTAGTGACAGCTGTGTGTGTAACGGATAGGCAAAATGACCAGCCTGCTTAAGCTCAAGTACTCGTAAACTACTATCACTATTTTGGGGTAAGAAGTCATCAATTCGTCGCAGTCGCGCATCGGGAAGATAAGAAAGTATGGTTTGTTCAAATGTAGCGGCGTCACTCTCTGGCACGCGAAGGACATATCTTATGCCTTGCTGTTTCGTTGAGACGAGTTCTAGCGAGAAAGCGACTTTACGACGTAGTAACTTCTCTAAAGTGGTGCGGCTTGCTTCTAGGCCATGTAGCGTCGAAAAAAGATGTTTGGTAGCATCTGGCGTCTTGTTGGCGGTGGCGGGCGGCGTAAGCTCCAAGAAGATGACTTTTTGATTCAACAGATGCCGGAAATCTAGCAAGTTTAGAAGAAACCGGCTAGCGATTACGAGAAGAATTAACACACAAAGACTAGTACCAATCCAAGGTAGTAAATCCGCAACTCTTTGTAGCCAGTCAGTTATATCATTCATAGTCATCAGTGAATAAAGTTATAAAATGCCGCTTCTGCCGGTCGAAATGTACGTGTACTCTGGATGTCCCAGCCCTTAACATTCATCTCGGAAACTGCCCAACTGCCATCTGTACCTACGCTCTCGACAAAAGCCACATGTCCCAACTCTCCCGCATCGCTCTCCATGATCGCGTAGAGACTAGGCTTGTGGTCTACCGTGTAGTGATCGAGTCTCGAACGATCATCCCAAGTGTGTGCGTCACCCCAAGTATTAGGTATAGGCATGCCCACTTCTTCCCGTCGCTTGGCAGTCCAAAAAGTGCAGTATCCAAAAGTATAAGTATTCGTGGTTGAGGCGTTGCCCGTATAGAGCGTGGCATCCTCACCGATTTCACCGACATTTGTCATGGCCGCAAGAGCGTACATTGGCATAAATACCAAAATAGTCAGTACGAGCAACACAACTGCTATCTCTTTCTTCATAGAGATAGCAGTCTTGGCGGCGAACGCTGCAATCATGGGCGATACAACTCAGCCGGATTGGTCGTGATTAATGGGTGCTCTTTATCTGAGGCTACCACTCTAACGGCAACATGGTTTTGATCGGCAATGATTAACGCCTCACCACGTCCGCAAGTCAGTAAATAGTCCGCTTCATACTCGCTCAGATTGAACTCTGAGGCCACGTGCTTAATTGTCGTTGTGTCCTGATGCATTAGGATGCGTAAACTACTCTGAGATGCGATTGCTCGTCCGTAGTCGCTTTTCAAGAAGTCATTAGCTTGCTGAGAAATGATAGATACACCTAGGTAATACTTACGGGCACGGCGTACCAAACCTGCGACGAATCGCGCGCTTTCTTCATGTTCAAGCAGTAACCAGCCTTCATCAATTACCAAAATACGTTTTTCAGGTTTTGCCTTAACTTGGTTCTGCACGAAGTTGGCGATAATCATCATCATGATTTGTCGCAGGCTTTCGTCGAGGTCTTTAATATCAAACACTACCAGTCGGTTGTCTAGCTTGATGTTCGTTGGCCTGTTAAGGACGCCAGCCAGTGAGCCGGTAAGGTATTTGTCTAGCTTCTCATTTAGCTCAAGCTGACCCAAATCTGCGAGTGCCGCATGTAAATCGGAAAGCAAAGGCGCTTCACCATTCTTCGCGTCGTCGTAGGTTTTAAGAATTGCCTTATCGACTGCGGCACGTTCGCGTTGCGTAAGTCCACCGGCCATGAGAGAGATGACCTCAGTTAAATCCTGAATGTGCTGCGATAGCTGCTCGGACGTATGCGCTGTAGTCGCGAGATCAAAGGGGTTGATCTTCTCTTTGGACTTAGACGACAGCTTAATGTACGTTCCCTTGACGCTCTCCGTAAGATTCTTATATTCACGTTCGGGGTCGATCACGATCACTTTCGTGCCCTGCATAAGCTGACGCAAGATCTCAACTTTCGTAGCGTAGCTTTTACCGCTGCCTGACTGTGCAAACACGATACTGTTCGCATTGTTGAGGCTGAAGCGGTCAAGGATAACGAGCGAATTATTGGAGTTATTAACCCCATACAATATGCCGTCTTCTTGCACTAGCTCCGACGACATAAACGGAAAAGCTAGCGCTGCCGATGAACTATCTAGGTTTCGCTTTTGGCCTAATACATCCTCGCCGCGAGGCAATACGGATTGTAATGCTTCAAGTTGTTGATACCGTGCGGTCTTAATTGCGAACAAGCGTGCGCCTAAGGCATTCTCGAGCATCTTAGTTACTTTATTCAACTCCTCTAGACTATCGGCGCGTAGACTTACATATACCGACATTTGGAATAGTTTTTCTTGTCCACGCTGGATTTTGTCGCGCAGCTCAATAGCCGAGTCTAGTGGATCAGTGAGATCGGAACCGATAATCGCGCCTTTCTGCATCTTTGCCCGTCGCGTAGATTCAAGCTCGGTAATCTTACGGCGCAGTTGAGGCAAAGCTTGGAGCGCGTCAACTTCGTGAATGTGATAGGAGATATCAGCGTTGTGATTGAAGTGTATGAGGCTATCGAGCCAACCGCTCGAAGCCACAAATGGATAGCCTGAAACAAACAAGGTACGGATGAAATGCCCATCCATGCAAAGATAGTCCTGCTGTTCTTCCAAGCCTTCATACGATAGCGCGTCTACTTGGTCTTGCTCGCCAAAGCTGAGCGCTAACTCTTTTGGTCGCTCGTCGCGTTGCTTTTTCCATTCTGCTATCTTCGCTAGTGGTTCGATCATGCTTGTTCCTTTCGCGTGTAAGAGCTATTCAGTAGCCGGACTACGCTCTCAGCAATTGGCTGATGTTTTGCTTGAGCAGGATTGTAGAAGCTGTGGAATAGGTTGAGCATCTCAAGACTTCCGAGTTGCCGAGTTTGCATGCCCATACGCATTAATCCTTTAGCTACTAGGTCGGCATTGAGCGATAATCGCTCCTTGGCCGCAGCAAAGTCATCGTCTTTCGCTCCGTAAGGTAGGACTACGTAGAACTTGCGAGACAAAATCTTATTATCATCTACTAAGCCTTGTACGAACTGACCGTAGTTGTCGAGTTGCGCCTTGTAGATATCCTCTTTTTCGTCATCATGTCGAGTTTGTAGATCGGACAGGTATTTGCTCATATCCAACTCACGGATACGCACGATTATCTGCATCGGACACGGTAAAGAGTTAAGGAAGCTCTCATAGGTATCAATGAGTGCGTCTTGCTCAGCCTCGCTTTTTAATTCAAAGTTAAGTGACGAAACCTCGAGTGCTACGCGGTACTGGTTATTAGGTAGCAGGAGTACACCATCCTTCACGCCCTTGATGTTTATTTGGCGGCGTGACGACGACTTTTTATCTGACTTCCGTAATGTGAACATTCAACGCTCCTTTCTTGTCGGTACTGAAATGCAGGTTTGCTTCTGGGTTAGTTATGAGTTGCTCAACTCTTACTAGCTCGGCCGTACTGAGTCGAGGTAAAACTCTACGAACTGACTTCTTTGGCGCTGCCTTTTCAGCCGCTTCTTGCGATACTTCGTGCTTGGGAATATCTCGCAGATGTACGTCGTTCTTATTGAATAAGTAGTAGCGAGGACGCGCGTTGTAGCGGGCTAGAACTATTAGCCACATCAATAGGATTTTCCCTTTAATGCGAATCGCGAGCGTAGCAAACAACACGGCGATGCAGACGATAGTGACGATCTTGTACGGCGCAGAAGCAAAGAACGGCGGTAGAATTACGAATATCCCCGCTGCGCCAAAGACAGGCGTTACTAACAAAAGTAGCTGAGTCATACTTAGCTCACCGGCTATCTTGTCTTCAACAGTGGTAATTTGGGCGGGTACAGTTGCGGTTCTCATTTCTTGTCCACTTTCTCGGCTTTGCGAGTCTCGCCGGTTTTTAATGGTTGTGTACTGGCAGCGGCAGGCTGAGGTGATGATCGCTTGCCGACAACGGCTTTCGCCATCTTGGCCTGGGTGCGAGCTGCTTGTTTCTTCTGTGCATATTTAGTGACCTTCACGCTGTTTACGTAAGTGCCCTTGGTGACGTTTTTAGTCATTCTCGTTGTGCGGGTCATGTAGCTCACTCCGCGCATGAACGAACTACCAAGTTCTCGTGCCGCCTTGGGTGCGCTGGCAGCTGAAACAAGTTGATTCATCATGGTCTGGGCTTTTAGCAAGGCCACGACCGTAGCTAAACCAACAATCAGTGCCATGAGGGTATTGGGCTGATCGGCTGCACCACCCTCGTTAATGCCGACAAAAATAGACGCGGCTAGCAGCAAGATCACGACATGCACGAACAATACAAAGACGGCCACAAGATACGTTTTCAATGCCGTAATTGCGAAATCTTTAAAAGCGGGCAGCAACCATAGCAGTACAACGATTGGCGCTAGTATCGCCCCAAGGTACAACCCCACGAGGCGCAGTACGTAATACACCAACAACATGATCGAAAGCACGAGGAAAGCGACCATTATCATCAAGCCAGCTAAACCCATATCAGAGGACTTTTTAGTTATCTCTGCAAGCACATCCCATACGGAAGTACTCTGGAAGCCGCTCTGTAGCGCATGAATCATCGCGTTAGATAGGCTGATGATGGCATCAATTGCAAAGATGGAGGTGTTGATGAGCAAGAATACGAACGCCATCTGCGGTAGTAGTTGCTTTAATTCAATCTCATCAAAGCCGAGTGATGCCGCGCTCATTATCTGAAAGCCTATTAATGCAACCACCAAAATAAAGAGCACATCTGTTATACCGACGACCGCCAGCCACAAATTAAATACACTGGCGTTACCTGCCATTAGAGGGGTGCTGTTTGTGAAGAATCCGAGCGCATTCACGAACGGTTCACCAATGGACTGTACGATGTTCCTAAATACAGAGATGATCGTTTTAATGGCCACATCGAAGAAGCCCGGGTTCTTTTCCTGCTCTATCGGTTGTAGCGTGGGAAATTGCTCAGTACCCGTTGTGCCAGTGCTCGAATATGCGTGGCTCAGGATGGCGGTTAGTGTAACGGCCGCAATCACCAGTACTAAGCCAATCAGAGCATTTTTAATTATTCTCTTAGCATGTTCAAGCTTGTCGGGATTGCCCGCACTGCTCATGTAGTGGATGCCGCCATTCACTAAGAAGAAAACACAAGCCAACGAAGCAAGTATGCATAAGGTCGTGACGGCAGGCGTTACATATGCCTGCATAGCACTCGATGCGCTCGTGGCGTTTGCCAAGAACGTAAGTGGTAAATCCAATGGTATCCCCATTGGCTATTTTCCGAATGCGCTCGTTGCTAGGTCTGTTACGATGTTGCTGATTATAAAGGCAGCAATGACGATTGCGAGGCCGATTGCCGACCAGATTAGCGTGTGCTTGGCTTTATCGAGCTTTTCAGGATTACCGCTACTGGTGATGTAGCCAAAGCCACCAACTACAAAGAAAGCTGTTGCGATAAGTCCGGCAAAGCCAGCGCCAACTTTGATAATATTCCTTATAAAATCTTGAGTTCGTGCTATGTCGCCATCGGCGGCAAGGACAGGTGAGGCTAAAATAAGCGGAGCGCCGAGCGCTACAATAACAGCTACCATCTTTAGTGTTTTGTATTTCTGCACGACGTTACTCTCCTTATATAACCTGTTGCCTCAATTCCCCTATAGATATAGCATAGTATTTGACATACGTAAATAATGTGTTGAAGCATAAGCTATATGCAAGGATGATATAATCGTGAGAATGGACAAGAAAACAGAAGCTAAAGCACTAACGCAAAAACAAAGGCGACTGCTCGTAGTAGCCGGGGCTGTTATCGTGGCGATAGTGTTGGCCGCACTTCTGATCAACCAACTTGCTACACCCAAACGCTCGGTTGCCGCTTACTGTAAGACCTATACCGAAGAAAAAGCGCGGCTAGCAAAGCTACCCGGTGACTCATATCCGTCCGGTGTCTTTAGTGACGAGATAAGTGATGTTGGCGAGTTTGTGGTTGCATTCGATAGGCTCGAAAAAGTTGCACCAGACGAAATCAGTACCGATGTAGCCACGTTGAAATCTCTTTATAAGCAAATAGATGATGACCCGTCAAAGGCTGTCTCGGCGGCCATTAGCGGCGGCATGATCGATGATAGCGTCAAGAAGTGGACTAACGATCACTGCTCGAACTAGCAAGGTCATTAGTCAGTAGATCTTTAAGATTCTTGGCGATTTGCTCTGTCATTTGATCAGGACTTAGTTGTCGTAGTTTGCCCAATGCTCTTACGGTTTGCGCAACATCCCTAGGACGACTCGGATTGCTTCCATTCTGAGTAAAAGGACCATCTGTTTCTGTTAGCAATCGGTCTGGCGGAATAAATTTGAGCAGTACCTCATTGCGATCGTTGTATAACATAGGTGCGTTAATAGAAAAGTAGCAGCCAAGATTTATGGCTCTTCGAGCTTGTGCTGGCGTTCCGCTGAACCAGTGAATCACTGTTTTGCCTCGACCTCTCGGCAAAAGCGATTCTATCATGTCTAAGACGGGAGTCACAGTGCGTACGGCATGTACTGAAAGTACTTTGTCTCCTGCTTCGGCACATAAGGTAAGGATGCGCTCGAAGACCTTTTTCTGTTCATCTAGGGTACGGAAGTTATCTTGCCCTGCATCCAAACCTACTTCGCCTACATACTTCGCTTGGGGCAGAAACTGCTCCCATAAGCTAAGTTCTTGCGCTGTGTTCTTGCCGACTAATTGCGGGTGTAATCCTAGCGCAGGTCGGACGTATTGGAGGTCTTTAGTTAATTCGTAATTGCGCTGCCATGCTCGTGGCGTAGTCGTTACTGCCAGTGTGTAGATGTTAGCTCGCTCGGATTCTTTTATGATGTTTTCAAAATCCGGATATAAGTCCAGATGACAATGAAAGTCTACTAAAGCATGAGTCATTTCGCTTGCGTCCGTACGCCCGTAAGTAGAATATCTACCTCATCAAGCCCTCTCTTGTAGACATCAGCTAGTGATGCTTGTTGTTTGCGTGTTCCGTCACTTAGAGAGCCGGAGAGATGAATGAGATTGATCGCAAGTTGTGGTCGCATGTTCAGCCTATGAATTGCGTATTGAAATGACCGTATCTGTACACCCTCTGCCCTCGTACTGTCGAGCGTACGAGCTGCTAGATCATCGAGCATATATGTTGTCTTGTCTACGCCTGCACCAAAACCTTTAGTTAAAGCTGCACGTCGAATAATGCATGGCAGGCAGTAGCCGCAGTGCTGCGGAGGTAAGTGGTGGCGCGTTGCTTCGGTTGGGTGCGAGCATGACATGGAGTGCGGCACGATTGTTTCCAGTAGAGCTTTATTGGAACAGTCACGCGCCATTTCACCCTTAGTCATATCCCAATACGGATTTTCGATATTGACCGGAATACCAAGAATTTTTAGTAGTTCATTCCATCGTGCAATATAGAAAGGATGAGTTGTGCGCGTACTATGGGAACCGAGGCGTAGGGGGTCAAGGGGAACATTTAAGGCGATGAGTCCATTCTCCGGAACCTTTAGTGTAATGGGCTTACCGAATCCAGTACTGGCGCATACCCCTGTTGCAAAGAAGAGAAAAGATCGTGCTCGCATAGTCATTTCATGGGCGCTATTTTTTACGTTTACACCTTCTAGGTTCATCCAGAGCCGTAATTGAGCGAATTGGTTGGTTGTGTAATTATTCCTTAAGAGCTTGAGGCAGTTCGCTTGGGCGGTGCTGGTAACACTCTCCCCGGCGTGACTTACTAGCAAGGGCGTTTTGCCCTTCTCGAGTAGGTCGATAGCGCCTATAAGGCTATCCAGCCCCCCGGAAAATAATGAGACTTCATCGAAAATAATACCTTGTAGAGGCAGAGTACCCGTAGGAAGTATCTTTGGCATTTTTTCAGGCATTGAACGAAACTCAATAGTCCACAAGTCACCCGTCAGGAAGTCCAGAGCACGCTTAATGGTCTTTGTAGCTTTTATCCATGTTTCAGGATCAGTAACGGGCACGACTAAGCGAATTTCTCTCGTCCAGCTATCCTGTGATTCGCTTTGGCGAGATACGCGAGTGTCGGCTGCCTGTACATGAGCTGCAAACACAAGAAGATCGACGCCTATAGCCGACGGGAACACGCCAACCTTCAAAAGATCATCTAGCACCGCTCCGACGCCATGTGCTAATCTATTCTGTCGGGTAAGTAAGGTGAACTGAGTGGCTAGCTCGTCATCTCTAGTGGGGATAGCCACAACGTCATCAGCGCCGTAGCGACCATATACTAAATGGCGCTTCATGCCTTCTCCTTCTCCTCTTCGGCTTCGCCTAAGGCCGCCAGTACTGTGAATGCTTTTTCGTATACATTCTCTACGAATTCAGGCATCTTTCCCTTCGGTAGGTCTTGGAA
>Ga0075365_10000160_pt1 | contig 21253 bp, 18 predicted proteins | sample EndMetdeltDD1765_FD_71387 | JGI IMG/M metagenome (GOLD analysis project Ga0075365, IMG submission 71387) | Populus endosphere microbial communities from Tennessee, USA - Endosphere MetaG P. deltoides DD176-5 | ecosystem: Host-associated > Plants > Roots > Endosphere | place: USA: Tennessee... | reverse complement strand
ATGAGTCTCACAAGCAACAATGCCATTCAGGCTCCGCAAAACGTACATGACGCCGGATGGTTTACTGGCAGCGCAAAGCCTGGCCAGCCCGGAGCTTCGGTGATTGACGGACATGTGGCAAATTGGGCCACAAAAAGCGTCTTTCATGACCTCAAAAACGTGCGCTCGGGCGACACCATCACTATCGAACGTGGCGACGGCACGCGCCTACAATACAAAGTTGTCGAATTAAAATCATACCCTGCTAACGACGTCGACATGCAAGCAGTCATGACACCAATTACGCCAACAAAACCCGGCCTCAACCTTATAACCTGCGACGGAAAAGTAGTACGGGGCAATGAATTTGACCGTCGACTGGTTGTTTTTACAGAACAGCAAGCGCAATAACGCCAACAATACTCATACCCGCGCCAACAATCTGTGGCGCCTGCACTGATTCCTCAAAATGCCGCAGCGCCAACACAACTGTCAAAATAGGGTAGAAGGCCGAAAGCGTCGCCACAATGGCGCCACCCGAGCTATCGTGCGAGAGCCCAATGTTAAAACTCAAACAAGCAACCAAAGCCACGGTGCTGGCAAGTAAAATATTCCTATTTCGGGCGGCGCTGCGGAGTGCAGACAGAGTGAACTCGTTTCGTTCTTTCAAAAAAGGAATGCACGCCCCAAAGGCTAACATCATTGCAATTAGCTCAACAAGCGTGGCCTGCTGCCAACCGTCTGCCCGGATACCCCGCGCCACAAGCGCATAGCCAACGCCCCAACACAGGGCAGTCAAAAGCCCTAAGACCGGGCCCCTGCTAAAGTGTTTGCGCCGGGCCATTGCTGGCAAAAAATCTGTAGCAAGTAAGATACCTGTCACAATCAGCCCAATCGCCAGGCCCTGCTCGGACCGAATTACCCCACCAAAAATCGCAACCGCTAAAAGCGCCGTAACGAGCGGATAAGCACTGCTCATAGGCGAAACCAAGCTCACCGGACCAATGCGTAGCGCCGTAAAGTAGGCGAGCGCACCAATAGCAATAATTGCACCGCCCGCTGCAGCAGACAACACACCTGCCACGCTGAACCCAGAGCCAGCACCCAGAAATGCGATATAACACAGTACAAAAATTGCGGTCAAAATACCATTGACCATAAACGACGCAACAATTGGGTGCACAGCGCGCGAAGATTTGGCGTCAAAAAAGCCAGAGATTCCCCAGCCAATCGCCGCAATGAGCCCCAAACTTAAGGCCAAAATAGTTTCATTGCCAATCATAATCACCCCAGTATAGCACGGGGGTAATTTGCCCTAGCAGGGCTTTTATACTAGAATTCGGACGGTCCAATTCTCGAAAACGGAAGGTTTTACTGTTCATGCTGGAGCTGACGCTCAGTCTTGGCGCAACCGTCCTGACCCTCATGAAACTCCGCGCCATCTACGCGAGCGTGACCAAAAAAGAAAATCGCAACCCCATCGACCCAGTCGCCTGGATTATCTGGGCGATTCTGAGCGTCGTTATGTTGGCGCCGCAAATCGCGGACGTCGGCTGGCAATGGGCTCTCATGCTGAGCTGCGCCAATCTCTTCGTCAATCTGACGGTGATATGGCTCGCCCGCAAGCACGACATGCACTGGCCAGATGCCAACGGCTGGATAATGCTCGGCATTGCCGGCCTGGGCATGGTTTTGTGGGCCTGGCAAAAGGATGCCGCCTACGGACTGGCCTTCTGCATAACCGCCGATGCCACCGGCGTATGGCGGATGATCCAGAAGGTATGGCACAACCCAAACCCGGAACCGCCCTCGGCGTGGTTCTTGGGAGCTGGGGCCTCGGCCCTGGCCCTCGTGTCGGCCGCGCTTTCGGGGGAGGCGATGGTGTGGTGGTATCCGCTGTATGCGGTTGTCAATGCGCTAAGTATTGCCGTTGTCATCCTCGCCCGGCGAGACACGACCACAAGTTCGCCCCTTGCCAATCCGGCAGGTGAGGCGGCTTAAAACCAAAGGCTTTCCTGCCCGCGCACATTGCATTGTGCGCGGGCAGGGCCTGTTACTTTTTGTCGATTTTATCAGTACTTTTTGTGACGTTATCTGTAAAACGCGTTAAAAAATCAATAATTATACGCAGCTCTTCATCAGAATAGCGTGATATCAGCTGACGATGCGCTACCTGCACATCGGCCACCAACGGACCAGCGGCATCTTTATATGCCTGGGTAATTTCGATTATAACGCCGCGCCTATCGTGAGGATTGGGCGTGCGGCGAATAAAGCCCAGCTTTTCGAGTCGATCAAGCATAGCCGTGGTCGACCCCGTTGTTAGGCCAGTGTAGTGCGCCAAATCTTTTGGCGTCGAAACGCCTTTAATAGAGAGCAAGCTCAGGCACTCGGCATCGGTGGCATTTAATTTGAGCTTGCGGCTTATGGCATTCCGAAAAAGCACCGAGCTAATGCCTTGATCGCGCGCGGCTACAAATACTTGGTGGATAAGATCTTTTTCTATATTCATACAAATGTATTGACGTTAACTCTAAAATCAAGTAAATTGATATTACGTACATATTACCATACAAATAAACGAAAGGCTACCGCTATGAACGCAGCAAACAAACTTATGATGGCAAGTCTCAACGTATCTGACATGCCAAAAGCAAAAGAATTCTACAGCGAAAAGCTGGGTTTCAAAATTACAACCGATTACCGCCAAGACGACAACAACTGGTGGGTGAGCCTAGAACTGCCCGAAGGTGGCGCAACACTCACCCTATCCCGCGCAAGCATGTCACCAGACGCGATCAAGAGTGATACGCTGACATTGTACTTCGAGACAAACGACGTTGAAGCCGCACATAAAGAGCTCAAAGATAAAAATGTCGACGTCAGCGACATCACTGACGACTTGTTTGGACAAGGCTCGGGCGTTAAGTGGCTTAACGTTGCCGACCCAGACGGCACAAGGATCTTTTTTGTAGCTAAGCACGAAAAAACCGCACGCACGCCTTTTTAAAAAATCACCATACCTTTGAAAAGAGGTCATGCCCACGACCTCTTTTCGTTTGCTATTATAGAGACAACAAGGAGCATCCATGCAAGAATACATCGAAATTCGCGGCGCCCGCGAAAACAACCTGAAAGACGTCACCGTCACCATTCCTAAACGCAAAATCACTATTTTTACTGGCGTTTCTGGATCGGGTAAATCATCGCTCGTGTTTGACACTATTGCCGCCGAGGCGCAGCGCCTTTTGAACGAAAACTTCAGCATGTTTGTCCGTAACTTCCTGCCGCGCATTAGCCAGCCAGATGCAGATGATATCAAAAACCTCAGCATGGCGGTGATTGTTGACCAAAAACCGCTGGGCGGCGGCTCGCACTCGACCGTCGGTACCGTAACCGATATCGCAACGGCACTGCGCCTGCTATTTTCGCGCTTTGGCCACCCGCATGTTGGCTATGCAAACGCGTTTTCTTTTAACGACCCAGCCGGCATGTGCCCCAATTGTAATGGCATTGGCCAAAAGCTCACGCTTGATATGGACGCCGCGTTCGACATGGACAAATCTATTAATGACGGCGGGTTGACGCTGCTTGAAATCCAAAAAGACTGGACCATCAAAACTATCCAAGCATCTGGCTTATTTGATAATGACAAAAAGCTAAAAGACTTCACCAAAGACGAGCTCGAAAAGCTGTTCCACATGGAGCCCATCAAAGTAAAATTCAATGGCATCAGTTTGACGCTCGAAGGCATTATCGATAAATTTGAACGCAAATATATCAAAAACGACATCAAAACAATGTCGGAACGGACCCAAAAAGTGGTGGGGCAGTTTATAACCATGGGCCCATGTGAGCTATGCCACGGCGCACGCCTGAACCAAAAGGCACTGGCCTGCAAAATAGAAGGTCACAACATCGCCGAGCTCAGCAGCATGCAGGTAGACAAGCTTTTGACGCTTGTGGACAAACTCGACAAAAGCGAAAACCATTCACTTGTCAAAACGCTCCACGAGCGCCTGAGCAATCTGGTTGAAATCGGCCTTGGCTACCTCAGCCTTGACCGTCCCACAGACACACTGTCGGGTGGCGAGTCGCAGCGCGTTAAAATGGTCAAGCACCTCAATGGCAGCTTGGTTGACGTGATGTATATTTTTGACGAACCGAGCGTTGGCCTACACCCACGCGACGTACACCGGCTCAACGAGCTCCTGGCAAAACTGCGCGACCAAGGCAATACCGTGATTGTAGTGGAGCATGATCCAGACGTAATTCAGGCTGCGGACCATATTATTGACGTTGGCCCCAAAGCAGGCGTGGGTGGTGGAAAAATCATGTTCGAGGGTGCATACACGGAGCTGCTCAAGTCTGACACCGTTACTGGCAAGCACCTAAAAGACGCAACGCCCATTAAAAAAACGTTCCGCACCGCAACTGGCACGCTGCCTATTAAAGACGCCCACGCCAACAACCTTCAGCACGTGAATGTCGACATTCCAACTGGTATCTTTACGGTTATTACCGGCGTGGCTGGCTCGGGCAAAAGCTCGTTGATTCATCAGGTTTTCTTAAAGCAACATCCCGATGCAATTGTGGTTGACCAATCCCCAGTTGGCGCCTCTAGCCGCAGCAACCCAGCAACATACATTGGCATCATGGATGTTATTCGCAAAGCGTTCGCCAAAGCCAACAAGGTTGACGCTGGCCTGTTTAGCTTTAACAGTAAAGGCGCCTGCGATAACTGTAAAGGCGCTGGATTTTTAACCACTGACCTCGGCTTTTTAGACGATGCTAAGACAACATGTCCAGTGTGTGAAGGCAAACGATTTAAAGAAGAGGTGTTATCCTACAAACTCAATGGCAAATCAATCACCGAAGTCCTGGAGCTAACCATGAGCGAGGCCAACGAGTTCTTTGACCTACCAGAAATCGCCCAAAAGCTCCAAGCTCTTAACGATGTCGGGCTCGAATACCTAACGCTCGGCCAGCCGCTTAGCACGCTATCTGGTGGCGAATGCCAGCGTATCAAACTAGCCAGCGAGCTGCACAAAAAGGGGAGTGTGTACGTGCTAGATGAGCCAACGACTGGCCTGCATATCTCAGACATAACACGCCTCCACACCCTCATTAACCGGCTTGTTGACGAAGGCAACACGGTTATTACCATCGAGCACAACCAAGATATAATCCGCCAAGCCGACTGGATTATCGACCTCGGCCCCGAAGGTGGCGACAAGGGTGGACAGATCATGTTTGAGGGCACGCCAGCCGATCTTGCCACCAGCAAACAAGCGCTGATTGCCCAGTACCTGTAGGTTTGACAACCATAAGCGCCATGTCCACAATAAGGTCATGGAACCACACAAAAACTCAGCAGAAATACAGGGCAGTGAGAGCAGCGCGCCAGCTCCCGTGCCGCCCCAGCAACCACCCAGGCGTACAAAAAAATGGCTGCTTTTGGGTGGCCTAGCCCTAGTGCTGATTGGCGCTGTGGTGCTTGCTATATTTTTGACGCGCGACCGTTCGCACAATACCAATCAAGATACAAACGGCAGCGCTCAACCGCCAAGCGCATTCCTTCAGCAATATGGCCAAAACTGCCAGAACAAAGAAGTAGCGTTTACCTCACCGCCGCTTAAGCAAGATGACTTAGGCTATATTAGACCACTCGGCGCCGTAAGCGATGGACACGTAACGCCAACCGACCACGTATATGTAGGGCCAACCAATCCTTCTGCTGCCGACAACACCTATCCGGTGCTTATGCCGGCCGATGGCACGGTTGTGCAGATAGACGCCATGCCTGCACAATATATCGGCGACCGAAGCGGCCAGCAGGTCGCCCCTGATGACCATCGAATTGTTATAGAGCACTCGTGCCGTTATTTCTCGATTTATATTCACGTCCACAAACTAAGTGATGCGCTAAAAGCTGCCGCAGGTGATCTGCAGCCAAGTCAAAACAAATCCGTCAACGTACCGCTCAAAGCCGGCGACACCGTAGGCTACATTGGCGGCAGTACCTTCGACTGGACGCCAGTCGACACCACGCAGACACTAAAGGGCTTTATGACGCCCAAATTATATGAGGGCGAGCCATGGAAAATCCACACCGTCAGCCCATTCGACCTATACACCGGCAGCCTCAAAACAACGCTCGAGGCAAAAAGCCTGCGAAGCGTGGCGCCCGTAGGTGGCAAAATAGACTACGACCAAGCTGGCAAACTAGTAGGTAACTGGTTCCGCCATGAGACCGGTGGCTATGCGGGCAACAACAAAGACAGCGGTGGTCGCTATTGGGATGGACACCTTTCGGTTGCGCCCGACTATATCGATCCCGCCAGCACCGTTGTTTCTATTGGCAACTGGACGGGGAGCGCAGCCCAATTTGTGGTGAGCGGCGAGGCCAATCCGGCCCGAGTTGACGCCACGAACGGCATGGTAAAATACGAGCTTAAAAAACTGAGCTACGTTACCGCCGATAACCAACCCTGGAGCGGCAACATGTTTACAACTGGCGTCCGCCCAACGCAACAGGGGAATATCGAAGGAACCATTGCGTTTCAAGTACTCCCTGGCGAAAAACTAAAAGTAGAAAAATTCCCTGGTAAAACTGCTGCTCAGGTAACTGCCTTTACCGACGCAGCAGAAAACTACGAAAGATAATTGTTAAACCATAATATTGTTGATTTGACAAGGTTTTTGTGATACACTGTCATGGTCGTAGAGGCCGCGCCTAGCGCTGCGCCTCTTGTGTACCCTTCGGCATCAACCCCTCAAGGAAGAGGACCCGCCATGACATCTCCGGCAAGCCGCCGCGACCACTCGCTCACACATGTCGAGAACGTTCGCACGGCATCAGTTCGACCCGCTGTGGACGACCTCGACCTGGACCAGATCCTGCTGGCACGCAACGAAGGTGACGTCCGCCTGATGGCCACCATCCTGCGCAGCTACCTGCGCACGCCGGCCGGTCAGGCCGCCATCGTGGCCGCGCTGAACCTGGACCACATCGAGCGGATCGCCCACGACGCGGCCGACAAAGCCGCACGCCACGCGATCAACACGAACCCGGTTCCGCCGCACGAGCACCGCGCTCAGGACGTCGTCATCACGACGAGGATCCGAGGCCTCAGCCGAATCGGCATGGCTATCGGCGCTGTCATCGGCGGCCTGCTGGCCTGGCTGCTGGTGAGCAACTACACCATCAGCGTCGCCTCGTCCGGTACGCCGGAACAGATGTACAGCGTCAGCGTCACCTGGATCAAGGTGGCCATCGTAGCCATCACCGTCGCGCTCTTCGCCGTGATTGGCGCGCTCTTCGGACCGCGCAAGAAGCACGTCGAACGCCAGGCTAAAGCCGAGGTTCGACTGGAGAGCACGCACATGCACCAGGGACGCGTCCCGGCCTACAGCACCATCGCCACCACCGCCCGCCGCGCCAACAGGACCGAGGACAACCAGTGATCATCGACCTTCGCCGAGGCATGGCCGCCCTGGCTGGCCTACTGCTCGCCGCGCTCTTCGCGCTGCTCGTACTGCCGCCGCTCGCGACTCCCGTCGCAACCAAGCAGGCGGCCGCCTCACCGGCGCCAGAGTATCACGCGCCCAAGGACCGCTGCGGAAGCCTTCAGGTCCCACCGCACTACTACACGTACCAGGACAACAAGGAAAGCGCGCACGCCTTCGGACCGAAGGTGAATCCGCAAGACACCCGCGGTGAACTCCGCCGCCGCCTGTGCGGCTACACCACACCCAGCGGCGTAGCGGCCGGGGGCGACTGGTCCCTGCTGCGCGCCCTCCAGGGGATGGTGGACGGCACCGACCCGAACCGCTCGCTCACCCAGAGCCAATGGCAGCGGGAGGTGCGCGACTTCGTCGGTCGCATCCAGTGGGACTACGCCCAGGTGGTGCGCGAAGCTGCTCGCAGCACACCGAGCTACACCCTGTACATGACCGGCACGGGGAGCCGCCCGCCGATCCTCCACTCGTACCACAGAGATGGGCTGAAGCCCAGCACGTTCCTGCTGATCTCAGTACGAGAGAAGTCTGGCGATGTCGCCAAGCTGAAGCTGCGCCTGGACTGCGGGTTCCAACCCGAGTTCCTGCACAAGACGCCCAACACGCCGAAGGAGCTCACGCTGCCGTAACGCAGCCGAGCAACACGACACTCGCGAGGCCGCGCGGAGCAACAAGCTCTGCGCGGCCCGCCCGACCAAAGCCCTACGCAGGGCTCTTTTTATGCCTCAAATTCTGATACCATAAAAAGGCTATCATGATAAAAACCCAAAACCTTTTTCATTTTGTACGATATGCACTTATTTCGGCGATTGCGCTTGGCGTTGACGTTGGCCTTCTTGTGTTATGCCACGACATATTTGGCATGCACTATTTAGCAGCAGCAACGATTGGGTTTAGCATAGGCGTAATAGTTAATTACACGCTCGGTATCTTGTGGGTGTTTAAGGAATCGCGGTTCCAAAGCAGGGGAGTCGAATTTATAGCAACAGCCGGAGTCGCTGCAGTAGGACTGGCAATAAACGACGGCGTAATGTGGCTTTTAGTAGAGCATCTGGCTATTTTTTATCTCGCCGCCAAAATTATTGCCGCGTCTGCTGTGTTTTTTTGGAACTTTTTTATCCGCCAAAATTATATTCACGCGCCAAGCCACACAAACCTGGAGCCAAACGCATGAAACTTTTACTGACTTCCGCAGGCATAACCACCCAGGCAATTGCCGATTCGCTTCAAAAAATGGTCAGCAAAGGGAACAAAAGAATTGGCTTTATCACCACAGCAGCCAATGCCGAACCGGGCAACAAGGACTGGTATCTGAACCAGCTAACCAATTTGCAAAAATACGGCTACGGCTGGATAGACATCATCGACCCCTCGGCGCCTGGTGTCGATTGGCGAGCGCGGCTAGCCGAGGTTGGCATTGTGTTTGTCTCAGGTGGCAATACGTTTCATTTGCTTGATCAAGCACGCAAAACAGGCTTTGATGCCTGGCTTAAAAATAATCTCGAAACTATCGTATACATCGGCGCCAGCGCAGGTTCTATTTTGGCAACACCAACTATCGGCATTTCGCCCATAGACGATGGCGACGAAAACCTACCAGGCATTACGGATCTTACCGGTCTTAATTTTGTAAACTTCGAAGTATCGCCTCATACCACCGAAATGGTATCGGTTAAAGCAAACGAAACCTACGCAAAAACTATTCCGCGCAAACTCTACGCCTATAATGATCGCTCTGCAATCAGCATCATAGGCGACCGCCTAGAGCTCATCGCCGATGGTCGGTACTGGGAGTTTAATTAATCCTCAGCAGTAGTAGGTCGCGAAAACTCGCCCCACTGCGACATAAAAGCTTTAATCTGCTGGCGCTCTAGCTTAAACTTTGGCACATCCTTCATATAAATAAGGTGCGTGTGCTTGCTCGAACGTGTTTGGTTGAGGCCAAGTCGCTCTAAAATCTGGCAAGCCCAATCCATGTGTGGCACCGGAGTAGTTACGTACAGCATGCCGCCAGGACGGAGCAGGTCGTGCATGGGGCCGTAAAAGTCACCGTGTTCAATTACCTCAAACGCAATGATGACATCAAACGACTTTTCCTTCAGGCCGAGCTTTTTAAACTGCGCAATATCGCCATGGATAAATTTGTGGTCGTACTCGTATCCACCGTCGATAATATCGATGCCTACAAAGTTCTTCCAACCGCGCTGTACTGCCCATTTGCCAACCCAGCCATCTGCGCAACCGATCTCCAAGATTCGAGCGTCCTTTGGAATTTTGCTAAAGAAATACTCTAGTTTTTTGCGTTGCGCAAACTCGCTCAATAATGCCATTTTCGGTAAACCCCTCACTTACTATTCATTATCATACTACCATTAAAGGTAGCTGAGATTGAAGAAATCACCAACTCATATTATAGTCAGAAGTAACTTGAGAGAGGGGAAGAATGAAAAAATCACGCACGGCCATTATTATCGGTGCCGGGCCCGCCGGCCTGACTGCCGCACACGAGCTTCTGGAAAAGACAGATATTACACCCATTATTTTTGAAGCTAGTGGCGACATTGGCGGTATTTCTAAAACTGTACGCCACAAAGGTAACCGTATCGACATTGGTGGGCACCGCTTTTTCAGCAAGTCTGACAAAGTCATGAACTGGTGGAACGACATCTTGCCAACCCAAAAGATTGTCGATGAAGAAAACTTATCCATGAAGTATCGCGGTAAATCTCGCAGCCTAGCCGCCAACCCCGACGGCCCAGACCCAGACGAGACCGATGACGTTATGTTGGTGCGCAAACGCCTGTCACGCATTTTTTACTTGCGAAGTTTTTTTGACTATCCAATTAGCGTCAATGCCACAACTATTAAAAATCTCGGCTTTGTGCGTATGGTGCGCATTGGGCTGAGCTACATTAAAATCCGCTTATTCCCAATTAAAGAAGAAAAATCGCTCGAAGATTTCTTTATCAATCGCTTTGGTCGCGAATTGTATCTGACTTTCTTTAAAGACTACACCGAAAAACTTTGGGGTATTTCGTGCAAAGAAATCAGCGCCGACTGGGGCGCTCAGCGCATTAAAGGTTTGTCGATTAGCAAAGCTATTGCCCATGCTGTTAAAAGTGCCGTGCCGCGTACTCGCGCCACCGATGCCGATATCAATCAAAAGGGGACCGAGACAAGCCTGATTGAATACTTCCTATACCCCAAATACGGCCCCGGGCACATGTGGGAAACGGTGGCCAAAATCGTACAGAGCAAGGGCGGACAAATTAACCTCCACCACGAAGCAGTCGGGTTGGTCCTCAAGAAAAACAAAGTTGTGGGCGTAAAAATTCGCGATACAAAAACCAAAAAAGTCACGACCGTTAAAGGCGACTATTTCTTCTCGACCATGCCCATGAAAGACTTGGTGGCGGGCATCGAAGGCGAAAAGGTACCAGACAACGTACGCGAAGTTGCCGACGGGCTAATCTACCGCGACTTCATGACGGTCGGATTGCTACTAGATGAGCTCAAAATCAAACAAAAGAATGAAGAAACCGATAGCGAGCTTGTACCCGACACCTGGATTTATATTCAGGAACGCGATGTGAAAGTTGGCCGTATGCAGATCTTTAACAACTGGAGCCCATACATGCTGAAAGACCCAAGCAAAGTCTGGGTTGGCATGGAGTACTTCGTAAACGAAGGCGACGAGCTGTGGACCATGAAGGACAAAGACTTTGCGAAATTTGCCATCAATGAGCTCGACAAAATCGACATCATCGAAAAGTCAAAAGTACTCGACAGCGTCGTTATCCGTATGAAGAAAACATACCCAGCATACTTTGGCACCTACGACCGCTTTGACGAGCTAAAAGATTACATCAACAAAGTCGAGAACTTGTTCCTTATTGGCCGTAACGGCATGCACCGCTACAACAACCAAGACCACTCTATGTTGACCGCCATGGCTGCCGTAGACAACATCATAAAGGGCGTGACCACCAAAGACAATTTGTGGACCATCAATGCTGAAAAAGAATATCACGAAAGCAAGTAAAGCCCATTGGCCAGTTATCGCGCTGTGCGTGGCGATGCTGGCAGTGGGGTTGCCACTGATTTTTACCCTTTTTAGCTATCAGCTGAATCCTGACGCGACATCATACTTTTCGATAGCCGAAAAATACGCCCGGGGCGATATCCGCAGCGCCCTTAACGGCTACTGGGGGCCGGTGCTATCGCTACTGCTTGTACCGTTTGTGTGGGCGGGCGTGCCACTTATTATTGCGGGCAAGTCACTGGCGCTGGTGGTGGCTGTAGCCATTTTGGTAACGTGCTATGCATATCTTAGGCGGCTGCGTGCGCCCAACTGGCTTGTGCTATTGGGGTGCCTAGCGCTTGCGCCAACACTCCTTATTTGGTCTGTTACAGAACCTATTACGCCAGATCTTCTTTTTGCTCTCCTTTTGCTGTGGCTCGTTATAGGGCTCGATCAATTTAGCCAGCAGCCGACCCGCAAAACCGGCATAGTATTGGGCGCTCTGGGCGCGGGGCTTTATTTTACAAAAGGTATTGGATTTTATATTTTTTTGGCGCTAACGGGCATCGCGGCGCTGCGTCAGTGGTGGCTCACTAAGCCGTCGCTCAAAGTGTTATGGCGGCAATACGCGCCTGCACTTGTGGTTTTTGCATGCTTGATTGCGCCTTTCGTATTGGCTATTTCATACAAATATCAAAAGCCAACTATCAATACGGGTGCGAGCTACAACTACGCGGTCGTTGGGCCAAAATTGCAGTGGCACCATCCGCTCATGGAAAGCAGCTACGCACCAGCAAACGCCTCGGCCTATAGCGCCTGGGAGGACCCAACGCGTATTGCACCGGCGCTTCCGCAGTGGCGTATTTTTGACGCTGATAATTTTAACTATTTTATCTCCAATATTTTTACAAAAAATCTACTAGAACTCACCACTGAGCTGTACGAAGTGGGGCCGTTTATAACACTCGGGATTCTTTTGGCGGCACTATACGCTTTTGGCAAAGCGCCCTGGCGGCGACAAGCGCAGTTATTTACGGCGCTCGGAATCGTGCTTATTGGCGGCTATAGTTTGCTTGCGCTGGAAGCACGCTATATCCGTGCGCTTGAACTATGCGGCGTTATAGCTCTCGTACTTTTTGCAGCCTGGCTCCTCGAAAAAAAGATTATTCATCGGACGCAAATCATTGCGGGTGGCGCGATTATTTTTATCGCCGCCACAACGCACTTCCTGATTACTGTTAACACGCTCGGGAACGTTGACCAAAAAGTTACCGACGCTTCGCACGCTCTTGCCAACCACATCCCCAAGGGAGCGCATATAATTGCCGACGAATTTGGCCCTTCGCTTAATGCCTGCTACCATCTTAAAATCCAATGCTACGGTGTTATGAAATCGCCAAGTGGTGCGGCAGACAAAGCGCTTTTGGAGCAGCTCAAAGAAAACGATATCCGCTACTTTGTTAGCTACAAACCCGAAAGCAAGACCGACCAAAAATTGCAGTCATTCCTGCGCAGAAACTTCGAGCCCGTTACAAGCAACTCGTTTGAAACACTCTACAAACGCAACGACTAAAAATACTTATGCTTTAGAGCATTTTATTTACATGCTAAAATAACGCTTGTTCCTCTGATCGAGGAGAACCGACAAGAGAAAGGTCACACCCGTGACCAATCCGTTCATCGCCGCCCTGGCCGGCACCGGCAGCTACCCGATCGATCGTCGCACCGCCATCCCGTTGGTCAACCAGCGGCTCGGCAACTACCAGCTCTGGCACCAGCAGGGCGAGACCGAGCGACCGCAGTGGCTGCTCGAGATCCTGCGCCGGCTGCTCGGCCTGCGGGGTATGCGCGTCAGCGGCGGCAACTTCGAGAGCTACACCGGCTTCCCGGAAGTCGAGTACGACGGCGCAACCCTGGACATCCCCGCATGGGTTCTGGACATCTCGTCCGAGATGCGCCAGGCCGCCGAGGTGCTGGTCCAGATGTATGGCCAGCACTGGCAGCGCCCAGTACTCGCCGGCTTCCCGATGCCGACGATGGACTTCGTGGAGTTCGCCTTCCTGAAGAACCCGCGTCTGCAGGCTGCCTTCAAGGAGGCCTGCGCCAAGGTGTCGCTGGAGGAGATCAACACCGTCTACCAGGCGCTGGGCAGCTACATGGTGCTCTGCCTGGAGAGTCCTGGCTCCCTGGTGGGCATGCACATGGCGCAGACCAACGGCGCAAACCTGCAGGACGCCGCCTGGCGGATCGCCGGCGAGTTCGTCGAGTTCGCGCGGCGACTGCCCCGCGAACTGCCACTGGCGCTCCACCTGTGTCGCGGCGACCTCGGCCACCAGTCGTGGTTCGGCCGCATCGATTCGCTGGAGCCCATGGTGGTTCTGGCGAACAGCATCGCACACCGGTTCGCCGGAGCGGGGATGTCCATTCCGACGATGTTCCTCCCCACCTGTGCGGGAGACGTCGCCCCGAGCCTGGACGAGCAGTTCTTCCGACCGCTCCACGACCTCAGCTCACAGATCCCGGTCATCCTGGCCAACGTCCACGAGATGCGCACGCTGGATCCGGACATCTCACTCGAGGACGCCATCGCTCACAACCTGCGCTCAACCGAGATGGCCACGCGCGCTCTCGGTTGGCCGGGGCAGGGGACCGACAATCTGCCGGTTGCCGTGTCGTTCTCGTGCGGCGGTGCCCGCATGGACCCGATGAACTGGCAGTTCGGCCTCGACGTCCAGGCCGGCATGGCCAACGCCGCCGGCCTGCATGGCCCCGTCACACCTCTGTAAGCCCGCAACCGCTGGGCTTGTAGTACCCCCGCAGCACACATCATGTGCTGCGGGGGCGTTCCATATATATGACCTACTCAGGGTATACTAAAAGACATGGACACACTACGAAACGAAGTTATCAGACTATTCCAAAAAGGCTCACACACTGCACACGATGAAAAACATGCCCTGCGCGTTGCGGCGCTTGCGCGTTATATCGCCGAACGCGAACATTACGACACGCACGAAGCCGAGGTAGCGGGACTCCTGCACGACATGGGGCGCACCGTTCAAAAAGAAGAAAAAGACCACGGACCGGCTGGTGTTCCTTTGGCCCGCACGCTGCTCGATAAGTACACCGACTTTGATGACACCACCAAAAAACGCATCCTCAGCGCCATTCACGACCACAGCCAGCTCAAAACCGAAGGCAAACTCACGCACATTGTGCAAGACGCCGACATGCTGGACGGCATGGGCGCCATTGGTCTCATGCGGGCCTACACGTCAAAAGCACATCTACCCGATTACGACCCCTCAAATATCGCACCCACAAAAGGCCAACGCAACACCAATATCCACGATCAAATTGCGTTTCAAATGGAATGGCTCGAATTTATGCACACGCCAACCGGGCGCCAATTGGCCCAAAAACGATACGACTTTATGCGTGGCTTCCTGACCACCTTTGAAAAAGAAGTAAACGGTGACGATTTATAAGGCGGGGAGTGGAATAGTTCTTTGACTGCTAGCGCACAATAAACTACCATAAGAACTAATGGAAAAACTCGGGCACAAGACACCAGGCAATACTGTGCACGTGAATGACAAGGGCGTTCTTATTTTGACGCTGCGCGGCAAACAAGACCTCACTCATGCCCAAACGATGCTAACGCTTGTTCGGGATTATATTAAAAAACAGCATCGAATTGGCAAAAAAACGCTTCTTCTTATAGACATGCACACGCTAAAAGTAGCAGATGCAACAAGCGAAGCGCGCAATGAAGCTCGGCGGCTCCTGGGTGGCGTATCAATCGATGCCATTGCCTTTATTGGCTCTGGCATTATTACCAACATCACTGCGTACCTTATGCGTGTGGCTAGCCCTCATACGCACGTCGAATATTTTACCAATACCGAAAAGGCAGAGCACTGGCTAACAACCCTGGAAAAACCAAAAGCTCAGCGATCACAAATTGCGCTCGTCGCCAGTATCATTATTAGCCTGGTAGGTCTGTTGGCGCTCATTGGCTGGCAAACAGACAACACATACCTCAAATCGTTCAATCCTGATCTTCGGCCCATAAACCCAACCGCTGCAGCGTCACTTTTGACGCTCGGCGTGGCGTTTTTTTGCTATTGGATGCGCGCCATCCGACCACTGCGCATTCTGGGAGTATTCGGCATCGTACTGGGCATAACGATATTTTTGCCAATCAATATCGATACGCTGCTCTTTCACGATAAAGTAGTGGCTGGTGGCGGACATGTACACATTGCAGACTCGGCCGGCATATGTTTTATATTGAGCGGCATTATGGGACTTTTGGCCTGGAGGCCAGGAATGCGGGCAATTATAACGCAGTACGTTCTGGGAAGCCTTATTGTACTGTTGGCGTTCTTTAACGCCTTTGGGCTGCTATACGCAACCGACTTTATGTACAGCATCAGCCCAGACTTCGTTATGGCGCTTAACCTATCATTCAGCTTTGTAGTGGCTGGCGTATCATTTATCTTTTTGACTATTTTTAGACAAATGGGCGGCGTACTTAACCGAGTATCGCGGACCGGCTGGCTCATTGTTGCTGCACTCGTGTTTGTGCAGTTTGCAACCTATAGCTCCTGGAACCAAGCAGTCACGCGTAACAAAACCGAAACAATTAATGCCTTCGAAAACCGAAAAGGCGAAATTAATTCCGCCGTCCAAGCTCGCATACAAGCCTATATCGATGCGCTACATGGATTTTCTGGCTTCTTTGCATCAAGCGGCTACGTGAGCGAAAAAGAGTTCGAAACATACCACAACTCACTCGACCTAGCGCATACATATCCAGGCGTACGCTCGATAGCTTTTATTGCGCGCGTGCACAATAACGAGCTGAAGGAGTTCATAAAAGAAAGACAGCAAGACGACAGCCTCATACCCGGCGGACGCCCAAACTTTAAAATAAACAATCTGTCGACATTTGACCCACACTACATCGCAACCTATGTTGCCAATCAATCTACAAGCTCGTCTATCGGCAATGACATTACGGCAATTCCGGGTCGATTTGATATATACAACAGCGCTATTGATTCGGGTACCAGCTACGCGTCGGGGACGGTTGAGTTTACCGCAACATCAGCACAACCGAATGGTTCACGCGGATTCTTTATCGCAATGCCCGTTAAAAACATCGATAGCAAAAACTACATTGGCGTTGTAAATGCATACTTTAACTATGACACCTTCTTTGACAAGCTATTCACCAGCACACAGGCCACCCGAGATAACCTCGACATAACCATTCGCGACCAAGGCACTGTTATCTATCAGTCCAAAGACAAACAAGGTGCAACCGCCTACGCAAGCACGAGTACGGCAACCGTAGCCAACCGCCAGTGGGACGTGACCATCGAGGCGCCAACAGGCTTTGGCATTAGCCAATCGCAAGCCGGCAGCCCTTGGTCAACACTTGTTGGCGGACAATTTTTTGCAGCACTGCTTATATTTATCTTTATTCTGCAGGCGCGCTCACGTCAGCGCGCTATACAGCTGGCCGACATAGCAACTGCCGATCTCCAAAAAGAACGACAGTCGATCATCGAGCTCAACAAAAAAGATGAAGCCATTTTGGACAGCATCGGCGAAGGCCTCGTGGGCGTAAACGAGCACGGCATCGTAGAGCTAATTAACGATGCGGCCTGTCGTCAACTTGGCTACAAACAAGACGACGTTATAGGCAAAATGTTCGACCAAGTACTGCGTGCTACCGACATGCAGGGGAGAGCGATCACTAAAGAGAATCGCCCAATTGCTAAAGCTCTCGCCGGCCATCACGCTATTAGCACCATGGTGCAATACGCTCGCAAAGATAACGTCGTTTTTCCGGTGCGCCTTAACGTGGCACCTATCAAAAATGCTGCCGGCAAGACTATTGGCGCCATTGAGGTGTTCCAAGACTTCACGAAAGAGCGCGAACTAGATAAAGCCAAGTCAGAGTTCGTTTCGCTCGCCAGCCACCAGCTACGCACGCCGCTTTCAGCCATTAACTGGTATTCTGAAATGCTCTTAAATGGCGATGCCGGTAAAATAAACAAAGAGCAACAGGAGTACCTTAAAGAAATATTCGAAGGCAACAAACGCATGGTGGAACTTGTCGACTCACTTCTTAATGTTTCTCGACTTGAGGTAGGCAAACTCAAAAATGAGCCAGTCGACGTCACTATTACCGACATCGCCGACAGCCTCGAAAAAGAGCTTGCCGTCAGCATAAAGACCCACAAAATCGACTACCGCCGTGAGGCAGATCCAAAACTACCAACGCTCTTTGCCGATCCAAAGCTTATTCGTATTATTCTGCAAAACCTGTTGAGCAATGCCGTTAAGTACACGCCAGATAGCGGCAAAGTCCGCCTAACAATCCGCCGAGCCTCTACCGAAGATGTTCACGTAGCTGGAGTTGCGCGGGGTATCGACTATGTCTATATCGGCGTCAGTGACACGGGCTACGGTATCCCCGAAACGCAAAAGAGCAAAATTTTCGAAAAGCTTTTCCGTGCCGACAACGTCCGCAAGTTGGATGTCGAAGGAACAGGCTTGGGGCTATACATCGTCCTCGAAATCACCAAACTGTTCGGCGGCCATGTATGGTTTGACACCAAAGAAGGCCACGGCACAACCTTCCACGTTGTCATCCCTGTCAAAACCAAACCAAGTGCATAGGATGATACAATGAAACATGATAGTAAAGCAGTAAGGAGCTAGAATGGCCGCAATCAAACGGGTACTTATTGTCGAAGATGAAAAGCCGCTTGCCCACGCGCTCGAGCTGAAATTAACGCATGAGGGATTTGACCCTATCATCGCCACTAACGGCGAAGAATGCATGAATATTATCAAATCACAGCATGTAGACGTAGTACTGCTGGACATGATGATGCCAGTTATGGATGGCTTTCAGGTGCTTCAAGAAATCGCCCACCTCGAAAACAAGCCGACGGTATTCGCACTGAGTAATCTCAGCCTCCATGACGATCAAGACCGCGTTATGGCTATGGGCGCTCAAAAATACTTCATCAAGTCCGACACGCCGCTTACAACAATCGTTGAAGAGATTAAAAAGCTGTAACACACAGCAGGGGTGGGCATGTATCCTGATATCGATACGCTAAAAAAGCTGCTTCTCAAGGAAAGCTATATTTCCGAAGCCGACAGCAAAGCCGCTGAGCTTGGCGCCAAAACCGGCGCTGATTATGTGGCACATCTTATTCAAGAGCAGCTACTCACCAAGAACCTACTTGGCCAAGCCCTGGCAGAATCATATGCGCTGCCGTTTGTAGACCTAGGCGCACACGCCCCAGACAAAACCGACATTCATTTACCGGAAAATATCGCCCGCGACAACCGCGTTATAATCGTTAGGGTACAAGATGACACCGTGCTGCTAGCCACCGACCGCCCCGACCTCGTTAAAAACAAGGATGTTCTGGCCGCCTTGCCAGGCAAGCGCGCCAAACTCGCCTATACGTTACCTGAATACGTCGAAGAAAACCTCAGCACAGCAGCGCAACCGCTCGACACGCGGTTTTCAAAAATCATCGAGCAGGGAACTAGGGTTGCGCCAGAAATTGTCGACGAAATCATTAAAGACGCACTTTTATTCCGCACGTCGGATATCCACTTTGAGCCAATGGTCGATTACGTCCAAGTGCGTTTTAGGGTTGATGGCAACTTGCGTGACGCTGGCCATGTGCCCAAAGAATACTACGACAATGTGCTCAACCGTATCAAAGTCGCGAGCGGTATGCGCATCGACGAGCACTATACATCGCAGGACGGCTCAATTCGCCACCAAACTACCAAACATCACGTGACCGATCTCCGTGTATCGCTTATTCCCACCGTCGAGGGCGAAAAGATTGTTATGCGCGTGCTGGGCAGTTACGTGCAAAACTTTGAGCTAAGCGACATTGGACTCGACGATGAGCACCGTCGCTTGCTAGAGCTGTACGCCGCCAAACCTTTTGGCATGATTTTAACCGTTGGCCCGACAGGCTCAGGAAAAACAACAACACTCTATTCACTCCTTAAAATGCTCAATAAGCCCAATGTTAACATCACAACCATTGAGGACCCAGTGGAGTACAAAGTCGCCGGCGCTAACCAAATACAGGTGAACCAGCAAGCCAACATGACATTTGCGCGCGGCCTGCGCTCGATTGTACGCCAAGACCCCGACATTATTTTAGTAGGGGAGATTCGCGACCAAGAAACTGCCGAAATTTCAGTCAACGCCGCGCTGACCGGCCACTTGCTGCTCTCCACATTCCACGCCAATGACGCCGCGACCGCCATGCCGCGGCTGGTTGACATGGGCATTGAACCATTCCTTTTGGCGTCGACGTTACAAATTATTATTGCACAGCGCTTGGTGCGGGGTATTTGCCCTACGTGCCGGGCCAGCGTGAGCGTGGAAGAAGTCGCAAAAACACTTCCGCACAGCACCTTTAACATTGCCAACTATTTTAAACCAAACGACAACCTATACATCGGCAAAGGTTGCCGCGTATGCAATGGTAGCGGTTATATTGGCCGCACGGCACTGTACGAAATTATTGAAGTCACACCCGAAATGCAAGATCTGCTTATCCACTCGCCATCCACCCGTGAAATTGAGCAGCTCGCGCGCAAACAGGGGAGTCGATCCATGTTTGACGACGGCATTGCAAAAGCCAAACGCGGCACAACCACACTCGCAGAAGTGCTGCGCGTGGTACCACCCTCCGCAAAGGCGGGCCAATGATAGCCGAACCGCACGCGCACCATCAAAAGCGGGTCACAAAATATCACATCCGATACAAAGACCGCGAATATTTTACAGAAAATATCACGCTACTACTTAAATCTGCCGTGCCAATTGGTGATGCGCTCCAATCGCTATCGCGCACAACCAAAAACCGCGATATGCAGCGCGCCCTCGCACAAATGGGTAGCGATATTGACGCCGGATACAGCCTGGCCGACGCCATGGAGCGAGCAAACATGGTAAGCCACCAAACATTGGCGTTAGCACGGCTCGGCGAAGCATCAGGTCACCTAATCGAAAACCTCGAAATCGCTGCACAGCAAGAAGAAAAGCAACATATTTTTCGGTCAAAGATTCGCTCGGCACTTTTATATCCGACGTTTGTTTTGAGCCTGACGCTTGTAGTGGGGTTGGGCGTGGCATGGTTTTTGTTGCCGCGACTCGCCGAAACATTTTCGCAGCTGCAGGTGGAACTGCCGGCTATCTCACGGATCCTCATTAATTTTGGCGTCTTTTTACAGCACTATGGTATTGTGGCGATTCCGGTATTTTTAGGCGGACTCTTTATACTTGGGCTTATCCTTTTTACGGCGCCCAAAACAAAAATCATCGGGCAACGGCTACTCCTTGTCACCCCCGGCGTAGGGCGATTGATGCGCGAAGTAGAAATATCGCAATTTGGCTATCTGCTTGGCACACTTTTGCAGGCTGGGCTTTCGGTTACGCAGTCTGTGCAGCTGCTTGCAAACGCCAGTAGCTTACAATCGTATCGGCATTTTTACGAATTTCTAGCCAAGGCCCTCGACGACGGCCATAGTTTTAAAGAGGTATTCACCATGCGCCCAGAAAGCGCCAAGCTTTTGCCACCATCTGTGCAGCAAATGGTTATTGCCGGCGAATCATCAGGCTCTTTGCCCGACGTACTACTTACAACAGGGCGTACCTACGAGCAA